>Ga0307515_10021121_pt1 | contig 11561 bp, 5 predicted proteins | sample 17_EM_MG_FD_194513 | JGI IMG/M metagenome (GOLD analysis project Ga0307515, IMG submission 194513) | Populus trichocarpa ectomycorrhiza microbial communities from riparian zone in the Pacific Northwest, United States - 17_EM | ecosystem: Host-associated > Plants > Roots > Unclassified | place... | reverse complement strand
GCCCCGCTTCTAAAAAAAAAACCAGAGAAACCCCTGGCTTTGGGGCTTTTGATTTTCGGCTTCTTCTCCCTTCAGCCAGGCGCCCCCCTCCCTTTCCTCTCATCTCCTCCAGCTGCCGCTCTCATCTCCAGACCCGACAAAAGCCCCCACAGACCAGCGGCCGGACCCCTCTCACAGAACCCAAGTCGTCTTTCCTCTTCTTCCCCGATCTCCTCCACCCAACAGCCCGACAGGCGGTCCATTCTTCCCCACACACAAAAACAAAACCGCCTCACAGCCCCCACAGACCCAAATCCTCCACCCAACAGCTACACAACGCAGGTCCCCCCTCCATTCGGCCTCCAGTAGCAGCGGTCAAAACAACAGCCACAACAGCGCTGCCATCACTGGAGATTCAGTAGCTTACGGACCTCGTCTATTCCCTCACCCTCGACCTCAACGACGGACCAGCCACGACTCCCTCTCCCCGTGCAGCAGCGCCTTCTTCCTTCAGTAGCAAACCCAACCGCCGTGGCAACCAACAGGAGTGGAGATCATCAGTGCCGCCGCCGCCGCCCAACCGCCAGACCTGCCACCGGGAGAAGAAGGAAAGAACAGCTAACTGAGAAGAAGAAAGAAGACGGAAGTTAACAGATCTAAAAAGAAAAAAAAAATACAAGAACAATCTGGACAGAATAGAATAAAATCAACTGCCTGCGTTTTCTTTTTTTTGTTACAGGTCACCGCCGGCGAGGAAGGGAGGAAGCCAGTCATATCCACCCTGTCCCCTGTTTTTTCTCTTACGGCGGCGCTTGAACCCACGCACCGCCACTGTTTTTATGGTCCGGAAGCTTGCCAGCAGGTTCTTGGTTTTTTTATAAGGGCTATTATGTAATTTTTTATTTGTGTGATGTGTTGTTTTATTTTAAATTTTTGTTATTTGTAATTACATATGGATGTATGAGAAAAACATAATAAAAATATAGATGTATGAGAAAAACATAATAAAAAGCGATGTTGGGTATGACATAAAATATTATTTATTTTATGATTTAATAACAATAATTAAATTTATAATATTTAAATTAAAAACTATTAATATTAATATATATTTTTTAAAATTATTTTATAATCTCAATTTCAAAAGTATTATTAACCAAACACTTTAAACTATTTTTTGTTTAATTTTAATTTTAATCACAGTTTTAACTAAACACCTATTTTTTTAAATTAATCTCAACTAAAAATACTTTTTATAAAATAATTTTTTTAAAATCACAATCACAACAGCTACCACAATATCAAATACACTCTAAATTACTATTAAAAAAATATCAATATTTTTAAGCCACCGCTACTTTTGAATTTGTGTTACTAAATTAGGAAACTGTCAAGCCACAGGTCAACATAATTATTGCCACGATATGAATCCCGGTTAGATGACTGAAAATGCTAGAGCGGTATTCTAAGTATACTAATATATGCTAAGCCTCAAAATATATATATTATAAAATAAATTATATAAAGAATTCGTAGTATTTTAATATATTTTAAAATATTATATTTTTCAAAATCAAAGCAAAACAAATAATTCATAATATTTATTACTCAGTCAAAATTCAAACTTAATTAAAACAATATAATAGTGGAGCGTCTAAGACATCGAATAAAAAATTAAAAGGAAAGTTTCGCAGAACAAGCAAAGCATACCGTCCAAAACTGAAGAAGCAAGAACACTAAACAAAGTTCATTTGCTAACAAAAATTAAGAACATGAAATAATATTAAAAATAGAGGGGTGAGTTCGACCTACTCATTGAGGGAATCACATTTAACATACATCTTAGATATTAAAAGTTTATAAGTCGATATATCTTGATATAAATATACATACTAAGCATATTAACATAAAATAGTGGAATACATGTTAGAGATCAGATAAAACCCGAAGATGACCAAATGACACCTGAACGGTGACTATTGTAGGAGGATCAGTCGCCACATGTTGATGCCTCACTCTCCAATTAGGCATACATAATATTTTATACATATAGACTAACTACTCTCCGTTATCATGAAGTTATTGACAAGTATACCAATATCAATATATAATAGATTCTCACATAATTATCAAAGCAATGTATATCATATTGAATGAAATTTAAGTCAATACAATGCAAGTGCACATTTAAGAAGGAATGAGTATTCAACAAATAAAAAAATATATATAAATATTTAAGAAATTAACTAGTTATACTCGTCATATAATCAACATACATATTTATTTATATTACATGTATATTAAATATTATCTCACTCACCCGGAAAACAAAAGCAAAAGACAACAAATGCAGAACCAAATACTACTGGAGATCGTTAGGAGGAATGTTGGTATAACCTAAAATAGATATGAAAAATACTAAAAAACAACTCGAAGCAAAATAAGATTGAAATTATAAGTTTAGAGACCAAAACGTAATTATAAAAGCCAAACTAATTCACACGATCAATTCCGAACATAACTCAAACTAATCAAGCTTAACAGACCCGATAAAACTCTATTGCTGGGTCGACCTATTGACCACTATCACAGGTCAATCGGTTGACCAGTTTAGACCATCTGGTTGACTGGTTAATCGGGCTTTCCAGAATCATGATTCGCTAGTCTTAAAATCTGCAAATTTCACAATAACATAATTTGTTCCTCAACAACCTATAATTTCTGTCATCGAATTAGTTCATTGAAAACCAAGTAACATCCTAAAACATCAATGCAATCCGTTAAATCATTCTATCATCAAAATAATATAAAAACCTAAACACTTCTTAAATCCTTTCACAATTAATTAATTAAAAATAACAAAAGAGAGAATCACTTATTTCTTCAAGAAAGAAACCTTTCTTGAAAAAAAAAACTTAAATTCAAAACTGAAATCCCTTGTAATTAGGAGATGAAAGTCACCACAGGGAGGAGAGGCAAGGAAAAGAAAAGAAAAATCAATCTTGTGGTCACTTTTTTTTTAAATACCTAGGTTAGCTGGGTTGAGTTTAGATTGAACTTTGGGTTTGGATATGTTATGTTGAAACACGAGTCTTACAATTATAAATACCCACGACAAGGAAATAATTTTTCAAGAAAAATAAAGAAAATTTCCTAAGAAAAGAAAACCAGAATCATGTGTAAAAGTTTCTTTCATGAATACATCGAGCCTAGTCTAACATGGATCGAGCCTTTATTTTTAAATTAAAATGGCGAGCGTCTATAACTTTGGTTTCATAAATCATGAGTAAAGTTTGTGATATTAATTTTTATTTTTTTAATATGTAATTAATAATTTCATTATAAAAAATATAAATATTAAATTAACTTGAATTAATATGTTACAGACTCCAATCAATTCAGAGTCCAATTTTATAACTATAGATGCGGCATGCTAAATTTACTCAACAATTTCTCAACCCCATGTCTACCAGCTCCTCACGTGATCTATTGAATTGTTAGCAGTTGTTGCCTTATTTTCTCTTGTTCAATAGGCTGAACTCCTCATGAACTGGAATTTCATCAAAGCTAAATAGGGGACCAAACATGCTGTGAAACAACTACGGATTGCTGCAAAACCTACAAGAGGCAGTATGACAATTCGAAACCATGGAAATGCACAAACAATCAACAGAGCCATTCTGCAGTTTGTAACTTCTGAATATTCACATCGAAATACAGCTGTGACAAACACCTGTGATGCTAAAGAGACCAACTGACAGAAAACAAAGAGTATAAAAAAAATCTACAACGAAACACCAGGCTATTGGAATGCAAAATCAAACATGAAAACTGATCCAAAAACAATCAGTCGTTTCGGAAAAAAAAAATCAACCTTGGACTATCAGCACAGGTGTCTCCAAAATTGAGCATGAAATATACTTCTAGAATGATGGAATTCTGAGCACTACAACTTAAGAAACACAATTTCTTCAACTGCTGGTATTTCCCTGATCCTCTTTAACGCCTCCTTGCTGGGTTCCTCATCCACACCAATGGTCATTACAGCCTGTTTTCGTGGAGCGATCCTACCAACACTCATGAAACTCACATTTACATTCTCCTCACCAAGGATACTCCCCACACTGCCAACCATACCTGGTTGATCAACCTGTCTGCACAGTATGAGGCTGCCTTCCATGCTCACATCAACACCAAATGAACCTACCATTGTAAGGTGGGGCTTCCCATCTTTCACTCTTCCCTCTACTTTAATCTCACCAGAGTCGGACATTGCTATGGAAAATTTGGATTCTACATTGGCAATTTGAACCTGGATGAACTCAAGTGGATTTTCTGGTGAACCATCCAGCAGAATGCGCTCTTCTGTTATCCTAAGTCCTCTCTGCTTAGCAGAGAAGTCAGCATTCACTAAGTTTATAAAAACACTGGAGATAGGCTCAATCAGACCCTTGGTAATCATCGCACGAAGCAGCCGAGTGTCAAGATCATCTGGACCTCTGGCAGAAGCATAAGTCACCTTAACTGATTGCACCCCCCTTCCACCAGCAACCAGTTGGACTGCCAGTCTGCCAAGCTTTTCTGACAGAGTAACAAATGGTGCAAGTTCTGACAGGATCTGCAATGAGAAAAATAATCCGAGGACAAAAAAGATATCATTCCCTACCTTGCACAACGTACATAAACATAAGGGGAGGGAACGAGCCCTTCTCTACACCATGATGAAAAGCAAAGTGGTCACATTCCTTGAACTAGTATATAATATCCATAAACATCACTTAAAAATGGTGGAAAGCTAACACTTGAGATATTTCTATTTCACTTCATCAAAGGAATGCACAAAATATCTACAGTCCAATGTTTGTGAGGGGTTGAAGGTTTGAAAGTAAGAATTACCTCGGCAGGAAGCATTGGTGCATTTACAGCAGTCGCAGCAAGCTGCCCCTTTAAAGCTCCAACAACAGCTTCTGCTACTTCAATGGCTACACCTTCCTGATTAAATCTCATCACCATTAAGCAAGATAATAAAAATGAGAAGTTATTAAAGTATAACCAGAAGCCTAGATAGATGGTCAAGCATACCTGAGCCTCTGTAGTGCTAGCACCGAGATGAGGAGTCACAGTCACATTTTCATGCAGCACCAACTTGCTGTCTTTTGAAGGGGGCTCTTCTGTAAAGACATCAAGCGCTGCCTGCACAAATACTAAAATTATCAAGACTCAACGGAAAAAGGGAACAAGGTAATGAGGACTCAGTGAAGAAAACCAGAACCTGAGCAACAGTCCCGGAATCCAGAGCTCTTACTAGAGCTTCCTCATCGATTACTCCACCACGAGCAACATTGACAATTCGGACTCCTTTCTTCATCTGGGAAAAAGACTCATCGTTGAACATTTTTGATGTAGCAGGGGTAAGAGGCATATGTAGGGAGATGAAATCTGCTGTCGATATAGCTTCTTCGAAAGATACCAAATCCACACCTATAGCACGGGCACGGTCTGCTGGGGCATAAGGATCATGTGCAATCACATGCATGCCAAGACCCTTGGCACGCCGTGCCACTTCCGAACCAACCTTTCCAAACCCCATGACAGCAAGTGTCTTCCCCACAAGTGAAACCCCAACATATTTGCTTCTCTGCCACTTTCCTGGGCAGATAACAGAGAATAAGACATCGCTGAAGAATTTCAAAATTGGATGATAACAGAGACATTATTTAAGCCATTGTTTGGAAATTACTTGATCATTGATGAAGGATATGGTCAAAATACAACCAATTTGCTAATCTCAACAATTTTGTGCGTTAACAAGATCTGTTGAAATCACATTATCCTCCAAAATCTCACTGACCGTGCAGTAAAGTTTAAACAAGAAAACCCTTATTGATCATTATAACAGAAACATATTGAACAGAGAATTGAAGAACATAGCAAAGAAAAAAATTCAACTCACAACAATAAAGTAAGCCACCGGCTCGATAATGACTAATTGAAGCATTAAAAAAGGCATAACCATGAAAAAAAAAGAGCTCAAACCAGATTTAATAGAGGCATCAGCTTGAGCAATATTCCTAGCCATAGCAGTAAGTAAAGCAATCCCATGCTCAGCAGCTGCAATCGTATTAGCCGTGGGAGCATTAACCACCAAACACCCATGTTCAGTGGCAGCCGACAAGTCAACATTATCAATACCAACACCAGCCCGACCCACAACCTTAAGTCTGCCGCCTGACCTTTCAAAAACCTCGCGGGTGACCTTAGTCCCACTTCTCACAATCAACGCATCACAAAGTGAAATCTTAGTACATAACTCCTCATGGTCGAGGTTGTAAGAGCAATCAACATTCGCAAATGTTTTCAGTAGCTCGAGACCAGCTTCTCCGAGTTTTTCGGCAACGAGGACCGTGGGCTTGGGATCAAGAAATACAGTGGCAAAGACGACAAATCTTTTGGCCGTCCTGTTTTGGCGGCGGGTAACGTTGACTGTAGTTAAAGGAGAGAAAAAAGAGAGTTTCCACGAGAGAGAAGGCTTTGTTGGAGTAACCATGAAATTCCAAGAAGATGTAGCCGCCATTTCAGGTTCCTCCTTGCCTCTGTCTTGGAGTCCTGAAACCAAATCGAGGATTCACGTTGACTCTGTATAGTTCATTGGTAGAAGTGCTTGTCCAGTGGCCGAAGGTATTCGTTGTTTTGGGGACTTCAATGCTGACAAGTCAGCAACATATCAGCAAGAACTTTGGATTGGTTGCCAACTACCACACTTGTTAAACTCATTAAACTCGGTCTGGGACTAATCACGAATTGAATGCGTTAACCCTGGTTAATTGAAACCGAGTTAAATAACACTTGGCAGCGACTTATATAACACTTGGCAGCGACTTATTAACTAGATATTATTTATCTATATGATTGATTTAATACTAATACTATTAAATTAAAATCAAACCCATTGATTAGTGTATAATATACCTTAATCATGTGGGCCCATGATTAACATACTTAATTGCAAATTGGTTGATCATTGAAATGAATCTGTTTGAATTTGTACCTAACAAGATGGAAGAATATATACATTTCTTTTGTAGTGGTTGTTTCCTTCTCAACGTCAAGAACATGAACTTCATAGCAAAATACTATAAAGTTCCACCAAACGCGGAGTGGATGTGGTAGTGCAGTCCGTTAACAAAAACATTAAAAGATTTGAGGTGAAAACATTGTTCATGTCAATTTTTTTTTCTTTTATATTTTTTATTGGGTTTCTTTTTCATTTACATCTACTGTTTTTTTTTAGTTCTTTTGCTTCCTATTTAATTGTAAAATTTTGTAAAATTGAAGCTATATAAATCATGAAATTGATATTTAAATTATAAACAATGAATCATCCTTTTAATTCACACTCTTCTTCTTTTTATTGTGTTTTTTTATTCATTTGCATCCTTCATTTTTCTTGATTTAGTCCTTTTGTTTTTTATTTAATAATTATAATTTTATTTTGTAAAATTAATATTCTGTAAATTATAAAATGATATTTGATATCATGATCATATGAGATGGAAAAAAATATTAACAAAATAATGGAAAAACAATATAAAAGAATGACACAATCTGGGTTACAATAATTACACATAATATTTTTTTTTCTTTTGTTTTTCTTTATCATTTGGTTTTTTATTCTCAATCTAACCATTTCATATTAAATTGACTTGAAGTTGAGTTTGATATTTTATTTTAGTTAGTTTTATATGAGATTCTTGCAATGTTAAAAATAAATTTCATTGTTAAATAATTGTTCAATTTGATAAATTAAAATTTTATTTTATTAATTTAAACCAATTAAAATTTTAAAAATTCAACTTTAAACCGAAGTAAATATTCAACATCTTTTTTCCCTTAAAAAATAACATCTTCATCTTAAGTTTCGACTCAATCTTTAATTAGAATTAACAAATTTATTATTATTTATTAGCATATATAATTATCAATTTATTTTATTTAACGGTATAAACTGTTTAATTTTACAATTAATTTTTTATTAATAATAAAAAAATCATTAATAATATCTGCATTGTTTTTTTTTTTTTGCATAGAAAAAAAAGTGCTTCATTCTACAGTGTAGCACAAGAAGTCAAACAAGTGTACCTTGATAAAAGTATGTTTAATTTTTTTAAAAAAATAATGTTAAATAAATGTATTTTCATATATCTTTTTATGTTTATATTCAAATTATCTAAAAGTATTTAAAAAAACATAAAATTGATGTGCTTATAATTAAATACGCTTTGAAAAACACTTTCAAGTGTAGTATAAACGCAATACCGAAACTGTACAAGGAGCAGCCAGTAGCAAAAGCAACTTTAATTAAATCTAATATTGTAAGATATTTTCCAGGAAATTTCTATAGCTTGATTACAATAGTTTAGCGGTGAATGGAGTTTTATTGGAAATTAAAATTAATTAAATAAGTGTTGTTAGAAATCAATTTCTTTTAGAATTTACTAATCTAAGCATGGACTGCGTCCTTTTTTTTTACAGTAACAATGTCGGGCAACTGATTGTTGTATTATGCTTACAAATATTTAAAATAATTAAATATAATTTGATTAAATTCTCAATAATTTTATATTTCCATCCAATTAGACGTGTCGTTTAAAAATTGGATGAAAGCTTAGTTTTAAGTTAAAAAGACTCGATTAAATATTTAAATTTGTTCATAGACTAATTGTATTTAATAATTTGGAGACTGGGAAAATTTATCCTTATCATTAACATTATTTTTTTGCATTTTGTTTGATGGATTTAATTATTTATTAATAATTATGAGGTAATATTATAAAACTAGACCAGTGAATATAGGAAGTTGGTGTCTGAGGATTTAATTGCTGTCCACATGGCGAGCACAGCATTTTAACTCTATAATTGCGATTCATTCATGGCATATTGCCGAAAGAATCTATGAAGGCACTAGCCAACTTCAAGCCTACTTGTACTTGAGACATTGTAGTGAGGTGCAGGTTATCTCTTTGAAGGGCCAGTCCCTGGGCATCTATGCACTTCACATTAGGTAGGTTGATTGCAAGTTGACTACTTCTGACAGTCTCTATGAATTTGCCTTCACCTGACGCAAGAGCTACCTGTAACCAAGAAAGTTTTATGCACAAGGACAAAATGCTTCTAAAATAATCTCAAAGTTTTGTTGAAGAACAGGATTCAGCATAGAAACTTTGCATTCCGAGCAAGGATTATTGCCTACAGCTAGCCTAAGCTGAACCTGTAGATAGTTTTTCAGACGGGTGATGCTACTAGCTAATCTTTGAAATATTATCTTGCAATGAACTTTCCCAATAACATCTATATCAGGTATCACTACCCTTCTAATAAGGGCCCGACCCCCAATTGAAGGACATCATTTACAAAACTTATTCGGAGAACTAGCTTCACTTTTTGTACCTATATGTTTAACGTTTCTATACTTGACGTAGAATCCAAACAAAATGTTCTTGAATTGATCCGTCGTTAACATGTTTCCCTTTTCAAAGTTTGAAACGAGTTGTCCAATCATCAATTTCTCGGGACATCTGCAAGCCAGAAGACATGTATCCTCCAGATGATTAATCATTCCAAGAATCTATTCTGTTGACATGCTAGGATCAAAGAAATTCTCATGAACAAGACCCACTATTAATACTGCAAAACACGATGGTTTTACAATTAATGTTACTGTTCTCCTAGGCATGGCAGCCTTTCAGTCGAATTTGGTCTGAGTCAAATATTATTGGTTTCCCCACCAGAGGAATTTAAAAGACTTGATGGGCCTGAAACAATCATCCCCACCACTACTGTTTCATCACCTTATGTTATATCAGTAGTACTATTGCCTAGTTATTGTCAAAGAGATAACAAATTAATGGTGTAATAGTACGTACCTTAAAATCTTTAAAGAAATAGCAAAGGGTCGTACCTGGATTACAGGCAGCGATGGTATATTAAGATCAGTACGCAAGTTGGTGATAAGCGTCTCCATATTTCCCTTGTAAGCATCAGCATCTTCTTTTGTCACGGTATCGCTTTCTCCCTGATACCACAAAATCGCTCGAATCGTCCCGCCATCCTTCACTGACGCTCCAGCCCGACTCACCAACTGACTGTACAACTGCGTACCTCGAGCCCACTTACTGATTTTTGTCCCACCAACCGCACAAGGGACCAGACCCACCACACCAATTCTCGAGCCATTAGCTCTGAGTCCATCAACAAATGCCATGCCTGGGCCAATCCCACATGTCTTTCCCACATCGATGTCTGCGTGGAGTGGCTCGTGTGCCTCTTCCCATGTGAGTTTAGCACTCAGTCGAAGTGTTGATGGGTTCGGTCTACACTCCGGCGGGACATTCCCGTCCCACTTTCCATGTTCCACACCGCCTCTGCCGGCCATGTTACTTTGGCCAGCAAGAATAAAGATGTCCTGGGAAACGTTAGCTGCTAAACTGGAAAGGAACATTAGCAACAACATAAGTAGCTTGAACATGGCTTCTATAATTTATTAAGCTTACTACGAGAAGAGAGCCTATTGCTTGCCCCTGGTGCAGGTGTTTATATAGGTTTATTTTACGTACTGAGATGACAATGTTATATAGCCTAGACAGCGCTAACGAATTGATTTGTTTTACGAGCAAAGGAGAATTACTCTAATTAGAAATCTTGCTTGATTTTGTAATTAGTAAATGTGTAATTTGGTTAGTTATTATTAACAAGGATGCCATGAATCAAGAAGATATTGGTCAATTATTTGGTTAGAGGTAAGTAATTTGAAACATGTAAGTTACTATCACTAATAATAGTATGTGAGTGTTTGATAATGTGTTAAATGATAGTTTTTTAATTAAAAATATATTAAAATAATAGTTTTTTAATTTTTTAATATAAATATAACAAAATCTTCAAAAAAAAACACTTAAAAATATCAATTTAATACATGTTCAAGTAAAAAAAACATTTTGAAAAGCTAAAAACAAAAACATAGAATTTTAAAGTATAAAAGTTTTATATGGCTAATTTGGATGTAATGCAATTAATATTAATATCTTTCTAACTTTTAAGAGGTTTTTAATTTGAATCTCTCTTTTTGTAAAAAAAAAATAATAATGATATTTTTATAATAATTGCAAAGGATAAACAAAATCTGTCAATTTTAAAACAAATCTAATTAAGGCTCTATTTGTTTACTAAAAAGTAGTTTTTTAAAAAAATAAATTCCAGAAAAATAAATTCCAGAAAAATAATATTAAATAATTTTTTAATTAGAGGCCTATAAATTAGTAGTAGTTCGGTCTAAAATATTCTCTATACATAGTCTTGATTTTGTCGTTAAAATTTTTTTATATTAGTTTTACTCTAAATTTAGAAAACAATATTAATTAAGGATCTTAATCCATTTTTAAGGCCTAATTCAAAAAACCAAAATAATTTAAAAACAAAATTATACTATCCTAATAATTTGGAGATGCATTTAATGTTTATGTTTAAAACAATTTCCCCAAGTGCAATGTAAGGTGGGATATTATTTCCAAACGTAGAAGTTGAGA
>Ga0307515_10021120_pt1 | contig 11561 bp, 10 predicted proteins | sample 17_EM_MG_FD_194513 | JGI IMG/M metagenome (GOLD analysis project Ga0307515, IMG submission 194513) | Populus trichocarpa ectomycorrhiza microbial communities from riparian zone in the Pacific Northwest, United States - 17_EM | ecosystem: Host-associated > Plants > Roots > Unclassified | place... | reverse complement strand
AATTAGGATTGGTGCCAAGAGTAAACTCCACAACTCATGTACACCTTCCATGCTTTCTTATGTTCGTTCCTGTCCCTGAGGAGCCCTGCCACGTGCCACTCTCCGAGATACTGTCAGACGAAATTGGGGAGATGGTTGTTTTGTACGACAGTCAGGCTGGGCTACGAGGTTTTGCCATTTTGAGCAGACGCGCTCTGTATAGATAGACTAGGGTGGTAACGCCGTCGGGTTCCCTGTATCGCACGCACGCCGTATTAGAGCCAAGGAATAATTCTTTTCTTGTTACGGTCCTTTCGGCGACGACCGTCACAACGCCAAATCGGCGGGGAACGCACACAGGCATTCTGGGCCACCGCGCGCGTAAGATATATTCAGATATATCCGAAAATAAATAAGTTTACCACCCCGAGCTAATAGCGTTGGTATAAATAAATACAGAAAGTTACCGCTCACCGAGCGGGAAGTTTCCCCACGACTCCCTGTAGTTCCGGTAGCATAGAGTTAGCAATAGATGATTTCTTTACATTACCAAGTACTCAAGTTTGTAATTTGAACGCCCCCCGCAAGCTAGTTGATACGACATGGCTGATGGCAGATCGGGCCGTACCACTCACTGAGCACAAGCAAATCGAGGCAAATCCGGTACATTTGGGCCATAAAATGGGGACAATCTATAAGATATGGAGTATTACAATCAACTACAATCTCAATCATTGCACTGGCCATCTTCATCCGACCATTCTCCAATAAATGAATGTTTTATGGCACTGACGAGTTTGACATAGAGCAGGGGGGGAGGAGGCTTGATTTGAGTTCCTAAGTTCTTGAAGAAGTGTTTCAGGATAATTGGCCTCATTAAACCACCTGAGCAGCAGTTTCTTGCCAGCATGTTTGACAAGCATTCCAGTTCTCTTCATCTCAGCCTTTCACTCATTGTACTCAGCCTCTGCAATCTTCCATATCTTGCTTTGTTTGTCCTTCTCCTCTGTGCTCATTCCCTGCATCCCTTGTGAGCCCCCTTTCCTTGTGGCTGCATTCTGCTGTTCCTTCCCTATTGCCTGAATCAATGTCAAATACACTTGAGAAATAGCAACAATTCCCTTTACACCAGGATTGAGCCTTGAGCAGCACCTCTCTCAGTGTTGCAGCAGATTGCTTGGAGGCCATGCTGTTCCAGCCACGATCGGGGATGGGAGAAAGGCTTTGAAGCCCAATAGAAGTATCTAACAGTTGTAAAGAAATTTTTTAAATTTTTTAAATGCCTTGCTGGAGGTTCATGCCCACCCCACTTGTGTCACAAAACTCGGGCGGGGCAATATTTGCATAGCCACTGACCACGGCTCATGTTGAATGGCGGGACGTCTCAAATGCAGGCAGGAAGAATAATACATATTTCTCTATATCTGGGACACCTAACAAGCTATGTACAATGGTTCTAGAGCACAGTGCTCGGTGAGTGGGGGGTGCTCGGTGAGTGGTAACTTTCAGTACTGGAATTCGGTCAATTAGTTTCACGGAAACCCCCGTTCAGGGCCGCCGCGCGCATAAATATATTCAGATAATTCAAAATAAATACACGTGTTAAAAGTGTTTTTCTTATTCTGTCATGTACTGGTGCATGTGTTGGCTTGATGCTGGTCGTTGTTATTGTGTGGTTAATAAAGACTCGCCGTTTGTCGCCGTCCACTTCGCTGTCTTCGTCGTGGTTCCTGTTGATGCCCGCTTCGTTGCGGTGCCTGTTGTTAGCGTCATCATGTCTTGGTGTTCGCATAAATTGCGCGTCGTTCGCACCTGTGTTTAAAAACACGGCTAAATTACAGTGGGGTATTTTATACATTTATACGGGCCGCATTGAAGCCTCATTGCTTGACACTCCGCTACCCGTCGTCGTGATGGCAGGTCTTCAAGAGGACGACGCGTCATACCAGCGCATCTTCAAGATGACGGTTGTCAGCTTCTACAACTTGCGATTCTCACTCAGATACTCTAGACGGTAAATCAGGAAATCAGGGCCTGAGAAGCCCCGGGTTCGATAGCCTTCTTTTTTTTTTTTTTTTTGTGGGAAAGGGAGGGAATGCGTCATGCACCATCGCGCCTGAACGCGGATGTGGAGGACTCCAACAGGGCTCGCCAAGTTGGCCTAAAGCCTTTGGACGGGAGTGCCCTGTGTCCTACCCCCTAAAACCCCCCTTTGCCGGTGTTCCGGCTGCATCCCTTTATGTGAAGTTGATTTGAGGACCCGCTAACGGATCGAACTTGGTCAATTTTTCCTCAGCCCACAGCCTTCGGAGTTTCTTCTGCTTCCTTCTTCTCTTGCCTTCTTCCATGAAGCGTGTCGCGTTCCAACTCTTTGTCACTAGATCAGTTAGGAGTCCTTTTAGTATTTGTGTTGTCTCGTTAGGGGTTACGTCTTGGTTTTGAATAGAGATCTTTATTTTTGATTTCCATATGGCCCAGACCGTCATAGCGATCAGTATTCGCAGTCTTTCCGAGTCTTTATTCATGTCGTTTTCGAAAGTGAGGGCTGCCGCCCCTCTGATCAACCCTAGATTAATGTCGGGCCAGTCCCTCGTTGTTGATTTATGCCATAGTTCACGCGTTGTGGCCCATGCCCGAGCCTGACCGCTGTTTTCACACTCTATCCATAGGTGTTTTTCGGTTTGACGCTGAGAATCTTGAGAGGGTCCATATTGGAATATTCCTTGAACCTTGACTTGCCATTGACTCGTACTCTCCAGTCGCTTGTACTGAATAGTTCAGCACATTGGATGCTCGGGAGGTCCTTCAAGGCCCTGAGAGAGTTCAGGGTTGTTGAACCGCCAGACGAACCCGGAAACCATTCTAGGCATGACGGGCTGCAGGTGGGCCTGCCTGCCTGCACGAAATTGGAGTTGTTTCTCTGTCCAACCGAATATCTCCGCTTCCTCTCCTGTTCAAATGTCCAAATCCTTCGCTGGTCCCAACACTCATTGCAGACCTCCTTTGATCTGGCAGAGTTCAATTCATTACGTGATTTCTTATTCAATCTTTCCTGTTTGCAAAACCTTAATATTTTGGTTCCCCAGGGTCTGGGGGTGGATTCCTTGATTGATTTTGTGTTTTGTGGGGCATCGGAGCATGGTATATGGCGAGGTATCAGGGGTGTGGAAGTGGACATCTGGTTTTATTCTTCCTCAGAAGCATCTCACCTCTTCGACCAGACAGTTGGACACCAGCCGCGTTTTGAGAAATGGTGGAAATCGTTCACAATCACCAAGGGACACGCCACAAATGCAATAATCACTGCATCCATGTGAACGGTCTTGTACAAATGTTAGATTAGTAGCACACTTTGCGGTTCAGCTGTAATGGATCGTTCGTCACTTTCATTTTGACTTTCAAGAAGGCTTTCGTCGCACCCTATGATAAGTAATAAGCTTCCAACTATTGTAGCCAAATCATGAACAGATGGACCCTTCAAACGATCAACTTCAAGCATGACCTCAGCCATGGGACATAGCACAACTTGGAGCGTTATATCTATCAAGGATAACAAAAGGGAAGCCAACTAGACGACATAGAAAATGAAGGTGAACGTTGGACGGGTGGCAAATTGCAGCACTCAGGGCTGATCATCAAAGGGGGAAAGGGGTCCATGAGCGACAAGAAGAGGAGCCAAAAGAATATAAGACGAGCCCAGCCGCATAGTCACAGGTCAGCGGCTGAGTGTCCCAAGAGGACATTCTGAGCGCCCGTCAACGATGAGTAAAGCTAGGAAACATGAGAGGATTAATAGCTCGTTCGTACGCAATAAAGTATATATACGAGCGAACGGGCGGACGAGGGACTGTCGGTAGGAAGGCGCGGAGGAAGGGTGAAAGATCGCCGAGAATGTCCTGGGCGGGGAGAGGTTCGACCTGATCATCGTGGGCGAGAGTGGGAGTGAGAGAGTAGTGCCGTTGTCGATAATATGATGAGTGGGAGAATGGTCTTGTTGTCGAGCGCGCAGTGGCAGGCCGCCTAGCTGAATGGAGTGCTGGCAACAAGTGGTGAGCGTGCAGTGGACGAGATTTGTAGTGACGAGAGACGAGTGCGTCGCAGCAGAGTGTGCAACTGGTCGAAGGTTTCTACGGAAGACGGCCCTGCAAATTGTAGAGGCAACAATTGCAGAGGGCAGAAAACAGAGGGGCAAACAGCATATCAGCGGATGTTGTAAAGGCGGAGATAGTGGGCGGAGATGTCGTCGTTCGCTTCACGCTGGAATTGTCCAGAACGAGCGACCCACAACACGATTCTGTCTCTGGAGGTCGTAAGGGTGGGCATGCCTTCGGGAAATGGAAAGGCTAGTGATTTGGCCGAACAAGTGCGGCTTGCGAAGTATATAACGACCCAAGAAGATGAAGCGCCGTCGCTGTCTGTTGAGGATGTGCTGAGGTCATTACTAGCTCAGCGGCAGAACAAAACGCGATTCAGATGGTGGTGGTCGTAGTCGTAGTGGACGCCAACAGATAAATGGGTCGGTTGTTGAAGCCTGGATGCTTTGTCTCCACCACATCGGGCCCTCAAAATTGAAGTGATGTTGGAATGTGCCTATGAATGTATGCAGAAGTAAAGGTAAATGCAAGCAACAATCTATTTGGCAATATCGTGGGATAACGGCCTCCTGCGTATAGGATTAACCCATCCCGTTCATCTCGAGATGACATGTTATTGCATCGATCTTTTTCTCTGGAATGTTCTGGTTCCCCATCTTGTAGCAGGCTCATTATATCACCTTCTGCTATAGATGATCGATGGTCGCCCTCAAGAAGTATGAAGAATGAGGCTGGGGAGACTGTCGTCATCGATGGTGGTAGCTGTACACGCCTCATTTTGTATAATATACACATAGAATACTATCGCATATTCCGGTACTCAGATTGGCCTGAATAGTCTGCCAAGACGCCCATCAGGTTGAAGACACACATATTTGATCTGCACGAGTTTCTTGTAGCGCTCGTCCGTGTTTGTTTTGGATTCATTGGAGCAGTTAGCTGGTCAGACTATGAACGGTCCGCAAAAGACCTCGGCGTCTGTTACCCACGAGGGAGATTCCCAGACTTGTCAACTACACCTGCGCTGCTTGTCTCTCCACCACGCTGGTCGGTCCCTAAGCAATGACTACTTCGCTCTTGAAACATTGCACGCCGCACTCGAGTCACGCTGTAGTCCCAATTGCCCCGGCCCGCCCAACTTCAGCGCCTCACCATCAATTATTTCCTCTCTTCAAACCGTGTCTTCGCCACTATCTCACTCGACACATAACTTATCCACGTTCAGGATATGTCCACCATTGACCGTAGCCGTCTGCACTTCGCCATTCCTCCACGTGCCTTGCGACGTATGCTTCGGGTCTGGCCTTCCAGAGAAACCATCAATACCTACCTTCCTATGGAAATTATGCGAGGGATCTTTCTATATTGCATTGAATCAAATGAAATGAAATCTCGTCAATTGGCTTCTATTTGTCGCTACTGGAGGTCTGTTATCGGCTCAATGTCTCATCTATGGTCCACTCTGAGGGTTGGGACCTGGAATGAGACGGAACAGGTCGTTATTTGGTTGCAGAGGGCATATCCGAAGAAGGTTATCATTGACCCCCAAAGCGATAGCCAAAGCCCATCTGATGCTCCAATGTTTGCTGCACTCCGGAGTTCTCTTACAAGCACCGGCCAGTGGGACGAGCTTACTATCTCCTCATTTCCTCCTGAGAATTTGGCTAGTCAGCTTGGCGTTCAAGTCGCAAGCCCTATGAAGGTGTTGAAAGTACTAAATGTAGAGGTTGGATGTGTTCACTCCCCCTCATTTGCTCGTCTGCTCAACCTTATTCCAAACGAGGCTCCAATTTGTGAGCTAAGACTTCGTCCCCCATTTGCCAGTACCCACTTTCTCCAACCCCGTTGGTTACTGATTTTGCAGGATCTCACGGTGCTTATTGTCAATGGCAGAGATATGAATGAGCCATTTGAGCTTCTTCCTACTTTTACCCAGCTTCAGATATTTGAGGCTGATCGTCTTCGCCTCCCATTTTATGAGCCCAATACCAATCTCCCTCTTCTCCGTACTCTTCGGAAGCTGCAGCTTAGAGCCTGTTCAGTCCAATGGATGGCTGGGAGACAATTCCCATGCCTTGAGGAGTGTTCAATCCTCCTTCCTCGTGATTGGGAGCAAGTTCAGCAGTATGCGGTGCAATTGCCATCCTGCACGAAATTAGCCTATCATGGTCATCCCATGATCACAGCTCAATATTTTCGTGTTCCTGATTTGAGAGTAATGGACCTCAAATCTCATGATTGCAATGAGCAGAGGGTCTACCAACAACTACGCCATCTGTGCCGAGTAAATAGAAGGCTTTTCAGCCTTACTACTCTACACCTCACATTTCAGTGCAGTGAACAAGTCTTAATGAAAGTGCTGAAGTATTTGAGCCCCCTACAGGAGTTGGCCTTATCCATTACCTATCCCTCACCGTCCTTCCAAAACTTTCTTGAGTCACTGGCTGCGAAACCATCTACAAATGAATGGCCTACATGGCACTCATGGAGGGATTATCATGAAGGGTGGGAGCAGTGGTGCTCCTCTCAAACCTGGCATGCCAATGTCCTCCCGCACCTGAAATTCCTGAGCATACAGTGCCCCAAAGGCTTTTCTCAGTCTAAGCGCCTTGACAATTTCCCACTACTTAGAGCTATTGCATGGACTAGGGCATATCTGACTTCCCCTTTGGAGTACTTGAAAGTATGGGAGGGGAAAGGGAGCATGGATGACATTGCGGTTGATTACACTTCCACCGGCTATCTAGATAAGCACCTTGGAATATCAAGTGAAGAATGTGACATAACGATTGTCAGGGCAATAGTCACACGACATATGGCCATTGAGTTTCCTAATACTCCATCATTCCTACTCCATTCCACTGCCCTCTTTAGGCAGCTCCAGCATCTTGAGCTCAGCGGCAGATTTAATCATGCATTCCTTATTTTGCCATACCTGGAACAAATTGAGAGGCTGCAAATTTCGAATGGATCCATTCCTGAATATTCCTTGAACGTTGACTTGCCATTGACTCGTACTCTCCAGTGGCTTAAGCTACACAGTTCGACATCTTCTTGGATGCTCGGGAGGACTTTCAAGGCCCTGAGAGAGTTCACGGTTATTCATCCACCAGACGAACCCGAGAACCATTCTAGACATGAAGTGCTGCAGGAGGACCTACCTGCCTGCACAACATTGAATTTGTTTCTCTGTCCAATCGAATATTTCCGCTTCCTCTCCTGTTCAAATGTCCAAATCCTTCGCTGGTACCAATGTCCATCCCAGACCTTTGATTTGGCAGCGCCCAATTCATTGAATGATTTCTTATTCAGTCTTTCCTGTTTGCAAAACCTTGATATTTGTGTTCCCCAGGGTTTGGGGATAGATTCCTTGATTGATTTCGTCTTTTGCGGGGCATCGGGGCACGGAGTATGGCGAGATATCAGGAGTGCGGAAGTGGAGATCGGGTTTCATTCTTCCTCAGAAGCATCTCACCTCTTCGACCAGACGGTTGGACACCAGCCGCGTTATGAGAAATGGTGGAAATCGTTCACAGTCACTAAGACATACGCCACAATAGTCACCATCAATGCATCCATGTGAACGGCCTTGTGCAAATGGTAGATCAGGAGCACTCTTTGCGGCTCAGCTGTAATAATACATTTTGCTTTCAATTCATTTGGATTGTTCGGTACTTCATTTGACTTTTAAGGGGATTTTCAGCACACAATATGATAGGTAATAAGCTTCCAACTATCTGCAGCCAATTCATAAACAGATTGACCCTTCAAATCATCTGCTTAGAGCATGACCTCAGCCATGGGGCCCAGCACACCTTGGAGCGTCTATCAAGGATAACAAAAGGGAAGCCAACTAGATGACATAGAAAATGAAAGTAAACGCTGGACTCAGGGCTGATCACCACGGGGAACGCTGTCAATGAGCGACAAAAGAGGAGCCAAAAGATGACACATTGACATTAGGACATGCAACGAGTATAAGATGAGCCCAGCCGCATAGTCAAAGGTAAGCAGACTGAGCGTTCCAAGAGGACATTCTGAACGTCCGTCAACGATGAGCCAAGCTAGGAAACACGAGAGGATGCACAACCCGTTCGTACGCAATAAGGTATATATAGGAGCGAACAGGCGGACGAGGGACTGACGGTAGGAAGGACGTGAATCGGGTCGGTAATGAATCCGCGCGGTGGGTGGTACGGACATCCCCCGCAATTACACCATGTGGTATAGTGTCCGTCTTCACGTCATCGCCATACTTCTGGCAACCGATAAATATCCAGCGACCATAGGGTGTCTATTTCGGAGTGACGCTAGAGTTGTCGTAGCTCACGACGGCGTACGCGAACAAGGCTATGACATCGGTCGAGTGACACCTGATGGGGTCATAGTCGTATGGACGTTCGCAATGGTGCTGGTGAACGTGACTTGGGTTGGGGTTGCATTGCGAGTCGCTGGCGTTGTGCACGTGCTTGACGTGCTCGGCGAGTAGCTTGGTCCTGTTGTCTGTCGTAGACATACAATAATGGACCGCGGGTGGTGTTTGGAGGAAGAGGAAAAATGATAGCCGGAGGGTGACATAGCGATACCGGCCATGAATACGTGTCGACGTGGGTACGGCGGAGGCGATGATGAAGGTGGATTCAGAGCGTCATCAGGGAGAAAAGCAATGAGAAAGGACGATGTTATGTGAGCCAAGTTGACAAATGGGAAACGAAAGAAGGTGATACGCACATGTCGGTGCATGATCAGCTTCGCGATAGATAGCATTGGTGCTGCCGATTAAGCTTGTGTGGGTGATGGACTCGTAGACGACGGTAGTAGGGCTATGAGGTCGAGTATCAGGGAGATGGATGGTCGAGGGGCACATATATGAGATGAGGAATAGGGACTAAGCGCGATAGATGTGTACCAAACTAACCCTTTTGGAAACACCGGTCGTTGGTGGTTACTGGGTTGGGCAGTAACGGTAACCTCAGATGGGGAGCCTGTGGCATTCCTCAGGACAGGAGAATCGCCATAGTAGCTCGATTGCGAACCCATGGGCCATCCGCGCTCCTTCTCACTTAGGCCGACGTTCCGGCGTTGGTAGCTGGTGACTTGCGACTGTTGCACACCGAGCACCGTGCTATCGTTCGAACTGTCTTCGACGAGTAGGACGAGGAGCGAAGTGAAGATGAGGGCGAGACCGCAGGCGCAGAGGAAGGGTAAGAGGTCCCAGAACGTCGCCGAGAAAGTCAGGAGAGGTTCGACCTGCTCATCGTGGCCAAGAGTAAGATTGAGCACGTAGGTCGTTGTCGAGGGTATTACTGTCGGGTGATGAGTGGGAGAATGGTCTTGTTCTCGAGTGCGCAGTGGCATAGGGGCTGGTTGTCTAGCTGAATGGAGCGCCGCAAACGAGCGGTGAGTACGCAGTGGACGAGAGACGAGTGCATCGAGGTAGAGAGTGCAATTGGTCAAAACTACGGAAGGCGGCCGTGGTTGGGGGGTAGGAGGTCTTCGGAACTAGGGACAATGAATAAACCACAAAATGTGATATCGGAGTATGCCAGTCAGCACCCGTGTATTGTTGAGAGATGACCTCGTATCATCAGGTCGTAACAGGAGAGCGAACTGCGAATACGAGGTAGTCAGGTGGAGGAAGGAGAGTAAGGATACCACGCACCCAATCTAGAGAGTTGATCTGCTCACGTCGCCTAGGCAAGAGAGCACCGCTTGTCCGAGTAGTCGATATGTCCCTTGCTTCTCTCCAGCTGGAAATGACGACGGAGAAGAAGGGAACTCCATCCAAATAACGCGCCGTGTAGCTGTGGTAGGAAATCACACAATAGAGCTCCTTCACTGGCAGTGGGAGTCTGCCCTAGAAATATAGCCTCATTAGAACTTAGTCCCTCCGGTAAGACAAAAAGAAAATCGCCCAATGTGGGTCGTAAGTGTCGAATTCTCTGCTCATTCGGCCAACGCAAAACAATAAACGCCACTGGAAAATAGAGAGATTACGGTGCTTATCCGTTGAGTCGAATGCGTTCTGGCGGCGCTCCTCACTTCCGATCGCTCTTGTGTTAAGCGCCACTCGAACGGCAGGCGGACATCTGTGCCCCCCGACTGTGTATTCACTATATGGTCCCCACCTATACCTTGGTGATTCGCATCCATGTTCCTCGCCACGAAGGCGCAAATGCGGTGGACATATATGGATCCAATGCGGGACGAGGGCCGGAATTGTTCTTAGAAAGGCGGCAGCAATTGGCAGAGTGTGAACATAGGGAATAGTATGCACACGGAGAGGACATATACTTACCTACGATGCTCCGAGGGAATAAGTAATCGCGACAACCTGTGCTCATGACATGGCGCGTGTTCGGGTGTGCCATGATATCACACTTGAGTATATCACGAGTGAGTTGCAATGGTCTTGTATAAGAGGACAGCAGTTAGGTGTTGTAGAGGCGAAGATAGTGGATGGCTGGTCGCCCGCGAGTCGTTTCCTTCCTTCATGCGAGAGGACGCAGTTCACAGAAGAACGTCGTGAAGAAGTAGCAATGATTGAGGTGTGGTTTTAATACGTGCCAGGGGGGTCGGCTGACTCCAGTCCGGGCTGCTCTCGATGGTGTTGGAAACTAGATTGCCTGTTGTGGATTTCCGATAAGATACGATGTACTAGGGATAAGGAGGGAGGATTTTAGAATGAATGCTGTAATTGTCCAGAACGAGCGACCCACAACCTCTCCAAGTCGGCAAGGGTGGGCATGCCGCTGGGCAATGGAAAGGCTAGCATCTTATTCGAACCAGCACGGCTTGCGAAGTATATCACGTCGATTTATATCCCAAGGAGATGAAGTCCTTAGGCGATGTCGCAACGAACGGCCCAAGGCGCCATCGACGGCTTAAACCTTGAGTACTTTGTCTCCACCTGCAGCCTCCACCTGCAAGACACAAAGAAGAAATTCCAAGATGAACACAATTGATTCACTCGTCCGATGCGCACAGGGTGTTGTGCGGCTAACACCGCTCCGTATTCAGTGTTTCAAGGCGCTCGCAATGAACCCCCATATAGTCGCAACGAGCGGTCCTATTTCGAGTTCACTCGGTCAGAGGGCGATGCTAAGATCAACACATAGATAACTCATTAGAGTGTACAGGGCAGTGAAAGGGCCGACCCTCTCCAAACTCTCACAATCTCGATATCGAGCGTGGTCACAAGGTCATAAAAGAGGAATACCACCGATGCTAAGATGTAGTACTGCTGAACAGAACTGTGGATGAGGTCGTGATTGGGTATTAGCCTTTCATACATGTGACCTTGGCTCAGCGACTTGCACGTAATAGGCCTGCAGGGCCAAGTCGACGGATGGGTCGGCCATCCCAATAAACCGGAGAACCGGAGAAAGCTCTTAGTGGATTGAAGAGGATGGGGTCTCGCCGCTTCGAAGCGGATATGGGGATCTGAGCCCGGAACACCGCCGCAAATGGACGAGAAAGAATTGTGGA
>Ga0307515_10021119_pt1 | contig 11562 bp, 7 predicted proteins | sample 17_EM_MG_FD_194513 | JGI IMG/M metagenome (GOLD analysis project Ga0307515, IMG submission 194513) | Populus trichocarpa ectomycorrhiza microbial communities from riparian zone in the Pacific Northwest, United States - 17_EM | ecosystem: Host-associated > Plants > Roots > Unclassified | place... | reverse complement strand
GTTCTCCGGCGGCGGCAGGGATAGGGCCTCCGGGTTTTCCGGCCTGTCGCGATAGCGGATTTCGACGAGGGCGACGGGCTTTTCCTGCTGCGGGGCAAAGCCTGCCCAGTTGCAGAGCAATTCATGCAGGGTCAGGATTTCGGCCGCTTCGAGCGTCGGGTCATCGGTGTCTTCGGCGGAGGCTTGCCTCAGGCTCCGCTGCGCGCGGAAATTCTGGAGCAGTTCTGACAGCCGCCGCTTGCTGTCGGTGAATGCCTCAAGGCCGAGTGCGGCGAGGCCGGCCTTGCGGACGCGCCCGAGCGCCCAGGGGAGCGTTGATATGGCGAATGTCTCGAAGACCGGGCGTCCTGTCGGGTCGAGTTGCAGGCTGGCAAAGCAGGTGTCACCGTCGAGATCGCTGCGTTCTGCATCCTCGTATTCGGAGCCGCCGGCAGCCTTGTCGAAGTGCCGGCGGATATCGGTAATTTCGGATTTGCCGAAGACGCCGAGGAACAGGGTGAAGCCGGTGAGCTGTTTTTCCTCGGGGATTACGGGGCGGCTGAGGGCTGCGCCGTCATCCTCGAGCGTCTTTGCATGCAGCCAGAAGACGGTTTTGTTCTCGCCGGGGGTGAGGCGCGCGGACAGATCGTATGGAATGAAGAACTCGATCTTGTGCCAGAAATCGAGAATGGCCAGAAGCCTCTCCCGTTCGGCGCCATCCGCATTCACCGGCATGAATTCTCACCAAAGGATTGCAAAATCGCTGGCGCTTCTTTTAGCAACGATCCGAGGTCGAAAGCAAAGGACCATGCGGATGCCGGAATCGCCGAATCACATTGTCGCGACAGGTGGGGTTGCGCGAAGTACTGCCCACTGGTGCTCACTTGAACGCGGATCGAAGCCCAACCATTTAGTTCCTAAACAACAGCGCCATGGCGAACCGTCGCAAACGCGACCGCTTCGCCGGCGGGTGGGCGGCCGTCGCCGCCGCCTGAGGATCAGACAATGGGTTACATGGACAAAGACATAGCGCCTCAGAATGACGGGGCGCTGATCGATGCCTATTCGCAGTCGATCGCAGCGGCAGTCGACACCGTCGGGCCGGCGGTCAGCCGGATCGAGAAGATGGCCGGCCGGCAGGGTCACGGGTCGGGGTTTGCCGTTTCGCCCGATGGCCTCATCATTACCAACAGCCATGTCGTCGACGACGCCAGGGTCGTTCGCATCACCACGCCCGATGGTTTCGTCACCGAGGGCCGGGTGCTCGGTCGTGACGTCGATACCGATATCGCCGTCATCCGCGCCAATTCCAGCACCGGTGCCTGGGCGAGGTTGGGCGACTCCCAGCGCCTGCGCAGGGGCCATATCGCGATTGCGATTGGAAATCCGCTCGGCTTCGAATGGACCGTGACTGCCGGCATCGTCTCGGCGCTCGGCCGATCGATGCGGGCGGCGAGCGGCCGGCTGATGGACGATGTCATCCAGACGGATGCGGCGCTCAACCCCGGCAATTCAGGCGGACCGCTGGTGTCTTCGGGTGGGGAGGTGATCGGCGTCAATACGGCCGTGATCCAGGGCGCGCAGAGCATTGCCTTTGCGGTGGCGTCGAATACGGCGAATTTCGTGGTGTCGGAAATCCTTCGCTACGGCCAGGTCAGGCGCGCCTTCATCGGCATATCAGGCGATACGATCGTTCTGCCGCGCCGGGTGGCGCTTGCGGCAGGCACGACGCAGACGACCTCGGTTCGCATCCGGCGCGTCGAAGCCGACGGGCCGGCGGCGAAGGGAGGGCTGCAGGAGGGCGATTATATCCTCGCCATCGACGGCAGTCCGGTCGGCGGCGTCGATGATATCGTCAGGTTGATGGATGGCAGCCGGATCGGCAGGGAGACGGAGATCCTGGTGTTCTCGGTGGCAGGAAAGATCGAGAGGAAGACTTTGCTGCCGATGGCCCGGTCGTGATGCCTGTCCTTCAGACCCGCGGATAAAAGGGGTAAGTCGCGAGGGCGTGCCACGCCCTTAAGCGCTAACCGCCTCCTGCTCCGTTCCCGAAAAATCCACCGCTGCAAAGGCCGCCGCCAGCACCTCCGGCCCGGCGCCGCTCTTCGTGGCATCGGTGGACAGGATCTGGCGGTAGCGTCGGGCACCGGGCAGTCCGGTGAACAGGCCGACCATGTGGCGGGCCACATGCTGCAGACGGCCACCGCTCGCGATCTGGCGTTCGGCATAGGCCATCATCCGGTCGCAGAGCGCCTCCCAGTCCGGCTCGGCCGCGGGCGCGCCGAAGAAGCGCTGGTCGACTTCGGAAAGGATCGCCGCATTCTGGTAGGCGGCGCGGCCGAGCATGACGCCATCGACATGTTCCAGGTGGGCTGCGGCCTCGTCGAGGGTGCGGATGCCGCCATTGATGCCGATGAAAACGTCAGGCCAGCGCTGTTTCATCCGGTAGACGATGTCGTAGTCGAGCGGCGGGATCTCGCGGTTTTCCTTGGGGCTCAGCCCCTTCAGCCAGGCCTTGCGCGCATGGATCCAGATCGCGTCGGCGCCGGCGTCGAGAACACGCGCGATCAGCTCCGGCAGCGCCGTTTCCGGCTCCTGCTCGTCGACGCCGATCCGGCATTTCACCGTCACCGGTACGGTCGCGACCGCCTTCATTGCCGCGATGCATTCGGCCACCGTCTCCGGCGTCAGCATCAGGCAGGCGCCGAAGGTGCCCGACTGCACGCGGTCGGAGGGGCAGCCGACATTGAGGTTGATCTCGTCATAGCCGTAGGGCTCGGCGATCTTTACCGCCTCGGCAAGCTTAGCCGGGTCCGATCCGCCGAGCTGCAGCGCCAGCGGATGCTCCGCGGCGTCATGGCCGAGCAGCCGGTCGCGTGGGCCGTGGATGATCGCATCCGCTACCACCATCTCGGTATAGAGCAGCGCTTCACGGCTGATCTGCCGGTGGAAATAGCGGCAATGCCGATCCGTCCAGTCGATCATGGGCGCAATGGCGAAAATCGGCCTCTTCTGCGTCATCGACGTTCCATTGTTCCTTTGTTTGCGTGGGGCGTTCACACGGCGCCGTCACCGCCACAGGGACGGGATCATCCATAAAGCGCGCATATAACACTTGCCGATGCGATCGACAAATTGATCGAGCACGACAAACAGAAACGGCGCCCCCTGCGGAGCGCCGTTCATGCCGCCTGAGCGGAAGTCTGACTTACGAAGCCGAGATGTTGACGGCCTTCGGGCCCTTGCCCATACGGTCCGGCTCGGTGTCGAAGGTAACCTGCTGGCCTTCGCGCAGCGACTGAATGCCAGAAGCCTGCAACGCAGAGATATGGACGAAAACGTCCTTTGCGCCGCCATCCGGCGTGATGAAACCAAAACCCTTGTCCTGGTTGAAGAATTTTACGGTGCCCTTGGTGGCCATTGGGATCGTCCTTTTCCCTTAGTCTGTGTAGTATCCGCGCCCCCGAGAGGAAGCGGACGGCTTTAGCTTTCGCCCCGATCGATTGGGACGAAGGGTCAGTCGGAGAAGTCACGTACGGGGAAAGAACGTCTACGTAGGCGGGTAGTCCCGCGCCGCCTTCCGTAACGGAAGGGATTACCACATCAGTCCAGTCACCGGCATGCAAATGCCCGAGTAGGTGAATTGGTGCCAGCTTTTCGGGCAAAAAGCAAGCGGGATTATTTTGGCATGCCTGCTATCAGGACGGGAAATGCCGAAGATTCAGATACTTGACGACGGGTTAACGGATCCTTGCACAGGTGTGCCATATCGGGATTCAGTTCCGAAACGGGATCGGGCGGCGGATCTCGATAGCCGGCCATGGATTTTGTCTCGAGGGCGGGCAGGGTGGAGGGAGTGCGGCTTGCTCCCTCTTCTCCCCAGCGGGGGTCCGAAGGACGGGTCGAGACCCGCGGCTCGACCCCGGTGGTGGCCTGAAGGGTCGGATGAGGGGGCCACACGGCAGAACATTTATTGTTGCCCTTCGCTTGCGCTCAGCGCATTCGCGGCTTTGCCGCTCACCCCCTCATCGCCTCGCTGTCGCTCCGGCACCGACCAGGGTTGAGCCACGGGTCTCAACCCGTCCTTCGGACCCCCGCTGGGGAGAAGAGATTAGTGGCAGCGCCTCGTTCCCTCTCATCTTGCCCGGCTACTGCGCATCACCCAGCAACGCGCTGAGGCTCCAGGGGTTTTCGCCCCGTTGATTGGCGATGTCGTCGACTTTCCAGCCGCCGTGCTCCTTGACCAGGGTGTAATAGAGCGTCACCTCTTCGCCGTTTTCGAATTGCACCTCCACCTCGGCCCTATCATCAAGCAGGATCGGCTGGCCGATCTTGACGTCGTTCGCCTCGCCGTCCTGGCCTGATATCACCGGATCGAAATCGATCGCGCCGGCGTCGCCCTCCGGCGTGTTGTCGAGATCGGTCTGGAGGAGTTCGTTCAGGTGGTCGGAGAAGAAGGCGGAATAGGGCGAGGGTGCCTCCGCGTCGCTCTTGTCGGTGTCGTAGCTGTAGAGCGCCTTGAGCAGCGCCTTCGGCGTCTTGTAAGTCTCGGCCGACGCCGGCAAGGCTGCGAGCGCCGACACGGCGAGGGCAAGGATGACGGTGGGCAGACGCATGCGGACTCTCCTCGGATGAGAGGGGAATCATAGCGGAATCAGGCGCGGAGAGGGAGCGGCATTTTTGGAGGGATGCGGAGGGGCCGCCGAAACTCCTGAAATCAGGAGCTGCCCGGCATCCGCCCGAGAAGACGGATGGATAACAGTGTGGTGGGGCTTGCAGGAGGCAAGCCTCACCTTGGTATTTGAAAGCCGCTGGCGACGCCTCTTTGCCTCCAGCGGCCATCCTCGCGGCTAGATCAACGCTTCATGCGACAGCGCAAACGACGGCTCGAAGACGTCCTTCACGGCGAGCGTGAAATCGTGGATGGTGGCGTTTCCGGCCGCGTCATAGGCTTCGGCGGTGAAGGTCAGGCTGTGGTTGCTTTCGAAATCGATCGCCGCCTTCGTCTGGATCTTGTTGCCGACGAGCTTGAAGATGCCGTCCGCATCGTCCGTCAGCCGCCACTTCACGGCGCTGCCTTCCGGATCGACGGCCGAGAGCAGGCCGACCGCGGTGCCGATCGCGACGTTTTCGGAGATCGAGCTGCGCGAGAAGGCGAGATTGATCGGCGCCTTGTTGACCGGCGCTTCGTTGACGTCGAGGACGTTGATGGTGATGCTCTTTTCGACGGTGACCTTGCCGTCGGAAACGGCCACCTTGATCGTGTGCGACTTGTCGGTCTCATAGTCGAGCGCCTTCGAGGTGACGACACGGTTGCCCTTCAGCCGGAAGTGATCGTTGGCGCCATCGAGCAGCGTGTAGGTGAGGGCGTCGCCATCGGCGTCCTTGGCACTGAGCAGACCGACCGTGGTCCAGAGCGGCGTGTCTTCGGACAAAGCGGTCTTCGACAGCTGGATATTGGTTGGCGCGTTATTGGTGCTATCGGGCTCGAAGGTCCCGTTGGCGAAGTCATAGACACCGTCGGCAAAGCGCGCGAACTCGACGTCTGTCAGCGTATCCGTCCCGTCCGCGGCGCTCGTCAGGATGTGATCGCCATTGTTCACTGCGAAGGAATAATTGGCGAAATTGCCGGAGAAGACTGCCGTGTCGGTGCCGGTGCCGCCATTGATGGTGTCGTCGCCGGCGCCGCCGATCAATTTGTCATCGCCGCCCCAGGCATTGATGTTGTCGTTGCCGCCATTGCCGTCGAGAATGTCGTTGTCGTCGGTGCCCGTAATGTCGTCAGCGCCGCCGCCGGTCTTGACGTCGATGCCGGAAGCATAGCCGATGATGGAAGCCCCGCGATCTCCCAACTCGTCGGAAAGATCGAGATGGGCGCTGTCCGTCAATGCCAATGAGGCGCTGAAATCGATGGGCGAATCGGTCCGCCAGATGATCTTGTCAAAGCTCTCGAACTGCGCGCTCGAACCGGCAACCTGAAATCCCACCGTTTCAAGGATTTCGATGTTCTTGATCGTCAGATCCCTGAGCGAGGAAGCTGCCAGGGTATCGATCCCGGCACCGCCATCGATTGTTCCGGAAGGCCATACGCCGAAAGTCTCCACAGTAATGGCATCGTTGCCGTCTCCCGCATCGATGTCAACGACTTCCGGGGTATGGACGAAACGCTCGCCATCGGAGATCGTATCGTTGCCCGCGCCGCCTCTGATGACGTCATTTCCGATGCTGCCGGATATATTGTCATTGCCATCGCCACCATACAGCGTGTCGTTGCCAATTCCGCCCTGGATCGCATCGTTTCCGTCGCCGCCGTTCAACGTATCATTGCCGTCGCCGCCGTTGACGTTGTCGTGGCCGGTGCCCGTCGTGATCACATCGTCGCCGCTTGAGCCCGTCACATTTGCAGAGCCTAAGCCCAGCTCGTCTGAAAGGTCTACCGTCCCTGAATCCGAGATGACCAGGTTGACCGGGACGAGAGGGTTGATTTCGGAGTCGCGGATGATGTCGTAAGCTTCGAACTCCGCGCCGGTCTTGGTAATCGTGGCGCCGTTCGTGTCCAGGATATTCAGCGGAGTACCTGGTCCGGGGTTGTTGACGGTGAAGGATTCCGTGGCGAAGTTGTAGACGCCATCGGCAAAGTGCGCGAATTCGACGTCCGTCAGTCTATCCGTGCCTTCCAGCACGCTCGTCACGACACGGCTGCCATTGTCGATCGCGAGCGAATAATTGGCGAAATTGCCTGCGAAGACCGCCGTGTCGATGCCGGTGCCGCCATTGATGGTGTCGTTGCCGGCGCCGCCGGTCAATTTGTCATTGCCGGCGTTGCCGTTGATGATGTCGTTGCCGCCGCTGCCGTCGAAAATGTCGTTGTCGTCGCTGCCCGCAAACTCGTCGTCGCCGCTGCCGGTCTTGGCGTCAACGCCGGAGAAGCCGGTGATAAAAGCTCCGAGATTTCCCAATTCGTCGGAAAGATCGAGGTGGGCGCTGTCCGTCACCGTCAATGAGGGGGGAATACTAAAAAATGGACTGGTCCAGCCAACGATCTTATCGAAGCTCTCGAACTGCGCGCTCGAAGCTCTGACCGGGAACATCCCCGCGTCGAGGATTTCGATATTCTTGATCGTCACGCCGCCCTGGAGCGATTGGGCTTGCAGCGTATCGATCCCGGTGCCGCCATCGATTGTTCCCGAAATCTGCCAAGCCAAACTATTTATGTATATGACATCGTCGCCGGCGCCGGCGTCAATGTCCAAGACTTCCGGCTGCGGGCCGCCGCCCGGCAGAAAGACGGGAAAACCACCATCGGAGATCCTATCGTTGCCATCACCACCGATCAATTTGTCGTTGCCGCTGCCGCCATAGATCGTATCGTTTCCGGCGCCGCCGTTCAGCGTGTCCGCGCCGTCGCCGCCTGAGATGGTGTCATCGCCTGTGCCCGTCGTGATCACATTGTCGCCGCTCGAGCCGGTCACGTTCGCGGAAACCGACCCCAGTTCGTCGGCCAGATCCGCCACGCTGGAATCTGAGACGGTGAGGGTGACGGCGGCGAGGGGAGTGGCTTCAGAGTGGCGGATAAGGTCGTATGCTTCGAACTCGGCGCCGGTCTTGGTAATCGTTGCGCCGTTCGTATTCAGAATATTCAAGGTCATATTTAAACTTTCCAAAAGATGCGCTGTATTCTGTCAAACGAGAAATCCCCGGCAGGAACGGTTCCTGCTGGTTCAGCCAACGACAACCGTATGGGGAATATTCCCTATCTTTGCCAATTGTTAGCGCATTTTTCAATGCATAATTGTGTATTTTCGACGCTATTTTAATGGATAAAATAAGAATTCATTGACGAAGGCCAGTTTTAATTTGAGAACTCAAAGTCGTATTTTAGTCTTTTAAATATATGTCGTTCATTTGCAGATGTGACGCTCCCGGTCCAAAGCCGTGGAAAAATCGTGTTTCCGGCGAGATTCTTCGGCATTGCCACCAAACGCAAACATCGTGGGGGCTTGCAAGATTGCAAGCCCCCACGATGTCCGGCAATGCAGCAGCGGTTAGATCAACGCCTCATGCGACAGGCTTGAGAAGGACGGCTCGAAGACGTCCTTCACGGCAATCGTGAAATCGTGGCTGGTGGCGTTTCCAGCGGTGTCATAGGCTTCGGCGGTGAAAGTCAGGCTATGCATGCTTTCAAAGTCGATCGCCACCTTCGTCTGGATCTTGTTGCCGACGAGCTTGAAGATGCCGTCCGCATCATCCGTGAGGCGCCACTTCACCGCGCTGCCCTCGGGATCGACGGCTGAGAGCAGCCCGACCGCGGTGCCGATCGCGACGTTTTCTGAGATCGAGCTGCGCGAGAAGGCGAGGTTGGTTGGGGCCTTGTTGACCGGCGCCTCGTTGATGTCGAGGACGTTGATCGTGATGCTCTTTTCCACGGTGACCTTGCCGTCCGAAACGCCCACCTTGATCGTATGCGACTTGGCGGTCTCGTAGTCGAGCGCCTTCGAGGTGACGACACGGTTGCCATTGAGCCGGAAGTGATCGTTGGCCCCGTCGATCAGCGTGTAGGTGAGCGTATCGCCATCGGCGTCCTTGGCGCTCAGCAGGCCGAGCGTCGTCCAGAGCGGGGTGTTCTCGGCCAGGGAAGTCTTCGACAGCTGGATATTGGTTGGCGCGCTATTGCTGCTCGTGAAGGTTCCCTTGGCGAAATCGTAGAGACCATCGGCAAAGCGGGCGAATTCGATGTCACGCAGCGTATCCGTACCCTCCTTCGCGCTCGTCAGGATGCGGTCGTCATTGTTCGACGCGAAGGAGTAGTTGGCGAAATTGCCTGAGAAGGCCGCCGTGTCGGTGCCTGCACCGCCAAAGAGCATGTCGTTGCCGGCACCGCCTTCGAAAATGTCGTTGCCCGCGGTTCCGTAGAAGTAATCGTCGCCGCCGCCGGTCTTGACGTCGATGCCGAAGGCGGTGCCGAAAATGTCGACGTGGCGGTTTGCCAGCTCGTCGGAAAGATCGGCATGGGCGCTGTCCGTCAAAGTCAGTGCGAGGACATCGTTCTCATAGCCCGGCTTGTCGTATTTGACGATCTTGTCGAAGCTTTCGAACTGAGCAGCCGAAGCAAGAACCTCGGCTCCCGCCGTTTCAAGAATTTCGACGTTCTTGATCGTCAGACCGGCAAGCCCGATGAATTCCATGCCGGGGCCTAACGTCGGCTCGATGACACGTAGCGTGTCGGTGCCAGCGCCGCCGTCGATCACGCCGGAAATCGCAGAAGAATGTGTCTGCAGGTTGACGGCATCATTGCCATCGCCGGCGTCAATATCGAAGGTCTCGGCGGCGGTGGACATATTATCGCCATCGGTGATCTTGTCTTCGCCCGCTCCACCCTTGATGACGTCATTTCCAACGCCGCCGAAGAGTTGATCGTTGCCATCGCCGCCGGTTAACATGTCATTGCCGGCATTGCCGTTGATCGTGTCGTTGCCGCCGCTACCGTCGAAAATGTCGTTGCCGTTGGTTCCCGTAAACAGGTCGTCACCATTGCCGGTCTTGACGTCAATAGCGGAGACGGTGCCACTGATGCTAGCCCGGCTGCTTCCAAGCTCGTCGGAAAGATCGACATGGGCATTGTCCGTCAATCTCAAGACGGCCAGAGAGGAGCCGAAGGCATCCTTCAATCCAATGATCTTGTCGAAGCTCTCTAACTGTGCGGCTGAACCGGTGAACCCATACTCATTCGTTTCAAGAATTTCGAAGTTCTTGATCGTCAGCTCGGCTAACCTGGACACTCGCAGTGTATCAATCCCGGCACCGCCATCGATCGTCCCGGAAAGGTCCTGAGCGGGTGTCTGAAGGGCTACGAGATCATTCCCGTCGCCCGCATCGATGTCGAAGACTTCAGGCGAAGATCCGGAAACCTGACCATCGAAGATCGTATCGTCGCCCTTGCCGCCGATCAACCGGTCATTTCCGCCATTGCCGTTGATATAGTCGTTGCCGTCGCCAGCGTCTAAGATGTCGTTGCCAGCAGTCCCGGTGAGAAGGTCCCGAGCGCTTCCGGTAGTGACGTCGATACCGGAAACGTTATATTTGCCAGTGATATAGTTTAGCTTGCCTGCCAACTCGTCGGAGAGATCGACATGGGCGCTATCCGTCAAGATCAACTGGACGGAAGAATCCGAGCCTGTGCCGATGATTTTGTCAAAGGATTCGAACTGCGCGGTCGATGCGGTCACACCTGAAGTCGCTGGTTGGAGGATCTCGACATTTTTAATCGTCAGGCCTGTCAGATCATTGGCTTGCAGCGTGTCGGTGCCAGCGCCGCCGTCTATCATTCCTGATACCTTAGCGAAAGGGCCGTTGAACAAAATCACTTTGTCGGTACCATCGCCGGCATCGATATTGAAGACTTCAGCGACATCGGAAAAATAATCTCCATCGCTAATCGTGTCATTGCCCGCGCCACCCTTGATGACGTCGTTGCCGACGCCACCGTAAATTTCGTCATTGCCGTCGCCGCCATTCAGGGTGTCATTTCCAGCTTCGCCATTGAGCAAGTCGTTGCCGCCGCCGCCGCTCAACGTGTCTGCACCACCACCACTCACTATGCTGTCGTTGCCCGCGCCCGTCGTGATCGTGTTGTCGCCGCTCGAGCCCCTCACGCTCGCGGAAACCGAGCCCAACTCATCGGCGAGGTCCGCCACGCTGGAATCTGAGACGGTGAGGTCGACCGCGGAGAGAGGATTAGCGGCGGAGTAACGGATAACATCATAAGCTTCGAACTGAGCGCCGGTCTTGGTGATCGTTGCGCCGTTCGTGTTCAGAATATTCAAGGCCATATTTAAACTTTCCAAAAGATGCGCTGTATTTTGTCAAACAAGAAATCCCCGGCGGGAACGGTTCCTGCTGGTTCAACCAACGACAACCGCATGGGGAATATTCCCCACCTTTGCCAATTGTTAACGCATTTTTCAATGCATAATTGTGTATTTTTGATGCTCTTTTAATGGAAAAGTAAGGTTTGAGTGACGAAAGGCCGGCTTTAATTTGAGAACTAAAAGTCGTATTTTAGTCTTTTAAATACATGTCGTCGATTGGGGGATATGACGCTCTCGCTATAAAGCCGTGGGAAAATCTTGTTCCTGCGAGATTCTTCGGCGTTGCCATTCAGCGCGACCATCGGCGATGGAACTTGCACGACGCAAGCCCCACCGCGATGCCCGGCCATCCCGTCGCGGCTAGATCAACGCTTCATGCGACAGCGCAAACGACGGCTCGAAGACGTCCTTCACGGCCAGCGTGAAATCGTGGCTGGTGGCGTTTCCCGCCGCGTCATAGGCTTCGGCGGTGAAGGTCAGGCTGTGGGTACTTTCGAAATCGATCGCCGCCTTCGTCTGGATCTTGTTGCCGACGAGCTTGAAGACACCGTCCGCATCATCCGTGAGGCGCCACTTCACCGCGCTGCCCTCGGGATCGACGGCCGAGAGAAGGCCTACCGCGGTGCCGATCGCGACGTTTTCGGAGATCGAGCTGCGCGAGAAGGCGAGATTGATCGGCGCCTTGTTGACCGGCGCTTCGTTGACGTCGAGGACG
>Ga0307515_10021118_pt1 | contig 11562 bp, 10 predicted proteins | sample 17_EM_MG_FD_194513 | JGI IMG/M metagenome (GOLD analysis project Ga0307515, IMG submission 194513) | Populus trichocarpa ectomycorrhiza microbial communities from riparian zone in the Pacific Northwest, United States - 17_EM | ecosystem: Host-associated > Plants > Roots > Unclassified | place... | reverse complement strand
GTCGGTGGTCGGCGATCGGGTGTCTGTCGTCGGTCGCCGGTTGTCCGCATGCGGTGATCGGCCGACGGCGGTCGTCGTTGGCTGGGGGCCGTCAGGCGTCGGGACCGGTCGGCCGTCGGTGGTCGGTGGTCGGGTGTCTGTCGTCGGCCGTCGGTGGTCGGGTGTCTGTCGTCGGCCGTCGGTGGTCGGCCGTCGGTGGTCGGCCGTCGGTGGTCGGCCGTCGGTGGTCGGCCGTCGGTGGTCGGTGGTCGGTCGGTGGTGGTGGTCGGCTGGTGGTGGTCGGCTGGTGGTGGTCGGCTGGTGGTGGTCGGCCGTCGGTGGTCGGCCGTCGGTCGTCGGTCGTCGGTCGTCCGCATGCGATGACCGGCTGACGGCGGTCGGTCGTCGACGGCAGCGAGGCGCAGCACACAGCGCAGGCCGCCTCGGATGGTGGGTCCGACGGACACAGCTCGCGTCTCGGTGCCTCCTCCCTCCACGGCTGGGCCGCCCTGCGCCCGTCCGCGCACGACCTCGTGCCGAACGCCGCCGAGTCCGGGCGGCTCCCACGTCTGCCGCGAAGACCGGCCTCCCGTAAGACCCCAGGCGTCGGCGAGGGCGTTCGTCACGGGTCCTGGCGCGGATCGGTCGCGACGGGCGAAGCCCAGCCGCGGAGGTCGTCGGCAAGAGGCGTTTCCTTTCAGAGATGAACCCCACCCGAGGAGAACACATGCTGGTTGCTTACGACGTTGCGCTGGATCTGGTTCGAGCACTCCGCCCGGTGGTTGCGCAGCTTCGAGGGTACAGCCCCGAGGCCGCGGATCAGGTCGAGCGCGCGGCGAGTAGTATCGTGCTCAACCTCGCCGAAGGCGGGCGCCGCCATGGCCGTGATCCACGACGGTTCTACGATATGGCGCATGGCAGTGCCGGAGAGATCCGCGGCGCGCTCGATCTGGCGGACGCGTGGGGCTGGCAGGTCGAGAGCGCGCAGGCGCGTGCGCTGCTCGATCGCGAGCTAGGTCTGCTATGGGGCCTCACCCGCCGAGGCCGGTCCAAGGACGTTCCGGCCTCTCGGTAAAATCTGGCAATCGTGACAGTCTGTGTAGTTTATACTTGACACTATAATTGGCAATCATGACTCGCGAGTATACTGCCAGCAATTGATCGAGCGCCAGCGGCTGTGGCGTGCGCTCTGCGCGCACAAACGAGCGAAGGGCGAAAAATCCAGTCGCTATCGATTCCGTTGCTGGGGATCGCAGGATATGGCGTCAGAAATCTGCATGGTAGAAGGGCGCACGCACGACGAACAAGCACAGAAGGAACGGTGTCATGGAGCTGCAGAGCGCAAGCGGACTCACCGACGGACGCGAGGTCCCCAATCCACTGACGGGGCCGATCGAATGGCAGGAGATCGACCGCAGGCTGCGCGAGTACGCAGTGCATCGCAGCGCGCTCGACGCCGCGGAGTTCTTCGATCTGCTGCGGGCCGAGCAGCTCAAGATCTGCTTTCTGTTCGGCTACGTCAGTCACTACGAGTACATGGAGCGCGTGCTGGGGTACGGCCCGCACGCCGCGCGCGAGCGGATGCGCGTCGCCCGCAGCCTCGCCGCGCTGCCCGAGACCACCGCGGCCCTCGCGCGGGGCGCGCTGAGCTACTCGGCCGTGCGCGAGTTGACCCGGGTGGCGACCGCCGAGACCGAAGCCGCGTGGCTGGCCGCCACCAGGGGACTGGTCGCCAACCAGATCGAGCGCGCGGTCACCGGCCACCTGCCCGGGGATCACCCGGAGGACCCGACCGTGCCGGATCTGCGCCCGCGCGTGGTGCGCATCGAGCTCCCGCCGGAGGTTCACGCGCTATGGCGGCAGGCGCGCGCGGCCCTCGCCGTCGAGCGCGGCACCGAACTCAGCGACGCCGACTTCGTCGAGACGCTGTGCCGCGGCGCGATCGCGCCCGGTTCTGGCGCCGACGGCCCCGCGCACCAGATCGCCTACCAGCAGTGCCCGGATTGCAGGCGCACCACGCAGAACGGCGCCGGCCGCGAGATCGATGTCGCTCCCGATGTGTTCGAGCGCGCAGCTTGCGACGCCAGGGACCTCGGCTCGCTCGATGCGCCTGCGCCCGAGCGAGCGACCACCACCGTCACGCCGCGGCTGCGCGAGCAGGTGTTCGCCCGCGATCACCAGCGTTGCACCGCACCTGGGTGCCGGTCGGCGCGGAACCTGGATATTCACCATATCATCGAGCAGTCCCGCGGCGGTCCGCACGAACTATGGAATGTCACACTCTTGTGCTCAGGGCACCACGCCGCACTCCACAATGGCCTGCTGACGATGCGAGGACAGGCACCTTACCACATCGAGTTCCGCTGGGTCTATGGCCCGCCGCTTCCGGCCGGACTCGAGCCCGAGGCGCGCAGAGCGCTGGTCACGCAGCGGGCTCGCGAGTTCTTCGAGCGAGCCGACGCTTTCGAAGCCGCGCTCCTCGATCCCGATAGCGCGCAGTCCCAGATGGGACGTCGGGCGCGCCGAGGAGATGACGCCAGCTCCGTCACGTGGCGCCGCGCTCAGGGGTGACGCGAGGCCCCGCTCAGGACGCTGGTGGCTCGCCGCCCAGCTTCGTCACGTGGCCATGCGTTGACGGACCACCGTTGCGAGCTCGCACATCAAGGTGATGCAAGTGCCATGTGGGACGTCGGACGCGCCCGCGCGTTCGAGCACGCCGCCGTCGGCGATGTCCCCGGTGATGCACGTCCCACCTGGGACGCGGTGGCGCCGCCGGTGCCGCCATTGGCGCAGCAGCAGCTCGCGGTCGGCGTGTACAGCTACCAGGATCCCGAAGAGCTCGAGAACAGCTCGGAAGATCGGGAGGGTGACGTACCGCATCGTCGGCATGCCCGATCGGGACATCCCCGAGGTCCCCGAGCACCGCAAGACGACCTGCGCCGCTGTCGACAGCGCAATGCTGCGCAGGATGATCGAGCGGACGCTGTTCTTGATCTGCAACGACGAGACCCGGGCTCCACCTGAGCGGCGTGGTCTTCGAGAGCGATGGCTCCAGGAGCCGGATGGCGTCGACCGATGGGCATCGGCTCCGCAGGGTCGCCAGCGGCCCGAGCCCGATGACCGGGCCATGGACACGCGCTTCACCGCGGACATCAGGCGAATATTCAAGGTCCCCGGCGTTCTCCTTCGAGTCGGAGATCGAGCGCGACGTCGCAGGCAACGCCCGTCGCGACCGACCCGTGCCAAACGCCCTCGTCGACGCATCGGGTCTTGCGGGATGCCGGTCTTCGCGGCAGACGTGGGAGCCGCCCGGACGCATCGGAGTTTGGCACGAGGTCGTGCGCGGACGGCGCAGGGCGGCCCAGCCGTGGGGGAGGAGGCACCGAGATGCGGGCTGCGTCCGTCGAGGGCTCGGTGCAGCTCACCTGGCCGTGGTTGTCGACCGGCAGTCTGTCGAGGCCGTTGCTCGCGGTGGGCAGAGGATCATCGGCTGGCGATCTGCTGGAGCTCGCGATCGATTCGCGATTCTCAGTTGCCGCCCCAGAGCTCGCCGCCGAGCGCGATGCCCCAGAGCTCGCCGCCGCCGAGGTTGCGGTAGGTGACCGCGACGAACGGGCCGGCGCCGGCGCGCACCGTGCTCCAGTAGCCGAGGTCGCGGCCGATGCGGAGGCCGACGAGCGCGGTGGCCTCGTCGGCGATGCCGAGCGCGTCGCCGGGGTAGCGCGCGCCGCCGAGCCGCCAGCCCAGGCCGGCGCGGGCGAGCAGCCGGGTCGGCCCCAGCGGCGCCTCGAGCGCGAGCTCGACCGGCAGGTGGGTCGCGCCGGCGCCGCGCAGGCCGCCGATCCCGGCGCCGGCGGTGATCGACACCGTGGTCGCGCCGCTGCGGGCGGCGAGCCCGAGCAGGTGCGCGTCGGCCTCGAACCGCGCGCCGCCGAGGTAGCCGGCGCGCAGGTCGATGCCACCGGTGTAGCCGAGCGCGCGGCCGGCGCTCAGCCGCAGCCGGAGCCCGGCGGTCGCGCCCGAGTCGTCGCTGGAGCGCTCGCCGCGCGCGTCGAGCTCGATCGCCATCGTGCGCGGCGGCCGATCGCCGGCGAGCGGCCCGGCGGGTGGCGGATCGAAGCGCACCGCGGGGCCGCCGGTGTGGGCGTCGAGCCAGGCCACGACGTCGGCCGCCACGCGATCGCCGCCCGGATCGCGCAGCACATCGTGGTGCAGGCCGTCGTAGATCCGCAGCGTGCGGTCGGCCGCGCCGGCGCGCGCGACCAGATCGCGGCTGCCGCTCGGCGCGGTGATCCGATCGCTCGCGCCGTGCACCACGAGCAGCGGCGCGACCAGCGCCTCGGGGTGCGCCCAGACCCGCGCGATGCCGTCGATCGCCGCGCGCGCGGTGCGCGCCGGGCCGCTGGCCTGGGCGATCAGCGGATCGCCGTCCATCTCGGCGACGACGCGGGCGTCGCTGGAGAACTGGTCGTGCGGGACCGCGAGCACCGGCGCGTTGGGGGCCAGCGGGGCGGCGAGCCGGATCACCGCGGCCTGGATCGGCGGGGCGTCGAACGCGATCCCGGGCGCCGCGAGCACCACGCCGGCGACGTCCGGGTGGCGCTCGATGGCGTACAGCGCCGTGGCGAGGCCGCCCAGGCTGTGGCCGTAGAGCACGATCGGCCGGCCGGGCTCGCGGCTGCGGACCAGCGCGACGAAGCGGTCGAGGTCGCCGAGCAGGTCGTCGATCCGATCGATCTGGACCCGGACGCCGGCCGAGCGGCCGTGGCCGCGCATGTCGAGCGCCCACACCGCGTAGCCGGCGTGGACCAGGCGCGCGGCGAAGCCGGCGTAGCGATCGGAGTGGTCGGCGAGGCCGTGGTGGATCACGACGACGCCGCGCGGCTCGCCCGGCGGTCGCCAGCGCTGGCCGTAGAGCGCGAGGCCATCGCCGCCGGTGAACGTGACGTCGGCGCGATCGACGCCGGCGGGTGTCGCGGCATGCGGCGGGTCGACGACGCGCAGGCCGGGGTCGGCGCCGGCGCAGGCGGCGAGGCAGGCGATCAAGCCAGGCAGGGTTCGCATGGCCGAGAGGATGCGGATCCGGCGCGGGTGCGGCCATGGGTCGTTTGACCGATCGCGCGCTGCGCCGATCACCGATCGATCGCCGATCGTCGCCGGATCGTCGTTGGCCGGCGCCGCGCGGCGTGTTATCGATGGATCACGATGTGGTATCTGGGTTCCGTCCCGCATCAACCAGACGTCGGAGCGGTCGTCCGGCACGTCACGGCGTAGCCACGCGCCCGCCCGCACTCCTTTCTTCCGACGTTTCTCGCGAGGACCTCATGGACACCCAGCTCAAGCTGCTCGGCCGCGACCACCCGACCGAGCTCCCACCGATCAAGCACCTCAAGCCGTCGATCGATCCGTCGACGCTGTTCCACCGCCAGCTGCTCGACGGCGCGTTCTGGCAGAGGATCCCGGCCTACCGGCGGGTCGACGAGGCCACGTTCCTCGACCACACCTGGCAGGCCAAGAACACGATCACCAACCCGCAGCGCCTGCTCCAGGCGGTGCAGGATCTGGTGCCGCAGGCGTTCTACGACGACGTCGCCAAGGGCTTTCACCTGGCGCCGATGTCGATCCGCGTGTCGCCGTACCTCTTGTCACTGATCGACTGGGCCGACGCATACAACGATCCGCTGCGCCGCCAGTTCGTGCCGCTGGCGTCACGCCTGCTGCCTGATCACCCCAAGCTCACGCTCGACTCGCTGCACGAGCAGGCCGACGCGCCGGTGCCGGGCCTCACCCACCGCTATCCCGACAAGGCGCTGTTCCTGGCGCTCGACACCTGCCCGGTGTACTGCCGGTTCTGCACCCGGAGCTACGCGGTCGGGATCGACACCGACGAGGTCGAGAAGATCTCGCTCAAGGCCACCGAGGAGCGCTGGGAGCTCGCGTTCCGCTACATCTCGGAGCGGCCCGAGCTCGAGGACATCGTGGTCTCGGGCGGCGATAGTTACCAGCTCAAGGCCCGGCAGATCGCGCTGATCGGCAACCGCCTGCTCGAGCTGCCCAACATCCGCCGGATCCGGTTCGCGACCAAGGGCCCGGCGGTGATGCCGATGAAGCTGCTCACCGATCACGAGTGGCTCGACGCGCTGACCGCGGTGGTCGAGCGCGGCCGCAAGCTGCACAAGGAAGTGGTGCTGCACACCCACTTCAACCACCCCAACGAGATCACCGCGATCACCAAGCGCGCGCTCGACAACGTGTTCGAGCGCGGGATCATCGTGCGCAACCAGTGCGTGCTGCAGCGCGGGGTCAACGACTCGGTCGCGACGATGCAGCTCCTGGTCAAGCGGCTCGGCCACTGCCAGGTCCAGCCGTACTACGTCTACGTCCACGACCTGGTGAAGGGCGTCGAGGATCTGCGGACCACGCTGCAGACCGCGCTCGATATCGAGAAGGCGGTGCGCGGCGTGACCGCGGGCTTCCAGACTCCCACGTTCGTGGTCGACGCGCCGGGCGGCGGCGGCAAGCGCGTCGCGCACAGCTTCGAGCACTACGATCGCGACACCGGGATCTCGGTGTTCTCTGCACCGTCGGTGAAGCCAGGGTTTTTCCTGTACTACGATCCGGTCGACACGCTCGCGCCCGAGGTCCAGAAGCGGTGGAAATCGGCCGCCGAGCAAGATCGGATGATCGAGGACGCGATCGCACGCGCGCGTGCCAACCAGCAGGCGAGCTTGCACGCGTCGAGCGTCCGCTGAACTTTCGGCGCGTTGCCGCCGGCCGCTTCCGCTGTGCACGCCTTGGACAGTTCCTCGACGGTGAAATCTGCGACCCGCCCGCGGCGGCCTCCCACTGATATTGCCAGGAGGCTTCATGCGTACGGACAATCTGGTATTCGCGACGATGATCCTGGCGGGTGCGGCGGCGTGTAGCGGTGCGAGCGGCACCGTCACCGGGATGCGCGCCGACGGCGTCAAGGTCGAGTGCACGGAGCAATCCGACGGCATCAGCGCCTGCAAACCGCTCGACGCCAGCGAGTGCGACACCGCGGCGACGGTGCTGTGGCCGCCCAACCACAAGATGATCCAGTTCACGCTCGAGGACTGCATCGCGGTGCAGACCGGGTGCGGCGACGGCGGGGGCGGCGATGGCAGCGGAAGTGGCAGCGGCAGCGGCAGCGGCAGTGGCAGTGGCAGCGGCAGCGGCGGCGTGATCCTCCGCACCGTCGCGGGCTCCGGCGGTTCGTCGTCGGCGCTACCGGCGGGGACGCACCTGACGTCGATCACCTCCGACGAGGACCTCGAGGTCGGCGCCAGCGGCGACGGTCACACGCCCCAGGGCGACATCCACATCGTCGACGCGGTCACGTTCGAGCTGCGCTCCGAGCGCCAGGGCGGCGGCGACGGCCGGGTCTACCGTGCCAGCTTCGTCGATGACGCCGGCGTGACCGGCGCGTGCGAGTTCCACGTCCCGCACGACCAGGGCCCGGCCCGGGGCGCGGTCGACAGCGGCACCGTCGTGACCGTCACGCCGGCACCGTAGCCGTCCGCGCGCGCGTTCTACATGCACGCGTCGCAGGCGCCGCGCAGCTGGATCTCGACCCGCTTGAGCCGCACCGCGCGCGGCGCCTTGGCGCGGGTGACCACGTACTCGAGATCGGGCAGGCACTCGACGCTGCCGCACTCGGTGCACACGAAGTGTGGGTGCGCCGACGCCTCGTGGTTGCCGGTGATCGCCTCGAACCGCCAGACGTGGTCGCCGACGTCGGTCCGGCGCGCCAGGCCCACATCGGACAGGTCGGTCAGGTTGCGGTAGATCGTGGCCGGGTCCCAGGCCTGCGATGACAGCTTGGCGACCACGTCGCCGTGCGACATCGGCGAGCCGGCCGAGCGCAGCAGGTGAAGCACCGCGATCCGCGACGGCGTCGCGCGCAGCCCGGCGTTGCGGACGGCCGTCCGCAGGGCCTCGAGTTCGTCCCGCCGAAGTGCCATGATGCCGACTGTACGCGAGGCCCCACGGGCGTGCAAGTACATGCAACTACGTTGCGTTTGCCCGCGCAGCTGCGCGCCGCGCGGGTCTCTGGCATCGTGCCCCGATGTCGTCCGATCCGGTGAACGCGGCGTTCCAGCGGCTCGTGGATGCGCTCAACCACCCGCGCGATCCCGCGCTGCTCCGCGCCGCCGTGACCGACGACATCCGCATCGACCGCCACGCGCCCGGGGACCGCGGCGCGGCGCCCGTCGCCGAGACGCTCGCCGGCCTCGTCGAGGTCGAGGCCTGGTTCGCCCGCACACCGCCGATCGCCCGGGTCGGGCTGGCCGGCGCGGCATGGCCGGACGGCGAGCGCTGGGGCATCGAGTACGCGCTCGACGCCGGCGAGTTCCACAACGGCGGGATCTGGCTCGCCCGGCTCGCCGGCGATGGCCGGGTCGCGTCGCTGTCGCATCACCCGTTCGCGCTGCGCGACGCCTCGCCGGGGGGATCTGGCCACGGCGCTGGCCACACGCATCAGGGATAGTCGTACAGTCGCGGGATGCGACGTGCCGCGGTTGCCGGAGGCATCCTGATCCTCGCCTGCTGTTCCTGCGGCTCGAACAAGGCCAAGCCGCCGCCGCCCGATCCGCGGGACATCCCGGCGAACATCGACCGGATCGCCGGTGACGTCCTGGCCGCGACCGGCGTGCCCAGCGCCTCGGTCGCCGCGGTGTCCGACGGCAAGATCATCTACGTCCACGCCTACGGCAACGCGCGGCTCGACCCGGCCACGCCGGCCGCGCCGCAGATGCGCTACAGCATCGGCTCGATCAGCAAGCAGCTGACCGCCACCGCGGTGCTGCTGCTCGCCGAGGACGGCAAGCTCACGCTCGACGATCCGGTCGGCAAGTACGTCCCGAACCTGACCCGCGGCGACGCGATCACGATCCGCCAGATCCTGTCGCACACCTCGGGCTACCCCGACTACGCGCCGCAGGACTACATGGTCCCGGAGTGGGGGAAGCCGATATCGGCCGATGCGCTGCTCGCGCGCTGGGCCCAGAAGGACCTCGAGTTCGAGCCCGGGACGCGCTGGCAGTACAGCAACACCAACTTCGTGATCGCCGGGCTGATCGTCGAGAAGGTCGGCGGGATGCCGCTGGTCGACCTGTTGACCCAGCGCGTGTTCAAGCCACTCGGCATGGCCTCGGTGGTCAACACCGATCGTCAGCAGCTCGGCCCCCAGGACGCCCAGGGCTACTTCCGCCGCGCGCTCGGCCCGCTCCACCCGGCGCCGCACGAGGGCCCGGGCTGGATGTACGCCGCCGGCGAGCTCGCGATGACCGCCGAGGACCTGGCGAAGTGGGATGCCGCGGTGATCCAGCAGGCGATCCTGTCGCCGGCGTCGTACCGCCAGCTCGAGACCGAGGTCGTGCTCGCCAGCGGCGCCGGCACGCGCTACGCGCTCGGCATCGGCGTTGGCCTGACGCAGGGCCATCGCGAGCTCCGCCACAACGGCGAGGTCTCGGGCTTCGTCGCGTCGAACCTGGTGTGGCCCGACGACAAGCTCGCGGTCGCCGTGCTCACCAACCAGGACGCCTCGGGCGCCGCCGACGAGATCGCCAGCAAGGTCCGCGACGTCCTGGTCCGGGCGACCACGCCGGCGGGCCCCGAGAGCGACCAGCGGGTCAAGCAGACCCTGCTCGACCTCGCCGACAAGAAGCTCGACCGCAGCAAGCTGACGTCGAACCTGTCCGCGTACTTCACCGACGAGGCGATCGCCGAGTACGCCGACACGCTGCGGCCGCTCGGCGCGCTCGACACCATCGAGCAGGTCGCGACCTCGCGGCGCGGCGGCATGATCTTCCGGCGCTACAAGGCGAGCTACGGCGGCAAGTCGATGTCGCTCAGCGTGTACGAGACCACCGACGGCAAGCTCGAGCAGTTCCTGCTGAGCAAGAACGACTAGTGCGCCGGCCCGGCGCGATCCGCAGCCTGCCGTTTCGCCACAGCGTCAAGCCGGCCCTCGGCTTCGAGATCTTCCGGCTGTCCGAGCTCTACGACCGGGCCGCGCAGCACCGGATCGACCACGAGCTCGACGCTCCGCAGCGGCCCGAGTTCCACATCATCTATGTCGGGCTGCGCGGCAAGGGCCGGCTGATCGTCGACTTCACGCCGGTGCCGCTCGGCGCCGGCACGCTGACGTTCGTCGCGCGCGGCCGGGTCCAGCAGTTCGTGCCCGATCGCGCGGTCGATGCCTGGATGCTGTTGTTCGCGCCCGAGTTCGTGCTCGCCGGCGGCGACTCGCCCGATCCGCTGGCGCTGCCCGCGACCCTGGCGCCGGGCTGGGCCAGCCCCGCGATCGCGGTGCCCCCGGCCGAGTCCCGCGAGCTGATCGCGATCGCCGACCAGCTCGACGCCGAGCACGCGCGGCCGATCGACGACGTCCAGCCCTGGCTGCTCGCCGCGCTGCTCCGCGTGCTGGTCTTGCGCGCCGAGCGCCTGGTCGAGCGGCCGGCGCCGGTGCCCGCGCCGCTCCAGCGATTTTTAACCATCCTGGAGCGCGACCACGCGACCACGCGCTCGGTCGCGCACTACGCCCGCGCCGCCGGGATCTCGGCGCGGCGGCTCGCCGAGCTGGTGTCCGAGCACGCCGGCAAGTCGACCAAGCAGGTGATCGACGAGCGGGTGATCCTCGAGCAGAAGCGGCTGCTGGTCCACACCGACCTCTCGGTCAAGGAGCTCGCCGCGCGCACCGGATTCGCCGAGCCGACCAACCTCGTGAAGTTCTTCCGCCACCACGCCCAGGTGACACCGCTCGCGTTCCGCGATCGCCACCGCCGCTGATTTTCACCATCGGGCCGCGGATCCTGACCTCGCCGGGCCCGGCGCGATGACTACCCTGATGTCACCCAACCAGGAGACGCGTCATGTCGAAGTCACTCGCTGCCCTCACTGCCTCGATCACAGCCTCGATCCTCACCGCTGCCGCGGCGCCGGCCGCGCACGCCGAGACCCGGCTCACCGCCACCGTGTTCACCGGGTCGCCGGCCGGGTTCCTCGTCGACTCCACGCTGATCGCCGGCGACAAGGAGGCGATCCTGATCGACGCGCAGTTCGATCTCGCCGACGCGCACCGCCTGGTCGCGATGATCCTCGAGAGCAAGAAGACCCTGACCACGGTCTACGTCACCCACTTCCACCCCGACCATTACTTCGGGCTCGCGGTGATCCAGCAGGCGTTCCCGAAGGCCCGGCTGGTCGCGCTGCCCGCGGCGGTCGACGAGATCAAGCGGACCTGGCAGGACAAGGTCAAGCAGTGGTCGGGGCTGTACGGCGACCTGGTGCCGAGCCAGCCGGTGCTGCCGGCGCCGCTTTCCGGCGCGACGCTCACGCTCGAGGGCCAGACCCTCGAGATCCACGGCGGCGTGCAGGGCGACTCCGCGGACAACTCGTACGTGTGGATCCCGTCGATCAAGACCGTGGTCGCCGGCGACATCGTCTACCGTGGCGTGCACGCCTGGACCCGCGAGACCGACGCGGCGCAGCGCAAGGCGTGGCGCAAGACGCTCGACGAGCTGGCCGCCCTCCATCCCACCACCGTGATCGCCGGCC
>Ga0307515_10021117_pt1 | contig 11562 bp, 2 predicted proteins | sample 17_EM_MG_FD_194513 | JGI IMG/M metagenome (GOLD analysis project Ga0307515, IMG submission 194513) | Populus trichocarpa ectomycorrhiza microbial communities from riparian zone in the Pacific Northwest, United States - 17_EM | ecosystem: Host-associated > Plants > Roots > Unclassified | place... | reverse complement strand
CGGGCTTGCAGCCCTTCCCTCCTCATCGGTTCGTCTCAGTACGAGGCTATTGCCTACCCTCATTACCATATCGTCCTCTTCCATCGACTCCCTATGTGACTCATGCTCGGCTTGCCTGCTCCCTACCGTACACCCTGGCAATACTGCCTCACAACGGGTGATTATCTAAGACCTACCTATGAGGTGATAAGCTCCGCACTACTTAGCTATATAAACCAAAAGGTAAGTAAGTGACTGGCTTGATGCCAGGCACGGCTGTGCGGAACAATATATATAGGCGAGGTGACTTCGTCACCTGACACTACCTCTATAAAATAGAAGACCCGGCATAGCGCCCTTAAGGCAGCTAAAACGGTATATAATTTTAAAAAAAAAAGCTTTAGATCCTTGTTTATAGAAAATTAGGATTTTCTATCCCCGGGATGGAAAATCGCTATTAGCTCGCTTACTACTAGCGCCTTAGCAACCCCCGCAATATCTATTACTTAGGGTAATACTATTTAGATACCCTAATTGCTAGGTAGACACCCCCTAAATTAGGTTTAGCGCCTGCCTTAATAGGCTAGAATATTACGTGTATTTAACTTGTTTGCGCCTGCATCGCGAAAATCAAAGTGCGCGCCCTTCTAAATTAACACTTCGTATTTGCCTAAACTTCGCATCTAAGAGCCTGCAATTGTAGAGCGTTACCGCGGTCGGCCAATTAGCTCTACAACTAGCTCTATAATTACCAATTGCGTTAATAGATTTACTTATAGAGAGCCCTTAGCATTTAAGCGAAATACTAGCTAGAGTCCTACTGGGCGCATGCGCCGGCGCGGTACAGGCGTAGGTGTAGAGGTAGCTTATAGATATTAAGCAGAGGTAGCAGCACATATATTAGTTCGCGTAATGCTTTACGAAGTACTACGCAATTTAATTAATCGCTCCTTCAGCGCATTCCAGATTTGGACTTTACTACTTATACTATAACTGAAATTAAGACTTAATCGTAGTGTTGCGGTTATGGCGCGTACTTTGATTTTTGCGACGTAGGCGCAAATAAGTCAAACGCACGTGATATTCTAACCTATTAAGATAGGCGCTAAACTTAATTCGGGAGGGGGTGTCCAAATAGCATTACCCATTACTTATTATTCCTAAATTGTATCTAAATTTCCTATTTTAGTATAGTTTCTACCTTTATTTTCTACAGCTTTAACTAGAGGTAAGCGACGGCTTATATACGCCACCAAATCGCACAATATTCAAAATATTTAAAATATTATCACTTTACAACCATGGATTCAATTAAGGCCGCTCTTAAAGCTTTAAGCTTGCAATTAAAGCCTAATTATACTAAAACCGCTAAAGCGTATAATGTTAATCAATCTACCCTCTTCCGCCACTATAAATAGGTTACTAGGTCAAAGGCACCAGGTTATAATTTTTAAGCTTTACTTAACAATTAACAGTCTAGAACGCTTATAAATTATATTAATAAGCTTTTAGAGCATAGCCTACCTCCTACCATTGCTATAGTTTAAAGGTTTGCGTAAGAAATTATAGGAAGTATACTAGGATCTCTATAGGCTTCGCGCTGGGTTAAAAGGTATAGCGCTAAACTAAAATGCAATTATCTTACACTAATTAATAACTTACGTAAGAAGGCTAGGTCGGCCTTTTAGTTTAGCTTCTATTTTAAAGTTTTAGCTAAAAAGATTAAGGAATACTAGATTAAGCTACATAATACATATAATATAGATAAGAAAGACTTTCTAGTTAGGTTTTATTACGGCGCAAGTAGAAACTAGTAGATATTAGTAAATTGTGGGATAATCACAGACAGTTTTACATAGTTTTAGATAGTTTTAGATAATTGCCGTTATATAACTAGAGGATTATATATAACGTTAAGTGGCGCTACCCTCTATCTCCTTTCCTTTCTTTAGCTTTAGATCCTTATTTATAGACTACTAATTATATAGGCTTGCGCGTTCCTCTTGCCGTACTTATGCCTTAATTAATTAAGTCGCTAATATTATTTAAAGCTTATCTACTCTTCTTCCTAAAAAGGAACTTAAATATATTTATAGGACTATAAATAAAAATAGGACACAGAAATAGACCTAAAGACTATTACTAAAACTTAAAAAATAGAATAGAACTAGAAGAATAGAAAAGAATAATAAAACCTATAAAATATATATAGACCAGAACCCCTATAGAATCCTACTAAGAGTTACCCTAATAACTATACTACTATACTAAAGAATATAGCGGCCGGCAAAGCAGCTATAGACCCTTAAATACCTTTAATAGTAAAATAGCAACTAACTTAAACTCTTAGGTAAAGCTTATAGCAGTTAATGCTAAAATTAAATAACTTTAAGAGCTGCTTAAAGCTAGAGAACCCCCTATACTTAGTAAAGAGTTATTAAATACCTAAAGACTTGCTATAGTCCTTAAGACCCTAGCCTAATATATAGTATTAGTATTGTTACGGTCTGTAAAGGTTATAAACCCTCTATTATTTATAGGTAGAACCAACCCTATATTTAATAACTAAAAGCTTTAATTATAAAATAAGCTTAAAGTTAATACGGACCACATTCTTACTACTTAGGCTAAAATAGCCTATATCTTTGGCCGTACAGGTAGGGATATATAAACGTACCTACGTTCGTAATATATATAGGACTTAATATATTTCTTCCTCTCTGGAGAAAAAATTATTATTTACTATTACGGGACTTACACGTTCTCACGTCCCTACGCGTTTTGACGTTCTTAACCCGTGCTTACGTTTGTCCTAAAACACCTACGCACGTTCCCCTATAACCCCTATTTATACCTATATCTAACCTATTTAGTTTCTATATTTAAATATCTTTATACTAACCACGCATAGTTACGCGTACGTAGCCTTCTTTAATTACTACCCTGTTTAGTATATTGTATTTTAGCTCGTGCCTACTTCCGTAATAGGTAGTCCCTATAAGCTTTAAAAGTTTTATAGCTGTTACCCTAATAAACCTAGGCCTTTAAAGTACCTTAACAAGTAGATAAAGTGCTAGAATAGCGAAGATAATAAGCTACCTATTGAGCATAAAGACAAGAATACCTTATAGACATAAAACGGATATATAAAGCCTAAGGGCAGGCTTTTCTAGAGGGGGGGGTAATGTTATGGCTGTAACAAAGCCTTATAGGAAATACTACGGTAGACTTGTTAATAGGCTGGGTATATAGGTATAGAATAGTTAATAACGTAATACTCACTGGTGGAGTAGCTGCCTAATAGATTAACTCTAATTATATTCTAAGATTTACTATAAAAAAGAGAAACTATCTATAAAGACCGTACGTCCTTAAATATATAACTCCTCCCTATAGTAAAAGGTTTAGTACGTTAGTATATTAGTGCGTTAGTACGTTATATTCCCACATTTCTACGTTTCTATATTCTAAACTTATAACGTAATTAGCTACGTAACTTAGCTACCCTTTATCCCATAGCTTAATTAGTTTCAGCACCTCTCGTACTATCTTAACTAACCCATTTATATCCCTTTTTAGTAGTCGTACTACTGCCGATATAAGGTCCGTAATACTATCTCCCTCTTTTTTATCTTTGTCCTTAAAGATATCTCCTATCTTTAAGTTATCTATTAAAGGTATGGCATTCCTATCTTTAATTTAATAACCTTTATTATTCCTAATGCCTCCTATTAGATCCTCTATGTTTAATTATTATAACTAGCTAGTAACTTTTATTCTATTGCTTAGTAAAGTTATACTATTCTATTCTTATTATACGGAGAAGAAGTTAGTATATATTATAATTGCAGCTCCGTCTAGTTACTAATCTTCCCTTTATCCTAAGTATACGCGAGCGAATATACGGTTATCCTATAATATTTAATCCGTCTCTAACGCTAAGTATATATATCTTATTATTCTTTATAACCATCTAGTTCCTTATCTAATTTACTCTAGGGTCGCGTATATTAGTAGTAGCTGAAAAACTAGAGAGTAGGCTAGCTAAGGCCCTTACTAAGGTTTAGCGTTATTCTAATAAAGCGTCTTAGGCTCTAAAAGCTTAACTAGATACTTATACTCGCCTAAGCCGTTTAATAAAGGTGCGTAAAAAGGTGCGTTTAAAAGAGCTTCGCTTAGTAAAGTAAGGTTTGTCTAAACTTAAGGCTAAGGAGGCTAAAAAGGATTCTGGTTAAGAAAAGGCGGAAATAGCTAATATGCCGGCAGTAGATCCCCTAGATAATCTAGCTCGTCTATTGCCTTTAGTTAATCCTTTTATCTTAGGCTTCTTTTTAATATTACCTAACCTGTTTTCTTCTAATACTCTTATACCTTTCCTATAGCATTTTTTTAGATATTATAGTAGTTTCTAGGTAGTTTTATTATAGCCTATCCACCTAACCTTATACTATATTTCGTCGTTAATATCCTTATAACTAATAATCTTTAAAACTTGCTATTTGTCTTCTTCTTATCCTCTATATAATAATAAATTCAATTTACCGTCCGACCCGGTCCCCCTAATGGGTCCACGCAGACTAATTCCTATAGTAAAAACTCAATATACACACTGAGAAAAACCCATTATCCTCTATATATATCTACTTTATAAATTAGTAGATTAATATTCCTATATACTAGCTCTAGTATTGCGATATACTATATAGGGTAGATCTTTATTTTAGCTAGTAGGTTTAACTTAAATATAACCAGTAAAATCCTTTATATAATTTTAAAATGTCCTAGCCTAACGTAGTCTAACTTCTTACTTAGTCGTTAACTCTTAAAATTTTTATATAGTAGCTATACTTTATCCCCCTCCTTAAGATCTAGTTCCTTAAATCTCCTAGTATTATAGTACTTTTTTATTCTTTCTTATACTTTTTTTATTAATTCCATAAGGTCTTTATAAGGATTCATTAGTATCTTTATTCTTTCTTTAGCTATACTACTTATTTTCTTTACTTATTATAGTAACAATAATATTCTTAGCTTGTATCCATAATTCGCCTTAAATAGTAATAGGCCTATTCCTTCTTATAGCGTTACATTGTATATAAACTATATAACTAGTAATAATAACACCCAATTATTCTATACGTAATTAGTAGTAAGTTCTTTAATTAACGTCTGATATGGATCTTATCTAGGCCCACGCAGACTACTCTGTACACAAGGGAAACTTATAAATTGACAAGAAGAAAACCCTTGTTGATGTAGGGGATGGAAAAACCCTATAAGCCACCTCAGTAGGATGAAAAACCCCTGTTTTGCCATGTCCGTCCGTAGCGGCGGCCCTGTGGGCCTATGGCTACGTCCTGTCCTCCTTGGATAATTCGAACTCCTTAGAAACCACTGCTTTCTTTACCAGGACATACAGTCCTTGCCTAATTTAATCGCTGTACTGTTATTTCCTATATCTTAGCCATCCCCTATGTGCTATCTCTTGTTTAACCATTGCCATATACACCATGCCTCTCCCCCCCTAAGGCCTATTAAAGGCGTAAGGGGGATTTATCTATAAACTACCACTACACTATACTATAAGGCGAGCGGGACGTGTATACCTGGGTATCTTTTGTGCCTAGGCCCTAGTCACTAGGCCCTCGCCAAGGGTCACTACTCCTTAAGAGGAGACAGGAAAACCGTACGGTGTCGTCCAGGCTGCTAGGTTTTTTTTGGTATTCAATAGTTAATGGCGAGTGACCGCATGCTCCGCGGGCGATCGCCCTAGGGGTTAGGAGGGGCCGTATATTTGCTTGTTGCTCGTCCGTTCGCAATAGCTCGTTCGTTAATAGGAGGTCGTTGATGCTTTCTATTGGGGGTCGGGGGATGCTATCGAATGCCGCGCATCTATGTTAGATTGTATAGGTGCTTAGCAGAGAAACAGTAATGGCTGTATTGTGTGAAGGGGTACCGTCTGTAGTGGTTTTCGAGATCTCACCATCCCATATAAAAACCTTTTACTACGCCCCACGACGCATATAACCACCACCAGGCCCACTAACACGCTGTGCGACGTCTCTGCGTTGGCTCTGGATAAGATCTAGGTTCGTAGCCGTCACCACGTACAGGTGCAGAGTCCGATTTTGACGGCCTCTATACGTAATTAATATAATATCTTAAATACTACTCTAGCGTCTAATTTAATCTTTCTATTTAACCGTCCGTTTGCGGATAATATACGATAAAAGTTACTACTCTAACTCCTTATTCCGCTAAGAATACTTCCTAAAATACTACTATAAATCTTAATTCCCTATTTAATACGATTTTACTTAATACTCTATATCTTATAAATACTTCTTTAATATAAATTCTAGCAATATTTTCTGCTAAGATTTCTTCTATACATGATATAAAGTAGCCCTATTTAGTTAACTTATTTATTATTACTAGGATTATATTATACTCTTATTCAGTAATAAAATCTTTAAACTTTAGTAACTTAATAATAAAGTCCTATAATATAACCTCCTATAGTCTTTCTGGTATTTTAATAGGTTATAGCCCTCTATATAGCTTATACCTTATTAGTTTATTCCTTTAGAAATTTAGATACTCTTTTATTACTTTTCTAGCTATGCCCTAGATTCCGTTAATAATATATTCTTCCTAAAGTCTTAACACTAAGCCTATTACTCCATTATGTCCTTAAGTTATTCCCTTATAGAAATCTTCTATAAAATACTCTACTATACTTTTTAGGATATACTTCACTTCTTAATTTTCGTATATATCCGTCTATAGATCCTTTAGCTATACCTTTAGAATTCTTTATACCTAAAAGCTCTCTAGTATTTTATAGACTTTTTTTAGTTCTCTATCCTCCTAAGTTACTGCTAGCTTAGGGTAATTATATCTAATTAGTCCGGTCTTATCTCTGCGTAGTATTACTCCTAATAGTTTCTTATTATTTTATAATTTAGCCTTTCTACTTAGCGCGTCTGCTCTTATATTTTTAATTCCTTTAGTATACTAAATCTTAAAATAGTGTTCTGTGAGTATCTCTACCTACCTAACTTATCTATAATTAAGTTCTTTTATTATTAGGAACCCTATTAGGTTCTTATAATCCATCTTAACTATAAATAGTTTCTCTATACCTTATAAGAATGCTCTCTATTCCCTATATACTGCAACTATGCCTAATAACTCTTTGTTATAGATATTATAGTTTAACTCTAGTAGTATTGTAGTGGTGTAGACCGGACATCGCCTACTGTCTTGGCATTTTCCTATATTTATAGAGCCTTCGGCTTCCTTTCTTCTTCCCTCTATTATATAGATTACGACCCTACTAGTTACTGGAAATACACTCTTTTCTTTCTTTCTTACTAACTATTCTACTGCCTGATTATAACTAACTAACCGACTAACTAACCGACCGACTGACTAACTAACTGACTAACTGACTGACTGACTGACAGACGGCACTATGACTTTCCTATCTTAGAGAGGTCGTACCCCCCCATAGTATTATCTTCTAACTATAATATACTACTAAATGCCATACATTCTAATGCTTTTATAATAAGTATACTCCTAATATAAAGTCTAATACGTCCGTTTCTATAACCGTATCTAACCCTAATTAATAGATTTTAAGAATTAGCTCCTAGGTAAATAACTCCTTAAGTTCCTTAAATAACTTCCTTTATTTATCTCCCTATGCCTATAGTTCCTCTTTCTTTATAAGCCTAGTAAACGGTTTAATGTTCTTTAACTATTATGTTATAAACCTTCTATAGTAGTTATAAAACCCTAAAAATAACCTTAACTGCGTTATATTCTTCAGTTCTTACTAACTTACTATAGCTTTAATCTTTTTTAGGTCCATACTAATATAACCTAATTTAATAATAAATCCTATAAAATCGGTCTTCCTTATAAAGAACTCGCATTTCTTAATTACTATTAGTATCTGTTCTTCTTATAGTCTCTTTAAACCCTATTTAACGTGTTCTCCGCACTCTTCCTTAGTTATTAAGTAGATAATAATGTCGTTAAGGTATTCTCCTAATATACTATTAATTCGCTTCTAAAATATTACTAATATATTTATTAACCTAAATTGTATAACTAATAGCTTATATAGTCCTTCCTTTAACCTAAAAGTTACCTTTTATTTATTGCCTTGCTTAATTCCAATCCAATAGTACGCCTATCCTAGATCTATCTTTATAAAGATTTACGCATTACCTATCCAATTTTAGATTTCGCTAATTAAGGGTAAAGAATACCTATCCTTCTAAGTAATGCTATTTAACTATCTATAGTTAATATATAGCCTAAATTTTCCGTTTTTTTTAGTACGAATAGTACTAGATATCTCGCTAATAACTATAATAGTCTAATATATCCTTTTCGTAAGTTTTCCTAGACAAACATTTTAAGCGCTCTTAACTCCTCTTAAATAAGCTTATAGGTTAGAAAGAACCTTAGACTTATTTCTAGTTCTAACTCTATTTTATAGTCCTATACTATATAATTTACTAGCTTTTTACTTTTTAGGCTCTATAGCTTTTTGCTATACTTATAGTATCTCTTTAGTATATAACTTAAGCCTCGCTTAGTCTCCTTATATATTACTCTAACTTAGTACTATACTAACTTAGTTTACTATTACATCTTATAGTGTTAAGTATCTCTAATATTAACCTATCCTATAATCTAATCGATCTTTAGATTATATTTCTATAACTAAGGTATTCCTAATACTGCCTTATCCCGGCCTAATAGTAGGATATTAAAAGACATCTTAATTTATCTTCCTTTAATAGTTATCTAAATAGGTCCTATTTTAAGGTTAATAATCCCTCCTCTATAGGTTATTAGATCTCCTAAAATTATAATTAATAGGTAAGGCTGTTACTTCTATCTATAAGGTAATCCTATTTTTTTTAAAACTATTACTAGTAAATATAGTTCCGTATTACTCTAGTATCTATTAATACTTTAAACTGTTAATCTTACTATTTAACTTATAAATTTAGGCGTTGTCCTTAAATTCCTTTAAGGGTTTAAGGCTTTACTACTAGCTCCCTCTAGTCCTATAGGCCTTTACTTTTCCTAATTATTAGCTGCTTAATCCTTATATACTTAGCTTACTCTTAGGCCAATGCCTAGTTCGCTTTTTATCCTCTATATACTATAGATACGTATTTTTTAGGCATTTCCACTACTATTATCCGTCTAAGCATTTTTCTATAAGGAATCTTTTTAGTTAAAGTATTAAGTTTCCTAACTCCTAAACTTCTATTAGATACCATCTATATATATATTTAGTATTCCTATATTATCGCTTATCTAGCGCCTAGTATATCCTTATAGGGTACTTCCAATTCTTTTCCTTTAGATTCTTATGCATTTTATATATATTATCTATATATATAATCTATAATAGCGTATAGTATACTAGGTGCTTTAGGTTAACTCTTAACTTATCTTTATCTTTAGGTTTAAACCTTTATTATATTAATCTAAACGTTATAACCTTATTTATAGGTACTAAAATACGCCTCTCGCTTCTCTAGTCCTCTAATTATTCCTCTAGATCCTTTAATGTTATAATTAAGGCCCCTTTAATATAACCTATTGCCTTTTCCGTAATAGGGTAGTTTTAGATAACTTGCTTATCTAACCATATATAGAAATCTTCCTACTTATTATTATATCGTTGCCTATACCACTTTTAGTACAGCTACTAGAGTATATACGGCTTATTTATAAGGAAGTATTTTTTTATTACTATATCGTAATAGCCTTTTATATATCGTTCTTTAAATTTAGTAGGGATCCCTAAATCCTCTTTATCTTCTTCTAGTTTAATAAGCCACTTTACTCTTAGCGTGCCTACCCTAGGCCTATTAATAATTCTTTATATAGGTGCTCTATCCCTTATATAACCTAGTATACTAGTTCTTTAATCTAGTTTCTATTCTTACTATATAAGGATTCTCTACCTAAATTCCTCCCTAGTTTCTTTTAGTTTGCGTTTTATAAATAGATCTTTAAAGTCTTCCTACTTCTTAATCATAGTATTAATTCTTTAATCTTGCTGCTAAGCCTTGCTCGCAATTTCTTTAATAGTCCTTATTCTATTACTAAAATCTTAGTCCTATAGAATTCTTAATCCTAAGCTTACTTCTTTCTTAAGCTTAGCTCCAGCCTTAGTCCAACTAGGCTTTTATAGTATTTTTATCTCGTCTTAAGAGTCTTAAATCTTACTTATCTTATCTTAAGAGTCTTATACCTTTAGGAAACTTTATTTTAAACTTATTTATATATTACTAAACTAAGCCGCTACTCTACTCTATTAGTTATTATCTATTATAAGTTCTTAAGCTTATCTTATCCCATCCTAGGAATCTTAAGAATCTTAAGTCTATAGCTTTTTGCCTTTATTAAGTGCCGAAATAGTAGTAGATCTTTAATTAACGTCTGATACGGATCCTATCTAGGCCTACGCAGACTACTCCATACACAAGGGGAAAGTAATATTGATAGGAAAAACCCCTTGCTATTGGGGGGGAGGAAAAACCCTATGAGCCACCTTAGTAGGATGAAAAACCCCGAATTGCCATGCCTGCACGTAGCGCGGCCCTGCGAGCCTACGCTACGTCCTCCTCCTTAGATGTTTTAAACTCCTTAGGAACCACTACTTCCTTCTCTAGCTTATCCAAAGCTAGGGTTCACTACGTCCTAGCTAGGCCTTGCTAATCGATTGCCGTATGCCTGTAGTTGTGTCCCGTATCTTAACTACCCCCTATATACTATCTCTTGTTAACTATTACCATATACGCCATACCTCCCCCCCCCTAAGGCCTATCGAAGGCGTAAGGGGGATTTATCCGTTCTACCATCCTAATACTAAAAGCTAAAAGCGGGATGTGTATGTGTACCTGGGTATCTTTTATGCCTAGGCCCCAGTCACTAGGCCCTCTCTAGGGGCACTACTCCGTCGAGAGGAGATAAGGAAAACCATGGGTTGTATCCGGCTATCGCTTTAGTAGTATTACGGCAGTACGGCTAGTGACCGCATGCTCCGCGGGCGATCGCCCTGGGGGTTAGGAGGGGCCGTATATTTGCTCGTTTGTTCGTTCGCGCTTGTTTGTCCGTCGATATAAGGTCATTAATGCTTTCTACTGGGGGTCAGGGGATGCTATCGAAAACTGTACATCCATATTAGATCATATAGGTGCCCTGGATAGAACAGTGTAGTAGTCATCGTATTATAGAGAGCCAACAGTAGTGGTTTTCAAGATCTCACCATCCGAAAAATTTTCACCACCGCCCTTAACGCCCATAACCACCACCAGGTCCTGTCCGCACGCTGTGCGACGTCTCTGCGTTGGCTCTGGATCTGAACTTCGAAGACCAGGTTCGTAGCCGTCACCGCGTACAGGTGCAGAGTCCGATTTCGACGGCCTTAAGTGCCGAAATAGTTCGTTATTCTACTTCTTTTACGTCTTATAAAGCAATAGATATTATATCTAGTAGGGTTTTAATCCCTACTAATATTCCCTATTCTATAGTAGAATT
>Ga0307515_10021116_pt1 | contig 11562 bp, 14 predicted proteins | sample 17_EM_MG_FD_194513 | JGI IMG/M metagenome (GOLD analysis project Ga0307515, IMG submission 194513) | Populus trichocarpa ectomycorrhiza microbial communities from riparian zone in the Pacific Northwest, United States - 17_EM | ecosystem: Host-associated > Plants > Roots > Unclassified | place... | reverse complement strand
GCCAGGAATGGGAGAGTCCAGGTGGAGCGGCGGCCACAACAGCGGCCTCCGCTCCCCCCCAGGCGGCACCTCTGTTTTACGCGTCGTTTACTGTTTCGTTCTGATCTGATTTGGTGACGGTTCTAGCATGGGAATGGTTTTTGTATATGAAAAATAAGAAGCACGTACGAAGGGAAGAGCGAGTCCACTAGCTGAGGAGTGTTACAGGATGAATCCTTGTCGCTGAGCGACAAGGCCCGTAAATCCCCACTTACTTGCATTTTGCTTATCATCTGCTGCGCACATAACCCTGCCAGTCGCCAACTTAGCTGTTTGTTGTCCCGCTAGATAGGATATAGTACATGTGGCCAATAACTATGTGGACAGCTGAAGATGTTTCACATCCCAGTAATGGCGACGTAATTGCTTCATCATATTTAAATCTGCTACTGCGAGCTGACTTGTGACAAATCGACAGACACACGGCACAGGTGTAATCCCGCTAAGGATCTCCTGACTGACACACAATGTGTTGCTCTTACAGATAGGTGTTATGCAATGAAGTATCTGCTAACCAATCCACATTGTATCATTACCGCTGCTAGGATGAACCCCTAACAAGACGCACATCACATTGTCGGGCCAAATGCTCACAGGAACAACACCCTGTGTATTGGTCAGGGTTCGGAGTCTGGCTTCTGCTGCCATGGCTGTCTTCATGTATCGGTTATGATGCTCCTTGAACGTCTGACGTGCGTCCATCATGACACCCAGCTACTGTGTCGCCTGTGCAATGAATCGTATGGACCCGTTTCCTAGTCCTATCATTGCAGTCAGTTTTGGCTGGAATTGTTTCCTGTGGCCTCATCTGCGCATGAATGTTGCCGCCTCCGTCTTTGCAGTGTCAAACTGTGGCCATCGTTTGCTTGCCCACAGGATGCGCTTTACTGCACATCTCTGAAGTATCGAGACAACATGGTTGACATCACTTCCGGTCGCCACCCAGCCAAGGTTCTCTACAAAGCATAGCCCCTAGGCTTTTGATACAGACTCTTCGACTCACTTGATTAGTCCTGAGGTGTAGATCGCATCAAGGATCAGTGACACAGGTGAGCCTTGCAGGACCGTTACCTCCACTGGGTGTCTTTCCATGGCATTGGCCATGATTATCATCTCCACCGTTGTTTCCGACAGGAAGCTCCCCATCCATCGCATATGGTCTCGTTCTATCTGACTGACCTTCATCAAGTTGACTAGTCTTCATTTTGCCACACTCGGGAAGGCTGCCTTAATATCCATGAGGAGCACGCCTGTTATTTGGCTGTTTGTCCAAGCTGTATGAGCTTGTCAACCTTGATGGCCACTGCATTGATCGCTGACCATCCTATCCTGCTTCCGAATTGGCTGTCCCTCGGTTGGCCTCTTGTTTCGGCCTCTTCTTACAGTAGCTCGGAGGCTACTTTCTCGATCACATTTCCAATGCAGCCAAACAAAGATATGGAGCGGTAGATCTTCAGCTTGATATAGTCGGCGTTGCCAGAGTTCTGAATCACCATGCCACTCGCCCGCTTCCATACTGCTGGGTGTCTTGCGGTGCAAATTGCAGCCGTCGTCAGCCTCACGATCCTCTCTTTGTCCCATGTCCACAGTGGCCATATAGCGCCAACAGACAGCTTGTATGGTCCGGAAGCTTTCTTGACTGACTGAGTATATAAGGCTCGCTCGACTGCTTACTCAGTGACGCCTGTGTGAGCCCTGCCCGCTGGTAGTAGTACACAGTACTGGTCGCCATCGTTCGGTGGAATGGATTCTTGCCTCAGCTCCTTCTCTTCCTCCAATGATGTGATTGCTTGCTTGCCATGTCTGTCTGTCATGGCCTCAATGTTCATGCCCGGTCGAGGGTTCGTGTAGCGTGCAACTCTCCACCTCTCTGCTCCTCTAAGGCTTTGCAAGTGATCGCTCAACATTTTGCTCTTGGACTGCCGGATCGAATGCTGGAGCTCTGCCTTTACCCGGGCATCCTCCTCCGAGTTCCATCTTCTTCTTCTCTCTCTCCCAACCAACTTTCTTCTTTCTTTGATTTCGGCGTTCCACTGCCTCTGTGACCTTGCACAAAACCTGATCATCGTTGCCATGGTGTCGAGACCGCTGCTCCTTTCTTCCTGACACCACGTGGCCTCCTGCTCCACCTTGTCCTCTCTGCACTCTGTGTCTAGTTGCACTCTCTTCTTCGCTAGATCCTTCCATAGCTTCTCCACTGCCTCTGTCTCCTTCCCCGTCATTGCAGCTAAATTCCACCTAACTACCCTCTCATGATCCACCTCCTCTTGCCTGTCTACTCCCACCTCCCATACCATGACCGCATGGCCAGATGCAGTGGTGTGGGGGTCGGCCAGTATGGACCACATGATTATTGGTCGATTTGCCAACGTCCGGTCGATTACCTACGCGCCTTCCTGGTCCCTTCTTGTCCAATGGTGGGTGGACCAACCATGATTTCCAATCTCCAGTTCGTTCCCATCAATCACGTCTTCCTAGAGAGCAGCATTCCGCTGCACTTGGCATCTTGGGTCCCATCATTTGCCGTGGGTGTTGAAGTCTCCAGTGAGCACAGGGCCGCTCTCCTGAATGACTCCATGCCAGTTCAACTATCTTACCAGTATCACTCTCTCTCCCGAGTGCGCGTCTTTCTGATCGCAGACATTGACTATCCTTGTTATCATTTCACTTCTTCTTGTGACGTCTGTAGTGATATCATCGTCATTGGCCCCGCTGCTCATATACTTCCACTGATCAACTACTAGCATTAGCAACAGGTCCGGGTAACCAGCAAGCTGTCCGGGTTGTGACCTGTGATTCAGTTCAGTTCGGTTCAAGAACTGGCCACAAACCCGAACCACTGTTATCTTGGCAGGTTGTTACCTAGCCCGGACATAGAACAGCAGGCATTTGGCAGGGTTGGCACCAAACCGCGGTTTCAAATTTACACTTCCTACACCTTTGGATGAAATTAAGTATGCGACTTCTGATCATACTGCAACATGACCAGTATGAAGATTATGCAGACTCAAGAGCTGGTCCACCTCCGGAATCCAGATTTGCGATCTGACTGATATTTGTTAAGTGGCTGTGAAAACTGGGCCAATTCCAACCGTAATTCGCGGGATTTCGATCGCGACTCCACGACTATCAGTCAGATCAGGTATCTGACAGTGGGAGGTGAAGGAGCTCGTAAAACTGCACAATCTATGTACTGATCATGTTACCATAGGATCTGAACTCAAATACTTAATTGGAGCCAAAGTTGTGAGGTTGAAATGCCAGGTTTTTGGTGGTAAAACCGGCCCAATTGCAATGGTCCGCGTTTTCGTGTGGTAACAACCGTTGCAACGGTTCGGTTCCGGTCCCAACCCTAACCCGGAACCGTTCTAGCGGGTTGGAACCGTTGCTAACACTACTGACAACCACTAGGCCACTCCCCATCCGTATCGCCATCCAAATTGTTTTGCTTTTTCTTATTTCATATTCCGAATGGCTGATCCCCATCTCTGCTCTTTCTTTCAGTGGCTCGCGCAAGCACACTACGTCCGCCCTGAGTTTGACTCCCATCTCCAGCGCCGCAATGGTCCATTCGTATGACCTTGCGCAGTTGTACTGTAAAACTCTCATCAATGGTAGCCAGGGCTCCCGTTTCAGTCACAGTTTCAGTATCACTTTCGGTCCGGGGTGCAGTCTCAGTCCCGGACGTCATGGCATCTTTTCCATCTGGTGGTGCCTCCTTATCTTCGTCCACATCCGCCATCTCTTCTTCATCTCCCCCTCTTATAGCCACACCATGGGGCCTAGGGCCAATCACCACTCAGTTCAAGCCCATTGCCATGTCCCGAGCTGTACTCGTGGAAGCTCCGCCTGCCAGCCCTATTGATGTGCTGTGCCCCGCCGCTTCGGTGGCCTCCCTCTCTTTCGCGCACCTGCTGCTCAATCTGATATGATTTCTGTTGCAATTAAGTAACTTCTCCAGCGTGTGGCCACAGCGTGATCCCTGCATTGCAGTGCATCCCACCACATTGCACTTGTGGTTGCTTGTCCGGTGATGGCCTGAGCAGTAGCCACATTTGGGCTTGCAGCCGCATTTGTTTTTGATGTGGCCCCACCCAGAACAGAGCCAGCCCCTGCTGTCAGGTCCCTCATTCGTATACGTTTCGACTCAGTCCACACCCCCGCCACCTTGATGCCTGTCTTGACTAGGCTGTGTGCCACCTTGCTCCCCTTTACGATGAAAACTACCTATGAGGCGGCAATTTTCTGATTCTGCCTCCTCTCCCTGATGGTATGGGGGTTCGCCAGCCACCTTACTTGGGTGGGGATCACTATACCATTGTTCTCCGCTTGGAATTCTTCCAGCATCTTCTGCAGGCCTTCCATGCCTATCCCCATGTACTGTATGAGAGGGACTGCGCGGATCTTTAGCTGTTTCCACGACTGATTGTCTTCGACATCCACAACTCCTTTGTGGTCTGCCCTTGCTGCTGTGATGATGATGTTGTGGTACTGCAGAGCCATCTCTGCTGTTCAATTCGGGCGCGTGATTGCTGTGATTGCACCCTTGGCATTCCCTTTGGTATTCATGATTGTGATGTGGGCAGGTGCCTTCTGGTGGAAGAGCGCGCTGTTGATTTCTGATGCCATTTCCTGCTCCATGTTATTGGACTGTGGTACACTCTCGTCTTGTCCTGATATCTGGCGTCTCTCCGCCATGCTCGATCCAGCAATCAGTGCGGGGCCTGGCCCCTGGCCCGGGTCAATGGGTTGTCTCTGACTCTCGGCTAGGGGCGGCACGGCCTCCCACCATCACGCGGGTGTGGGTGATGACTTTGTGTTGCGTGTAAGCTATGGTTCAGGCTGCTGTTTGAGCTGTAGTTTCGGCTTCGGTTACTGCTGCAACTCCTGGCGCTTCTCTGGTCCCTCTTCTCGCATTGCGTCTGCATGTTGGGAGGCCTCTAGCCCCCCACAGTCTGTCCTTGCATTCATTTGTCTTTCTCCGTCTCTCCACTCCTGGCCTTGTCCTAACGCTTTCATGGTCTTTGCAATGATGTTCATGATGCCCGCCCCCCACAGCTTCTCATCCTCATGGCGGGCGTCCCACATCTGCTCTCTCTCTTACATCCATGTCATTAGTCCCAGCCACTGTGCCTCCTCGCGGGCTGCCTGGGCATCCGCCAGGTTTGCAAGATGTCCAACTGTTTGGTGCAGCTGCGTTAGTTCCTCTGCCTGCTGTGTTGTCGTCCTGTCAGTGTGGCTCCTCCAGTCGCTGGGGGCCGCCGCAGCCTCGGTTGTCCTCGCCTGTATTCCTTACTCATTTCTCTCCATCGGCTCAAATACGGTTGCGCTCGCAGTTTCCGCCGCAATTGATGTTGCAGCTGGCAACATCTCCATCTCCACATCCATCGGCGCGTCGCTCCTCCCATCTCCAGCGTCTCCCACGTACAGGTCACTCCTCCTGCTCACTCTGATATTTGGTAATCACTTCTGTAAGGCAAGGCTCATTGTCCGCATGGTCGCTTGCTTGTTGGCTGACGCGTCGCATCAGTCACGTTTTCTGCCAAGCCTCTACTCAAACCCACTCAGTAACGTGCACTACTGTGCACGCCCTTGTCGTGCAGTCTCGCTAGTGCTGGGACGCTTGCTGCAGGGTCTATTCGATGTCCAGAATTGATTGCCGCCGTCCGTTTTTCAATTCGTATCATTGTTGTCGACATATTGAGCTGTATCTGTTTCGCTAAGACAGTTTGCTGCCTCTTTGCAGATGTCTACAGGGCGACTATTGATAGCTATAGGCATCATGCCGCGCACAATCCACAGGAGGTTTGATAAGAGCTACGTGAGTACAGATGTGCGCGAAGCGCAGTCTATAGGCGATTACCACTTTTGCTGATAGGGCTACCTACCCATTTGATTTCTCCACCACTTGAGGTTGGATTTTATTGCCCTTGCTACCTGAGTCTCTTTAGCATGCTACAAGACTACTTGAGTGCTGCTTGGCAGTGTCTAGGGACAATGAAATGTCACTTGGGCAAATATTACCTAAGTTATCATATGATAGAGGGCTTCCTACTTCCACAACTAAGTCATAGTACCTGTCTCAATAGCCACCCCCCCAAATCTGCCAAGACTGGTATTAATTGATAGCTAACATACCATATATGCTCTGATAGTATTACTAGTGAATTCCATTTACAATTGGTGATGAAACAGGGGGGGTTAGAAGGTGGGCAAAAATCTGCTGGCTTCATGGGCTCTCACTCACATTTTCATCTTGCGCAAAATTGGACTGTTTGACTTGATTTTTGGATTGACATGTAGGCCTTGGAGTTGTCTATTATCCTGATGCCTCTGTTATTCTCTCGATTGTGTGGTTGTTGAGCAATTTGCACTTGAAAAAAATTCCGGGATTTTCAAGGTGCCCAGCTAGCAGCTTGTTAGATGTGGGCGCTGGGTGTGCCCACGCCCCGAATAAGGCGTCTGGACTGTATGGATGAGGTGTTTTTGTTCGCGAATGTAAAACGAAGGGGCAATCCTCGGGAGTCACCTAACCAATGTTTCGAGCACACATGCTAGCGAGGTTCATAAAAAGCCTCACGGAGATCTATTTCAACAACGATTCGATGAAGGAACGAGCTACCAAATTTCACTGAAGCGGACAAGAGTACACCGCCAGTGACGAGCACATTTAGTGCAGAATGGACATGAGCGACTCAGGTACAGCGTGGGGAAGTCGCATCACACAGCAAAACGTCTAAGCTGATTTTAGGCAGTGACAACCTATGACCTGGCGTAGTGGGTAGGTGGACGGTTGTACTGGAAGCACGGACCAGTGATGAGCGAAGGAATGGGATACCATAGCAGAGGCGATAATTAGCGGAGGAATATTCTTATTCGCAGACGAGTATACCCTTGCAATCGGAAGTTACTCTTCTTTTCAATGCGAATATGTAAACCGCAACGAGTGATCGACGCGGAGAACATGTGCTAACTCCGTAAAAGATGATATCTACTACATGACAAGTGTGCAGAAATGTTTCAGAATGTGGCATCGTCCTTCTCATTACATTCGGAGATCCTTCGTAGAAGCACAATATTCCAGTTAAGAATCGGTGTGGGTTTACAACTCTAACAGTTTGTCTAAGAGTGCTGCTCAGTTTCCGAAAACTTGTTTCTGGTTTGCACTTGCGAAAAGTCAATTCACAATGTCAGACTCGACGCCTTTATACTCAGTTCTGAATCGATCCGACCCTGTCACCTAAGACACCCACAACACAGCCCCGGATCCCCGGGTGGCTCTTGTTCTGCGGTTCAATCGTAACCCTCCCCATAACCTTTGGTGTACTTATCCTCCTCGGCCTCGTCTTCAAAAACCTCATACAACCCTCAGCATCATCAGCACACAACTTGCCTTAGGAATCGACCGCTCCCAGAGATCCATACTACGTCGATTATAGCACGTCTTACTTGCTCACTATCTCTTCTTGGTGTGCGACATTGGGGTTCTTGATTTCGGGGTTCATCATGAATCTCTTCTCGCATGTGTTCGCAAACAGATGGTACACTGCGAGCTCAAAGCAGGACTTCCGTAAGCTTCGCACGCCACTGCAACTGACACTATCCACCCAAGCTCTGTGTTTTGGAAGCGTCGCTTCGCTCTGGAAAATCGTCGACTACTGCATTCTTTAAAAGCACCGTACAACATCGCGATCCTCTTTGAAGACAGCCGGCTGTGTTCTAGGCGTATCCATTTTCCTGGGCTGGACCATTACAGATGCAGATACCTGGCTCCCACTGACTCCTCCACCATCCAAATGGCTACGAGCACTGCGACTACCTCACGTACCTACAGCCGGGACGTATCTGAAAATTTCACCGCTACTGAGAAGACCAGCAACGATTCCTTAGTACCCCACGTATGTCTGTTCGTCGAGAGAGTCGGCGGTAGCCTTTTCCCTAATAACCGGACCGAAGCATTTGCAACAGCCTTCAATACCTCGTCACTAAACCAGAGTCATGTATGATCATGAGTACGCACTATTACTACCTGTCGACAGATATCAGGTTGGACTTCATCGCTACAACCGCTGCAAACAAAGCTACCTGCAAGCTCAAAAATAGAGTGCAATCTCGATAACATTTCGGGCCCTGTCACTTCGTTCAACTGCAGCGTTAATTCTATATTTCCTGACTTTGCGAGGAAGGTACAGAATCCGACTTATGGTCGCTACTCGATTGATTACGACGATGGTAATATCCCACTGAACTCTTGTCGCTCTGCCGCTGGCATACATAAGACTAGTGTCTCTAACGAGCTGACCAAAGACCCAGAGATCCTAACGACGATGCACCGAGCGTACGCTGCGATTGTTATGGGCGAGATGCTCGTCTACGATGCAATATACACGCAGATACGCGCAGGTCAATGTTTCAATCACATAGCCGATTTCTCGCTAACGAATAGCACCGTTGGCAAAGACATCTTTAAAGTGTTTCGGTGGTTAAACAAAGACTATTCTGGCATGATGGATTACGAATGGATGAATGCAGCGACCGCGACTACAGCAGTGGAAATGGAGCTCAGAATGGGTAATTCATTTGCAACGGTCGTTTTGGCTTTAACTACGGGCATCATGGAGCCGCAGCCTACGAAGAAGCAGTGGTGAAGAGATACTGGTACTAGGCTAGCGGGAGGGTTCTGAAGGTGCCGTTGTGAATGCTGGTGATGTTGTGCATAACATATGCGGTGTTTGGGGCGGTGGTATTGGGAATGGCGATCTGGAACGTGGTGAGTGGGACGAGAGAGACGGTGGATGCACAGATGCGGTTGAGTATGGAGGCGATTTGCGCTAGGGCACTTGAACTAGAGAGAGGCAGGGGTTAGTGAAAAAGCTAGAGGATATGTTTTAGTCGAAAGGGCGGGAAGCGAAGACGAGAGTCGTGCTATTATCAAATGCAGTAGGGGATGTGGATCTAGATGCTGTACAAGAGGGTGATTGAAGTTGTTAAAATAAGCGTTGGTTTGTGGAGACGCCGTTTAAGGTTTAGAGTGTAGGAAGCTGGTGTAATCTTCTTGAGCACTCGTTTGCTTGGTAATAACGCCCCTGCTCAAGTTAAGCGGCTTCTGTCGGACACAATCGAGGATTAGCCGACTCCAAAGCTGTCAGTTTCGGATCTCGGAATTTCCCGGAGCTACATACTAAACAAATTTGTGCTGATAAGTACCTGAAGTCGGCAAGTACCGGAAACGCACTTAGGGGTAAAAGTTTAAAGCGCTTGTAAGGGGAAACAGAAGACAATCGAAGAGTGAAGCACGCTTGGCGTTGCATTTGACTTTGGGAACTTCCGGAGAGCGTTTGGGCACATGCCGACTTCGAAGCACTCTGCGTCTCATCTTCCACATACCACACACCGCAACCATGGTTGCAACCCTATCATTCCCCACCGCCACCTGAAGCATCCACTTACAGTACCGGAGCATGTGTCATCCCACAGCGTCATACCAACCTAATCATCCCACTCCAACGATCACCAAATTTAACCTTTCTGCACAAGCAACCGCCGACGAGACCACCGAAGCCGACAAAATCCAGATATCCTACTCTCAACCCTCTTCCTTTCCCGTACTGTGCGCCCATCACTATCTAAGCAAGCAACATCTCCGACAAATGCTTCTACGCAGACGACCAAACCCGGTATCTTACTCTCCACGCTGCATCCTCAGCCGGCCACGCAAACGTCGTCCGAGAAGTGTTCCTCTACTGTTTCCCTCCGGCGCCAAAGAAACAGAAGACCCCCGTCCCACCATTATATAGGATGTACTAATCCCCCACCAATCGCCCCCTCTAGTACCCGGCATCGCTTTTTGTCCCTTGATGGCTGCTGGTGAAGATCTTCCAGCTCGAGCGCGCAGAGCTTCCATACTCCCCTCCCGCTGCGGCACCGCCCCACCCGCATCTAGACCTGTCAAGCTTGGTCCTTTAGCGGGACATTAGGCGCTGCGAAATTACAGCGTGGTTACACAGGGCATGAATGGTAGCGGGCCAGGGCTCGCAAGGTCCGTCCAGTCCGAGTAAGACTTTGCCCTGTCCCAGACTATGGTTTTCTGTCCAGGAGATTTCTAGACTGCGGGACTGTAGGTGCCGGGGGTCTTCCTGTTAGCTAAGGATTTAGCCCGGAGGCCATCGATGCTAACCCGGGAGCTAAGGAGGGCACAAGTTTAGCCCGCTGGGCGTCGGGACTAAGGCGGCCACTAGATTATGGGATTGGTATGCTTCCTATATCCCAGCGAGCCTCAGTGCCTATCTCCCTACGAGCCTCTGGGGCTATCTCCCCGCTAGCCGTCGGCTTGGTGCAGTGCCTATCTCCCCGCGAGCTTCTGGCCTGAGTAGCGCTTCGCTCTTGGTGCTTCGTTCTCGGTATGATTTCGTTTACGATTTCGTGTCTTATCTATGTCTATCTTATTCTCTCTTTGTACAATAGACAGACAATCAGCATCTTTCATTCTCTTTAGTGGTTGTGTTGTGATATGGGGAGAACAGTATGCATAAACTTGGATACAGAGAGCAGAGAGGAGAAGAAAGACGCGAGTTATATATGAGAGAAGCGTGCCTCAGCCCCGCTAGCGGTCAGCTCGTGTCAGCTCTATCTATACACAGTGTTCCCAATGGGCTGGGCGGGCCAGTTTTAGCGCATAACTGGCCGGGCCCGCACGTCACGGGCCCGGCCGCTGAGCGGCCCATACCCACAGGCCTTACGCAGGCGGAAACCATGGATGACTGGGCCAACCATGGTTCTTGAGGCCCACAGTTTAACTGCAGGCGCCTGCAGGTAACTACAGTTTCTACAAATAACTGACGATAGGTGGCAAAGAAAATCGCAAGAAGGTACTGACATTGCAATTTACAGAGATCATGGCCCGATAACTCACGCAATATACGGTGAAGCTATGTGCTGGTGAATCTTGACAACTTCTCCAGCCTTCTAGATTGCTCTCCGAACCTCAACAGATTACCGACAGTATGGTGGAGTACCCTAACCCTAAAGCCCACAGTTGGCCCAGTCACCCACAGTTATTGCCCGGCTTTGAAATCGTGGGCCCGGCCTGCGCAGTTCCAATTTTCGGCGGCCCGGCCTGGCCCGGCCTTTGGGCTGTGGTTCTGACTGTGGGCCGGCCGGGCCCGTTGGGAACACTGTCTATACATACAACAGATTGTGTTACTTTTATAGTAGAATGACTTGTCGATTGACTTTTCTTATCTTTCGAGGGCCGAAGGCCCGTATATGTACATACTCCCATATCCATTTACACACGCGTTTACAATATCTTAAAACGCTCTCCCTAATCAGGCTTCCCAATAGTCCGTCCCGTCCGGGCAAATGTAAACCCCGGACCAGACGACAACTTTCGGGGTAAGCAAACTAAGGACTGTTTAGGACTAGGGCAGCAGAGCCACGGACGAAAAGACTGTAGGGCCCTGCAGTCTAGCTCTGCGCACTGCGCACGGCGATACTATAATACAAACATGATAACATACAAAC
>Ga0307515_10021115_pt1 | contig 11562 bp, 5 predicted proteins | sample 17_EM_MG_FD_194513 | JGI IMG/M metagenome (GOLD analysis project Ga0307515, IMG submission 194513) | Populus trichocarpa ectomycorrhiza microbial communities from riparian zone in the Pacific Northwest, United States - 17_EM | ecosystem: Host-associated > Plants > Roots > Unclassified | place... | reverse complement strand
TTTCTTTCTTTTTTACTTTCATTCGAAGGTAATTTTTATTAATATTGTGTTATTCACACTTCATTAGTTTTTCTTTTAAAGGCTTATTTGTATTAAAGTTAGTAATCAACTGCTTGGTTTGTTTTTTTTTTATTATTATTATTTGAAGGTCAAATCATAATACATTATAAAACAAATTAAAATATATATTTAAAGTAATTGTAGCCATGGAAACATCTCATTGTTCATTGGAAGAATGAAATTATATTTTTATCCTTATAATTATTTTTTTTTGATGAAGCTTGCAATTAGGGATGGAACTACTTTTTTCTCAAATTATATAATCGTCATTACAAATTGATCGAGAATAACTATTTTACTTTTAGAAGCAAAAAAAAAAATCAAGCTTTTGATGAGGGGTTCTTTAATTATTTTTTAAATTTTATACCAGAGCATTTTATTTCATTTGATTTTTTTTATCTAACTTAGTACCTCTTAGAATAAATTGATAATAACATTTAATTGAGAATAAATAATTATTTTTCTAATCGGATCTAATTTAAGTTTGATCTTTTTTTTAGGGAGGGGGTTATTAAATTTTTTTTTTTTCAAATTCATCATTTGACATTTGATTATTAGACCGTTAGCTTCATTGTTTGTTCCACTTTCATTTTTATTTAGTTATATTGATCTCATATCTCGGGTAACAGGTTAGTCAAGTTAATCATGGTTAACTCTAATTATTTTCCTTAATGTTTTTTTTATAAGATTCATTTTTTTTTTACAATTTTATCATTTGGTGTTAAATTATTGGTCCTTGAGCTATATGATTTTTTCGCTTTTCTTTCTATTGAGTTATCTCGAGTGCGGGTTAGTCAAGTTAGCTCGGGTTAACTTATATTTTCTTTCTCAATATCTTTTTTTATTTAATTTCAGTCTTTTTTTGCTAGGTTCTTCTTTTAAAAGTCAATTTTTTTTTATCCTGATCTCATGTTGTGCGTGGCAGGTTAGTTGAGTTAATCAAATTGACTAAAAAAACATTCCTTGATTTTTTTATGATTTTTTTTCAATTTCATCATTTTGCATTAAATTATTTGTCCTTGAGCTTTGTCATTTTTTCACTTTTCTTTTTGTTTGATTATTCCAAGGGCGGGTTGGTCAAGTTAACCCAAGTTATCTTGCATTTTCTTTCTTAATTTTTTTTTATTTAACTTTGGTATTTTTTGCTAGGCTCTTCTTTTGAAAGTCTAATTTTTTTTTATCTCGATCTCATGTCGCGAGTGGCGGGTTAGTCGAGTTAACCTGAGTTGAATTGAATTTTTTTTCCTTGATTTTTTATGACTTTTATTTTTTTTTCAATTTCATCATTTTATATTAAATTATTTTGCCATTGACTTTTGTTATTTTTTCACTTTTCTTTCTATTTGGTTATTCTGATAGCAGGTTAGTAAAGTCAACCCGGGTTAGCTCAGGTTTTTTAATGTTTTTTTTTTTATTATTGAACTTTGGTCTTTTTTACTAGGTCTTTCTTTTAAAATTCTTATTTTCTTTTATCCCGATCTCATATCGCAGGTAATGGGTTTGTCAAGTTAACTCAAGTTGACTCTGTTTTTTTTCTTTGACGTTATATTTTTTTTCATCTTTAACATTAGGTTATTAGAGCCTTGAATTTAACAACTTCTTTTCGTTTTCTGCATGTTGTTTCAGTCTCATATCCCGAGTTATGTTTTAATAAATTTAACTCAGGTTGTCTTATATTATTATCGTTCGCATATTTTTTTAGCGTTGGAAAAAAATTAATCCGGACCGCACCTATATAGTAGATACTAAAAAAGTTTGTTCTCTTGACTAATTTATTGGAATCTTTGAAAATACACTTTTATTCTTTAAATGCACAAGAATAATATGATAATGCGTTTTTAAAATAATTTAAAAGGAGAAATTAGACGTATAAATCAGTTTGAAAATATTCACCATTGTCATTTAAAAAAAAATCATTCATGGGTGATTTGCATGCTTTAGTCTCATCAAAATGTCTGAAACTCAATACTTAATATATTTTTATTGTTTGACAGAGAAAAAAACACAGACTTCAGTTTTCGGCAACCGAAAAGGGCTTGGTCATCCCATGAAATCCTACTCAAATCTTGCGAAGAGGTCTATTGCAGAAGGCTAATTGTTTAAAAATATATATCTATAAAGAGCAGCCAATAGAAAAGCTAATAAATTCCGACAAGTTATAAGCTGAGCCAAGCGAAGCTGAGAGAGAAGCAACAGCAACAGAAGAAACCCAAGCTGATAAGCAAAGGCAACATAAAGCAAAAGTAACACGGTCAAGAGGCTGAGTTGGGTTTCTGACACTTGACACTTTAGCCGACCCAACCAACTTGAAAATTGTGGGGTGGGGGGCTTTTTCTAAGCTCTTACACCATTAGATTTTTTACCCATCAAATTCCATCCTACGGTACAGAACAAAGATGCTCCATGCTAACGTTACATGATGCATCTGACAGCCTACAAAATGTTAATGGTCTCTTGTTTTTATCGAAACAATTATCTGTCAGAGACAGAATCCAGTGGATGGGTTCGGGGTTACGTGGTCAATCCCAAGCCTTTGTTTTTCCAACTTTTGATCACCAAGTGTATGATCTCCATTAATCGTCATCTATCCCTATCGGCCTTTTCTTGAATTTTTGGTACTTGATGACAAACCAGTGTCGATATAGTATCGCGGTGCTCCTTTCTCTTGTCAAAATCCAGCTGTAACTGGTCAAGGATTGAATTTTCTGTTGTCTCGAGAACCTTGGATTGTAATCTGGGACAGAAATATTTGCCTGTAGATAGTCAAGCATCATGCACTATTGTTGGATACGATTAAATTCAAAGAAAGAATAATTTGGAGCAATACTTGTTGAAATGCCAGGATGTTTCAAAATGGGGCCTCTCGGCATGTACAAGCAAGACCTTCGGGGGCATGTGTCCCTAACTTCATTAATTGTAACGAAAAGAACTTCAAGGTAAAACAGCATTTCCAGCTTTTCGATCCTTGCTGACCGGACTTCCTTGATGGCGAGGGCGCCGGAAATCACGCGTCACTTCCTTGCTTGAACTTCTTGCAGGCGTTCCTCCACCGTGCCCTGCAAGACCATAAACTATTAGATTAGGTTCCTAGTGCTAACTTTGGCAAAGACAGAACAAAAATGAATGGACACCGGCAGGAATTTTGTTAATGGATCTGTTGATTAGTAAAACTCAAGGGTATGTTCAGTCACAGGCTTGTCAAATAATCTTGTATATGTCAAATTTATCAAAGCTCAACCCTGACTAATGCAATGCTCAGGCACAGTATCGTAACTGAGTAACAGGATTTCATGTTAAGTTATATTCTAAAACTTCATTCTACACCGATACTGCAGACTGAGATGCCGTATAAGGCAATATGAAGCAAATTCCAGACTTCCAGGCAAATACGTACAACTGGTAGAGATGATGAAACGGAGGTATTCATCTTTTGCGAATCCACTGGAAATGACTTTGAGCGAGCCAACGTTGAAGCTTTTGGAATAGGTAAAGAGTTAGTTGTCAGCACTCAAGTTGCCACAACAATTACGCAGCCAAAACAATATAAGGCCTGTGATAAGGACCCGGAAGAAAGCCTCTAGTTGCTAAATTATACCGAAATCGTTAAGCTTGGATGATTTCGGTGTTTCACTCTCAAAATTTGACTCAGTCAAATACCTATTTTATTCAACTATGAGAGGCTTAGAGCTGCTTTTCAATTAGCCCCAACAATTAGCCTTAAACTTAATAAATTAAATCATGGACCGCTGTTGTATCTGCATCAACGTGAAAGTTGAAACGCATATAATCAACTTGCTATAATTAAAAAAAAAAAAAACCCACAAGTTTCAGGTCAAATATTTGACAATCTCCAGAAAATAGAGCTTCCTTAAATTCAAATTAATTTTTGAAAACTTGAAAAGCTAGGAGAATAATGTGACCTTAACAGAGAATCTTTTAACTGAACTCTGCGTTTTTGTCCAGACCGGTGAATTCACATTATTGCTTGCTCCTCTGCTGCAGGATTCCACCAGGGATCCTGCATAATTGATATAGCAAGTTTCGACATAATGGGGGGAAATTCTTTTTTCGGAGAAAGGAGATACTAGGAGATTTGAAAATTACCACAAAAAAGGCATTTGTGGCTGCAGTTAGATTCCGACCCATACAATCGGCTTTCAAAGACATTAAAAATAAACTAGATTTTTTTATTTAAAAAAATAAATAAAGAACCGATAGACGAGTTAAATTAGTAGAATTATTTTTCTTATTCAAAATAAGTTTTTTTTTATTAATTTAATTCCTTATTTATCTAGAATTTTAGACTTATAAATAAATTTATAATTAGAACTATAAATTAATATAAGTATAAAAATGAAAAAGTTAGTGTATAGAAAAAAAACACCACATATTTTTCTCTTGAATTTCTTCTTTTCTTTTAGCTTTGCAATTTAGCATTGTTATCCATATTAAACTACTGTACTAATTTTCTTCCCACACAAGTAATTCATGAAATTTACAGAGCAACAAGCAAAAGATAGTTAAGAAACTTCAATATTGACCATTAAGAACTACTAGCCGTCATGACTGTTTAAGGAGCAAAGTTTAAGAAGCTCGACACGCGTGTTCTTCGAAACTGCATACCGTTTTCTCTTTGGTTTCACTGAACTTCTTCAAAACCCTCTCCCTCTGCTTCTGTTGTCGTTTTCCATCAAACCTTAAGAGCTCAGTTCCTCTCCTTCTCAATGTGATCTCCAAGAGATCAAAAAAATAAGTCCACTGACTAAAAACAATGTTGTTTTCACCAGAACCTGACCTACGAATATGTTCCAAGCATTCCAGGAGCTTTGAAACCTTTGAAGACTCCTCCCAGTTCTTCTCAAAGTCAACCCGGAACTTGTTCTCTGTTGGGCATGTGATGAGGTCAGTTTTCTTTAGAAATGTTCGACAGATGGGACATAGCCCAGTTGTTGGCATTCGCCAACTTGAGAGGAGACATTCCCTGCACACCCTATGTGCAGATGGTGTGAGCACAGGGTTCTCTGCGGACTCCGAGCATATGTGGCACTCGGTATTTTCCGCCCGTCAGATGCCCTCCATAACCTCTTCCATATATGCCCTTGTTGGGACTTGGGACTGTCTGTATTGGAGTGGCATGATCAGCATTTGTTTCCAGGAACCTTCTAGCAAGCTTGTCCAAGTCAGCGTACTGCTGTGAATCAGCTTGACTGCGTATGTTCAGACAAATCAGAAACGAAGGAAATAGAAAGAACAGCAGAAGATTAGTCTTCTTTTTGTTAACAAGTTGTTGATGTTATCTGAAATTATATCCTTCCTTCCACATAACAAGAAATGGGTTTTTGCAACGCTGCCTCGCTCGTGGTAGCTCAAGGATCGAATCATAGTTATGAAGGACCTTCCCTTGTGCCACAAACTGATCAAACCTCTTTGCATTCTATAAGCTGCAGCTGGTTTCATTCAAGTGCCTGTTTGGAGATCGTTTCAAAATATATTTGCCTTCAAAAAATATTAAACTAATATTTATTTTTAATGTTTTTCAATGATTTTGATGGAATGATATCAAAAATTAAAATAAATACTTTAATGAATTTTCAAGCTAAAATCACTTTTAAAAATCTTCATGTATAACAATAACAAACACGCACAAAGCAATTAAAATACTTTGACAAAGAATACAATTTAATGGAGAATGTTTTCATCATCCTATGCAATTACAATCTTATTCTTGATTCTGCGTGGGAGGTAATAGTAAACGTATGACTAAATGCACTTCAGTTCATCAGGGGAGGAAATAGATTCAACTGTCATCGTCATATGAAATCTCATTTTTGGTCTTGAATATATGGAATATGGAAATAAGTGAAACTTCGTAAGAAAAACGATACTTTTGATCTTCTGAAAAGGGCATCGTAAAAGTCATGCTCAGCTTCTGACTGTTCGCACTCGGTGATTTGAATGTCAGTTGGAGGAAGAACAAGTATGGGCCTGAAATCACATAAACCAGCCACCAAATATGAAATTTCTGATACAGGATTTTGCTCCAGAAAAAAAAAAGGTCAAAGAATGAAAGGAATAACCACCTTCCTTCCTTGTCCTTTGTATCCTTGGTTCTCCTCAACATTAATGGCCTCAAAATAGCTTTGATCAATTTCAGACCTCTTGGATCACCATTTTCATAAGGCCTCTGAATCAATTTGTTCCACTTGAACGAAAGTATTCTTATTATAAACAAGGTATCCAGAGGACTAATCCCACAGCTTAATTGTACAGGCTACAGCAGTCAAGATAATGGGGTTATCTTCCACATGCAAGAAGCATAGACGGCTGTACAGGTCTTCCAAGTTATTCTGCAGCAATTGATGACAAACAGAATTCATTTATTCATAAACAATGTAACAATAGGCATTCTTTTATCAATTTTAAGACTACAAACCAGCCGTACCTTGCTGAAAAAGTAATGTCAGCAAGAAATGGCTAGAATACAGTAAGAGATGTTCACCATATTGCTTCGGGGATCTTGAATCCCGTCAATTTTGGACAAAAAGGCACATCAAAGAACAAGTAAACAGACCTTAAGAGGCGTTCCTGTAAGACACCAATGACAGTTCGAGGGCAATGCAAAGGCAGACTGAGCACCCATTCTCATCCAAGATTTAATGGTATGAGCTTCATCTAAGAACACCCTACACCACTCCACCTTGTAAAAAATGCTGTCCTCGGAATCCTGTATCAGATGTCACAAAGTTTCATGCAAGTGGGAAGAATGGAAGAGAAGATAATTGAGATTTAAAGAAAATGAAAAGAAAAATAACAAGTCAGACAGGCAATTTAGTAATCGATTCTGTTGTTATGCAAATGAAACTGATTGGTTAATGAAAGATAGCAGATTCTTACACGTTTATAAGATTCTGTTAGGACACCATATGTGGTTAAGACGACATCATATCCAGATATAATCTAAGGGTCATTTGTACTGTGCCCAACACAGTGGACGACGGTGGAAATATTCTCAGGCTCTGAATGGGTTTCAAACTCATCCTGAGGTTCTTAGAACAGCCAATAAGATATCTTACAATATATATCAGCATTCCACGATATAATATCCATTGCACCAGTTAATTAAATGAAGCACCAAAGGCATTTATATTTCCTTCCTATTTGTTGCAGAGTGGTTTGATGCATCATCATTTGCATACGAAGCAGTGAGAATGGGCAAAATTAGGGATGATATATACAATTCGTCTTCTTTATCCCGAATGTAAGAGAGGAGAATTCACCTTCCACTGACCAAGCAAGGCCACGGGACAAACAATAAGAGTGCCACCTTTTGCTTTAGACAGGGTGTTTGGGCAGGCATCTTTGTTCTCCTTGGTGTTTTCTTGATTGCCAGTGCTTCCCCTACCTCCTCTTGTGAGTATCAGAGAAAATGTCACCACTGTCTTTCCAAGACCCATAGAATCTGCTAGAATCTACGCAAGAACTTACCAAATCAGAAGATAACATATAACATGGCACCACCTCACCTAAGACACACAATGAAGAGGAAACAAAATATACAGCTCTAATCTCGGAGCAACATATTGAATCGAATCCACACTGAACTCTGATATGAAGTAGACAATTATAGGAACTCACTCTTGTTTCCATCTGTGTAGCAGTTGGAATTGTGTTGTTGCTTCCCTGGAGAATATATTTAAGAATATTGAGGAAGCCCTCCTGTTTCAAAGCATTCTAGATCAAGTTTCTCACTGTTTGATTTCCTATGCTACAATCTACGTTGTGAAAGGACAACGCAGATTGTGCGTTTTCTTCACTAGAAACTAGGTACTTGTCACATATCCGATTTGCTTCTTTCTCAACATCAATTCCTTTCTCTGACTCTGACATCCACAAGAGATTAGTGTGCCTGGAGGTACCATCTCCTGCATAATTAAGATAGAAATGAGAAGAGTTCAAAAGGAGTTATTTTTTTGGATTCTGAAAACACGAGACAACTTTCAAAGCGGTTCACCTCCAAGTTATAAGAATCTGCTGCACCAACAAGCTTGCTTAGAGATGAGTCTGATATAGTTTGTTCGTCTCTGTTTTGTTCTGGAGGCTGCTGGGCACCTTTTCTCCTCATAGGTAAGATCAAAGCCGCTTCATCTGGATCACTCTATCTTGACCAACAGCAATTAAGATCTCATACTAGCAAAAACTGTCTGTATGATGCGAATTGCTTATATGCCAGCAGTATAGTGCATCATATTTGTGCAATCAGAGAAGTCCATTGTCATTTAGCAACATTAAACTGCTAACAGTTTTGTATAGCATACAAAAGCATATATCATTAACATCATTGAAAAAAAAAAAATCAGTTATGGGATTTTGTGCTATTACTAGTATAATTATTTATTGTCAATGGATGCCATGTTCATAGTGATCCAATTCAAGATAATGATTGCACCTGTCAATATGTAAATTAGTAAGGGAAATCTCCATATTCCACTGAAAGACCATTGACCTTTCTCTCTTCTCAACAATCTTTTTCTTCACATTGACCCCCTTTGTCTCAGGCTCTTCATTATGAATGATCTCTCTAGCCTGTTGTGTTGATTACTCTCTCATTTCACTCGGAGAATTCAGATTGTTGACCATAAATATTAAAATTATGCTGACATCCTTAGAAAAAAAAAAAACTTGCACAAAGAGGTTTATTCATCTTTTTTTTTTTTTGACAGTTAAGTGACAGGATTGCTAAAAAATCTAAGGTTTGTTTCAGGTACGTCTGAATCTTTTTATTATGTATCGACATGTAGACTATTTGTGCAGGGCTGTCTAATTACCCAAACCCACCATCCATTATGATTATGATGATGAGAGTGGTGCATTGTCGTCTTCTTATTGATGTGGTGTATGCTCACGACAAAAGTAAGGATAGACTTAGTATTTTTTTTTTTTTTCATCTCTCTTTTCTCTCTTTTAATATAAAAATTCGTTTCATCTCTTTTAAAAATTTACTGTGCCATCTAGTTTTTATTTCTTTCAATTTTAACCTTTATTTTTCTGATCATTATTTATTTTAATTTTAATATTTTTTAAAAATTTTAAAATGTTTTTCAATTTCATCTCTAAAAATTTTATTTTTTTTAATTTTTTTTTATCTAATTTGATCCTTATTTTTTTATTACTCTTTTATGGGTTCTATCCTTTTCTTGATTTCTTTTTCAATTTCATCCCTCTTCATTTTATATCATTTATTTATTTTTATCCAATTTTGATCCTCATTCTTTTCAATACTATTTTCATATCATTTTCTTGATTTATTTTTTTAATTTTATCCCTTAAAATTTTATTTCATTTATTTTTTATCCAATTTCGGTCCTCATTCTTTTGATCACTATTTTTTTCTCCTTTTCTTATTTTTTTTTTTCAATTTAGTCCCTAATTATTTTATTTCAATTTAGGTTTAATACCAAACTTGGTCTTCATTGTTTTGATTTCGATTTATTTTGTTTTTAAAGTTTTTTATAATTAGAAATTTTACTTCACAATTTTTTTGTGTCTGCCTTTCTATAGGGTAATTTCGGTCTAATGACCTGAGTCTGGTTTAAGTTCGGTCTTTTTTCTTATCCTTTATTAAAAATTGATTTTTTTTTCTTTCAAAATCATCATTTGACATTGGATTATTAAACATTGAGCTTTGTTATTTGTTCTATTTTTTTTGTGGGTTATTCCGAGTAGTGGGTTAATCAAGTTAACCCGGATTGAATCGGTTTTTTTTTCTAGATATGTTTTTTAAAATTAATTTTTTTTCAAGTTTATTATTTAATATTAAATTATTGGCCCTTGAATTTTGTGATTTTTTCACTTTTTTTATGCGGGGTTGCCCAAGTATGGGTTAGTCAAGTTAACACAAATTTTTTTCAATATTCTTTTATTTAACTTCGGTATTTTTTGTTAGTTTTTTTAAAAAAAAATTAGATTTTTTTATCCTGATTTCATATTACACGTGGCAGGTTAGTCAAGTAAGATTAGGTTAAATTGAGTTTTTTCCTTTGATATTATTTTTTAAAAAATATTTTTTTTGTTTTATTTTTTGATATTAGGTTATCGACCTTTGATTTTTGTAATTTTTTTTGTTTTCTTATTATAGATTATCTTGATTTTATATCTCAAATTATATCTTAATCAAGTTAACCTTAGTTAACTCGGGTTATCATTACATGAATATTTTTTATTACATTAGAAAAAAAAATTATTGCAACTGATTTCATTATAATAACCATAGTTATCAAACCCAGTCCGGCCTTATAGGTCAACCCGGGATCCATGTGATCCAGCAAAACTCGGTAGAGACTCTTTTTTTATTGTATTTTTTTTCTAGTCAAAGACCCCTCTTTTTTCATATTTTTCGTTGGTTACTAACTCATTTTAAAGTTCACTATATAAATATTAAAAAAACATTTTATTTTTTCAATATGAAATTTAAAATGTTTTATTATATATACTCTATATTCATAAGAAAAAAATTATGTTTTTTTTTATGTGGGATATTTTTTTTATTTAAATATTTCAACTTAAAATAATAATATAATATTTTTTCAATGTGAAATAAAAAATATTTTGAAATAATCTTTTAAATTTTATTATTTATAACATATATAGTTTATATTTATATAGATTGTTTTTTAATTTTTTTATATGAAATATAAAATATTAAATATTTAAATATTTTTTTTAATTTTTCAAATTAATTCAGGTGAACCTATATAACACGAAATTTATTCTCTTAACTGAATCAATCCCGGACTTGGTTTGATAACTTATAATAATTACAGCTAAAATGGAATCCTAAAATAGAAAATTTTCCATGAGCTTTCCTCCACCCACGCCCTTGATTAAAAAAGAAAAAAAGAAAAAAGAAAAAAACATCAACATCCCTAACTACTTTTTTTTTCCGATTTCTATAATAACCAATTTTCCTCCCCAAACAATATACGATATCAATTTCTTAACCATCACTCACCATGTGCACATTAGAGAAGACCGGCACCAACATCTTCATTTTAACATTAACCGGCGCCGATGAGCACCGTTTAAACCCCACTCTTATCGACTCCATCCTCTCCGCTCTTCGCCAAGCCAAATCGCAAGCCACTAAAGGCTCGGTTCTCATCACAACATCGCGGGGCAAGTTCTTCTCCAACGGCTTCGATCTAGCCTGGGCTCAAGCCGCCAGCTCCAAGCCCAAAGCAACCGAGCGTCTCCACCACATGGTGGAACTTCTCAAGCCGGTGGTAGCCGAGCTAATCTCTCTCCCTATGCCAACCATCGCGGCAGTCAACGGCCACGCAGCCGCCGCGGGGCTGATCCTGGCTCTGAGTCATGACTACATCCACATGAAGAGAGATAGAGGTGTACTGTACATGAGCGAGGTTGATATTGGGCTTACGTTCCCTGATTACTTCACGGCCCTTTTCAGGGCCAAGGTGGGATCGCCTTCGGTTCTACGCGATGTGT
>Ga0307515_10021113_pt1 | contig 11562 bp, 13 predicted proteins | sample 17_EM_MG_FD_194513 | JGI IMG/M metagenome (GOLD analysis project Ga0307515, IMG submission 194513) | Populus trichocarpa ectomycorrhiza microbial communities from riparian zone in the Pacific Northwest, United States - 17_EM | ecosystem: Host-associated > Plants > Roots > Unclassified | place... | reverse complement strand
CGTTCTCTCCACAAAATGATCCCAGTCTTTGCCCCACCGAAGGGGCTGGCCTCCCGACATCCCTTCCACCTGGCGCGCACGTCTTGGAAGGTCATCCATCCATTCAGGACCTCCTTTTTACCCATCCCACTCTCAGTCCCTGGCCACCGTTGCCCGCCGACCGAACCTGGATGCTGGCGCGGCCCATGGGTGCAGGCCCATTACCGCTGATGCAGGACCAGGCCTTGAACCCGGACAATGGTATGGCTCCTCTTTTCCTGTCCAACCCAAGGGTCATCCATGGAAATCACCACCCCGCAGGGGTACCGCTGGGTATGAACATGGTGCAGCATAGGTGAGTGTCGCCCTCAGCTAAGGGAAAGAACAAGTCCGCTTCCAGACTGACTCCCCCTCTTAGTCCCTTCCCCGCTCCAGACTACTATCAGGCTCCGCGTCGCAGGAGTGATCACCACCACCAGCAAGCGCCCGCAAATCAGCCCATGCGCACTAGGACCACGCTGTACCCATCCAGCTCCATCAGCTACCGCAAGCAATCTCGCCCTGCTGCGACCTTTGCCGCAAACGTTATTCAAGTGCAAGCCCGATGCACCGGTGCTGGCGGTGACCCAGCCGCCATTGAGCTACTTCCGGCAATTTTCGTTGATGGTATCACGCAGACGGCCTTGACGAGGCCATTGACGAGGAACGAGGCATTCGAGTACCATGGTGGTCGTACCGGCAAGGTATACCGCGTCCTTCTTCGCTTCAATGAAGAAGCAAAGAGGTTCCACTGCCGTCTATGCGCCATTGATGATGATGAGGGGGGATGGAAACATCCCAGAGATGCGCCGCGCCATCTAAAGCGCGATCATTTTGGACTTGGGACTCAATGCGACCGCTGGTCAGTATTCTTTTCTATTCATGAACACATTAAAGGGCTCACATTGTAGCACCTGTTGTTAGTGACAAGGTCGCTTATACAGCAAACGAATTGAAGAGGCATCACTGCAACGCAAAGATGTAAATCCCTGTTCTGGGACGATGATGTATGTCTCTAATATTGGTCGATGACGTGAGTCTGTATGGCGCAATAACCTTGGTCTCTGAGCTGGGGGCCGTGTTAGGGAGGGAAGGGGAGGAGACGGAGGGAGGGAGGGGGCTGGGAGTTTCCATCGCCCGTCGGCGCCGGGGCTTCAAGCGTTCGTTCACTCTCTGTACTGTCTCCCAATCCGCCTTGTAGAGCTTGAATAGATGACCGATACACTATCTGCCATCCTCTGGTGGCAAGTTGAGTCACTCGACCTAGCTCCTTGAGGAGCTCGGTCATACCGACGGCCCACGGTCCCACGGTCCAGGCCAGTGACCATCACGACCTTTGTTCCCTTCATGATCATAATCTCGACTATCCCACCTCTCAAAGCTCTCTTTGTACCACTCAAACACGACGATGGAACGCCTGCGCTCCACCGCTCAACTTTCTTCACGACACCGCCACCCTCCTCGATAATGCGTTAATGCCACTCGGTCTCGTATGTATCGAGGCGGCATTGGACAAACTGATGACCCCAAAAGGGAAGGGACTAGCGATCTCGATCTCTGTATTTGGGCCCCAATCCGTGATCGCGGTGTTTATGATGCAAGGATGGGTCAAGGTAGGGGTCAACAATGAGGAGGATAAGGTCTTGCAGTTCGTTGTAGTGTGAGATGCGTTCGCCTCATTGGAAAGTCGCTTCTACTGATCAGCACAATTTTGGAAACTTGTTGAGGTATATGCCCACTGCGACAACTCAGGCGAGATAGTTATTTGGAAATCAGGACTTCACCCTTGACGATTTTATAGGTAATCCTCACTCAAATCTACAGCGGAACAGGAGAGGCAGAACGTCTCTCCGCGTTCTTGCTCCCACAGTACGCGCCGATGTTCCTGTCAATGACTGCCGCCATGACTTATACCTTGCACATCTTGTCATAACTATGCCACCCATAACAACATGATGAATTGCCGGGTTTTTGGAAATGTAACTTGGGAAATGTAACACTTCTCTATTCAAGGTTCCTTTTGTTCATATTCGGAATTATCGAAAGAAACGTATCAAAAAATGGCGCTCAATATGTCCACTTCGGGGACAGTGAACCATGCGTGGGGACGTGAGTGGCCTCACTTCTCGGCGTAAAAAGCTTGAAATGCAACAAGTGGAAAATGTAAAGAATATACCATCATGCGAATCGGATAGCACACGCATTCCCTGTCACAAATGCTGGTTGGTGGTTTTCCCTCGACGCCTCGCCTCCGCGCTCGGAAAGTCCTTCCTTTGTGTGGATCATTCCAACCTCCCACCACTCGGCGTACAGACGCTGATACACCAGCCAAAGATCTGCAATGTCATTTCAAAACAATGCTCCATCGTTCTCTCCACAGGATAATGCCAGTATCTGCCACGCCTTGGAAGGTCACCCATCCATTCAGGACCTCCTTTTTACCCATCCCACTCTCAGTCCCTGGCCACCGTTGCCCGCGGACCGAACCTGGATGCTGGTGCGGCCAATGGGTGCAGGCCCATCACCGCTGATGCAGGACCATGCCTTGAACCCGGACAATGGTATAGCTCCTCTTTTCCCGTCCAACCCAAGGGCCATCCATGGCTATCACCACCCCGCAGGGGTACCGCTAGGTTTGAACATGGTGCAGCATAGGTGAGTGTCGCTCTCGGCTAAATGAAAGACAAGTCCGCTTCCAGACTGACTCCCTCTTAGTCCCTTCCCCGCTCCAGACTACTATCAGGCTCCGCGTCGCAGGAGCGATCACCAGCACCAGCAAGCGCCCGCAAATCAGCCCATGCGCGCTAGGACCACGCTGGACCCATCCGGCTCCATCAGCTACCGCAAGCAATCTCGCCCTGCTGCGACCTTTGCCGCAAGCGTTATTCAACTGCAAGCCCGATGCACCGGTGCTGGCGGTGATCCAGCTGCCATTGAGCTACTTCCGGTGATTTTCGTCGATGGTATCACGCAGACGGCCTTGACGAGGCCATTAACGAGGAACGAGGCATTCGATTACCATGGTGGTCGTACCGGCAAGGTATACTGCGTCCTTCTTCGCTTCAATGAAGAAGAAAAGAGGTTCCACTGCCGTCTATGCGCCATTGGTGATGATGAGGGGGGATGGAAACATCCCAGAGATGCGCTGCGCCATCTCAAGTGCGATCATTTTGGGCTTGGGAACCAATGTGACCGCTGGTCAGTATTCTTTTCCATTTATGAATAAATTAAAGGACTCACGCTGTAGCACCTGTTGTTAGTGATAAGATCGCTTATACAGCAAGCGAGCTGAAGAGGCACCACTGCGTGGCAAAGACGTAGACCACCAATCTGGGACGAGGACGTAGGTCTCTAATATTGGGTAATTCCGTGAGACTGTATGGTGCAATGTCGTTGGTTCCTGAGCTGGGAGCCGTGTTAGGGAGGGAAGGGGAGAGGGAGGAGAGGTGGATGTGTGGACTCCGTTTCCCGCCGCCGCCGGGGTCTTCGGGCGTTCGTTCACTCTCTGTACTGTCTCCCCATTCGCCTTGTAGACCGTGAATAAATAACCGATACGTTATCTATCATCGTCCTCGGGGTGGTGGCAAGTTGAGTCACTTGCTTGGACACTTGCGCCGTTGGCACGGTCAGACCTTAGTCATACCTGCACCCACGGTCCCACGGTTTGGGCCAGTAACCATCACGACTATTTTTTATTTAATAATCTCGACTATCCCTCCTCTCAAAGCTCTCTTTGTACCAATCAAACACGAGGGTGGAACGCCGGTTATTCATTTTGCACCCAGTCTAGCGCTGTGTCCTCTTGCATAATGCCCGCTATAGAATCGCCACCCAGGGGAGGGTACATCGGCCTATAAATGACAACAGAGCTATTAATTATCATTGGGCATAAGTAAACAAGTCTGGCATTTCGATCCAACAGGGCTGAACTAGTACTATGGGACGTTTGGCTATATCACCGAATTCAACCTTGACCCAAGAAGGGCTGTCAATTGTTGGGTTGGGGTGTCTACTTCCCCAAACCTGTCCTTCACCAGTAAAATTAGGGTGTTCTACCTATCGGCGTTGACAGTACCCTGCCGTAGCACTGCTTGGTTGATGAAGTGAATCCCGGTGGTCCACCTCAGGTGAGCAGGAATCTCAAATGCGTGGTGGCGGGGTGGTGAGGTCATTATCAAGTGCTTGAAATTTCAGCACCACTCACGAGCGATCAGAATGGAAAATGTTCAAAGTTAAATCAGACCCTCAGGTGAGAGAAAGACAGACGATCGCGGAACTCGCTAAGGCTAACAGCGGGTTCCATAAGCAGCATGGTTGGGCCAAGTTTCCTTCCCATTGTCCAATGGAGGCACTAGTCCGAGCTGGTGGAAGGAAGTGAGCACCGGAGGAGCACCGGGGAGGGATGACCGTCCAGGGCGTACGGCGAAACGGCCAATGACATGGAGGAGTGCCTATGTAACATAGCCTCGCAGATGGGGCACTCAGTGTGTCAGAAGCGGATGGTCCAGCGCACCGTCAGTCTCCCAAACCCCAGTAGCAGATGGACGGATGGTCCAGCCACCGTCAGTCTCCCAAACTCCAGTGGCGTTAGCGAGCTGCAGTGTCAGGGCAGGGAAGAACGAGAATTCCAGGAGTTGCCTGCTCCAATTCTCTGGTTTCTTCATGGAGAGCGCCAGCCCAGGTGTGCATGTGGCGCACTAATCACGTACCGCGATAGGACCGGCATGCTGGCCAGTTAGTTTGTGTGGGCCCTGACTGCCCCATCGCCTTCCTCGGCCGTGTGGCCCCTCGGGTATCCATAGGATTCGGGAATAATTTACATCCTCCTTCAGAGGCTATTAACATTCTTGTGGCATTGCACATGTTTATTGCCTGTTAAAGATACCAATGCAGAATATGAATGAGACACGACCCGAGAGCCTCAATGCCTCAATGTCACCTGGCTAGGAAAGCTGTGGTGTAGGAATGAATTGATAGGCAGGAAGGATAGAGTAGCCAGTACGAAAGTCGTACGATGAGATCGAGAGCTAAGATGAAATTCGGAGCCGTATCACGATAACCACGTTGTCCATATTAACGAGAAATCAAGGGACCAAGCTGGAATCGAACCTGGGACCCCTTATATAGGCGGGATCACATCCTATATACGTACGTGTTACCTCTAGGCTACCAGCTTGACTATGGACGATTACCTCATGTCAGGTTTGAGAAGCTTCTCCGACGTGAGTTGCCTAATGCGGCCGGATGTGTCTTCTCAACAGTAGACGAGTGCGCTTTGCAAAATGGTCCTCACACACTACCAGGGACAAATCTGTCATCTCATACCGCATTCTTTCATCTCATCCGTTATATAACCCAGTTATAAATACTGCCATCCACCGCAGCTATCGCTCAACCCCAGCGGTTGTCCCCCTCCACAATCGGAGTCCTTATTCACGTTCACAGCCAATCGTGGGTCGGATACCTCTCTTCTTCCCAACCCCAACCTTACAATGTACCAGACGCTGACACACGGGTCTAGAATCTATAATGTCATTTCAAAGCAATCATCAGTCGTTCTCTCCACAGGGTGATACCAGTCTTTGCCCCATTGAAGGGGGTGGCTTCCCGACATCCCTTCCACCTGGCGCGGACGTCCTGGAAGGTCATCCATACATTCAGGACCTCCTTTCTACCCGTACTACTCTCAGTCCCTGGCCACCGTTGCGTGCCGACCATCTCTGGACGCTGCGGCAGCCAATGGGTGCAGGCCCATCACCGCTGATGCAGGACCAGGCCTTGAACCCAGACAATGGCATGGCCCCTCTTTTTCCGTCCAACCCAAGGGCCATCCACGGTAACCACCACCCCGCAGGGGTACCGCTGGGTATGAACATGGTGCAGCATAGGTGAGTGTCGCCCTCAGCTAAGGGAAAGACAAGTCCGCTCCCAGACTGACTCCCTCTTAGTCCCTTCCCTGCGCCAGACTATTATCAAGCTCCGTGTCGCAGTAGCGATCGCAAGCACCCGCAAGCACCCGCAAACCAGCCCACGCGCGCTAGAATCACGCTGTACCCATCTAGCTCCATCAGTTACCGCAAGAAATCTCGTCCTGCTGCGACATTTGACGCAAACATTATTCAGGTACAAGCGCGATGCACCGGTGCTGGCGGGGATCCAGCCGCTATTGAGCTACTACCGGTGATTTTCGTCGAGGGTATCACGCAGACGGCCTTGACGAGGCCATTGACGAGGAGCGAGGCATTCGAGTACCATGGTGGTCGTACCGGCAAGGTATATCGCGTCCTTCTTCGCTTCAATGAAGAAGAAAAGAGGTTCCACTGCCGTCTATGCGCCATTGGTGATGATGAGGGAGGATGGAAAAATGCCAAAGATGCGCTGCGCCATCTCAAGCGCGATCATTTTGGACTTGGGACCCAATGTGACCGCTGGTCAGTATTCTTTTCTATTTATGAACACATTAAAGGACTCACGCTGTAGCACCTGTTGTTAGTGATAAGATCGTTTATACAGCAAACGAGCTGAAGAGGCACCACTGCGTGGCAAAGACGTAGACCACCAATCTGGGACGAGGACGTAGGTCTCTAATAATGGGTAATTCCGTGAGTCTGTATGGTGCAATGTCGTTGGTTCCTGAGCTGGGAGCCGTGTTAGGGAGGGAAGGGGAGAGGGAGGAGAGGTGGATGTGTGGACTCCGTTTCCCGCCGCCGCCGGGGTCTTCGGGCGTTCGTTCACCCTCTGTACTGTCTCCCGATTCGCCTTGTAGAGCGTGAATAAATAACCGATACATTATCTATCATCATACTCGGGTGGTGGCAAGTTGAGTCACTCGCTTGGAACGCTTGCGCCGTTGGCACGGTCAGAACTTAGTCATACCTGCACCCACGGTCCCACGGTCTGGGCCAGTAACCATCACGACTCTTGTTTCTTTCATAATCTCGACTATCCCTCCTCTCAAAGCTCTCTTTGTACCAATCAAACACGAGGGCGGAACGCCGGTTATTCATTTTGCACCCAGTTTAGCGCTATATCTGCATAATGCCCGCCATAGAATCGCCACCCCTGGGAGGGTACATCGGCCTATAAATGACAACAAAGCTATTAATCATCATGACGTGACCGGCTAGTTTGTGTGGGCCCTATGACTCCCCTGACCGCCGGGCTGCTCGGCCGTGTGGTCAAAATCATAAGATTCGGGAGTAATCTCCACCCTCCTTTAGGGGCTATTAACATTCTTGTGGCGTTTCACATGTTTATTAGCTGTTAACAATGTCCGTTTAAATGCAGAATATGAATGAAACACGACCCAAGAGGCTTAATGCCACCTGGCTGGGAAAGCTGCAGGGATAAAATAGCGCAGCCAGTACGAAAGTCGTACGATGAGAGCTATATCACGATAAGGTGGATAACCGCGTCGTCCATATTGACGAGAAATCAAAGAGACCAAGCCGGCCGGGACCCCTATATAGGTAGTATCACCTCCTACGTGTTACCTCTAGGCTACCAGACTTGAATATGGATGATCACCTGATGCCGGGTGAGAGGCTTCGCAAGAGAGATGTTCGCAAAAGAGATGTCAGAGACGGTCACGTTGAGAGAGATAGCTTAGGTTCCTGAGAGAATGACGTGACGGACGTGCATGCTTGGGAGTCTGGCGATTAGTGAATAGTGAATAGTGAATGGTAAATGGTGAACACTACGACCCTACCCGGCACTAATTCACCCACGTGCTCCTCGTCCTTTCGATGTCCACTCCTATTCCTACGAACCTCTAGAGATACGTTCCCTGTCACAAATGCTGGTTGGCGGTTGTCCACCCCCTTCCACCTCATCTGTTATATAACCCAGTTACGAGTACTGTCATATACCGCGGCTATCTCTCAACCCCAGCGATTGTCCCACAGCAGCCCAACCCCTACAATTAATCTAAGTCTTTGTTCACAGCATGCCCGTTTGTCTTTTCCCATCCCCCAACCCTCGGGGTATGTACGAGACGCTGATACATTGGCCAAAGACCTATAATGACATTTCAAAACAATCCTCTCCGCGGAAGGATGCCAGTCTTTGCCCTACTGAGGGGGCTGTCCTCCCGGCATCCCTTCCACCTGGCGCGCACATCCTGGAAGGTCACCCATCCATTCAGAACCTCTTTTTCACCCATCCTACTCTCAGTCCCTGGCCACCGTTGCGTGCCGACCAACACTGGATGCTGGGGGAGCCCATGGGTGCGGGTCCATCACCGCTAATGCAGGACCGGGCCTTGAACCCAGACAATGGCATGACCCCTCTTTTCCCGTCCAACCCAAGGGCCATCCATGGCAATCACCACCCCGCAGGGGTACCGCTGGGTATGAACATGGTGCAGCATAGGTGAGTGTCGCCCTCGGCTAATGGAAAGACAAGTCCGCTTCCAGACTGACTCCCCCTTTTAGTCCCTTCCCCGTTCCAGACCATTATCAGGCTCTTCATCGCAGTAGCGATCACCAGCACCAGCAAGCGCCTGCAAACCAGCCCATGCGCGCTAGGACCACGCTGTACCCATCCAGCTCCATCAGCTACCGCAAGCAATCTCGTCCTGCTGCGACCTTTGCCGCAAACGTTATTCAGGTGCAAGCCCGATGCACCGGTGCTGGCGGTGATCCAGCTGCCATTGAGCTACTTCCGGCAATTTTCGTCGATGGTATCACGCAGACGGCCTTGACGAAGCCATTGACGAGGAACGAGGCATTCAAGTACCATGGTGGTCGTACGGGCAAGGTATACCGCGTCCTTCTTCGCTTCAATGAAGAAGGAAAGAGGTTCCACTGCCGTTTGTGCGCCATCGGTGATGATGAGGGGGGATGGAAACATCCCAGAGATGCGCTGCGCCATCTCAAGCGCGATCATTTTGGACTTGGGACCCAATGTGACCGCTGGTCAGTATTCTTTTCTATTTATATGAACACATGAAAGGACTCACGCTGTAGCACCTGTTGTTAGTGATAAGGTCGCTTATACAGCAAACGAGCTGAAGAGGCACCACTGCGTACGTGGCAAAGACGTAGACCACCAATCTGGGACGAGGACGTAGGTCTCTAATATTGGGTAATCCTGTGAGTCTGTATGGTGCAATGTCGTTGGTTCCTGAGCTGGGAGCCGTGTTAGGGAGGGAAGGGGAGGAGAAGGTGGAGAGGTGGATGTGTGGACTCCGTTTCCCGCCGCCGCTGGGGTCTTCGGGCGTTCGTTCACTCTCTGTACTGTCTCCCGATTCGCCTTGTAGACCGTGAATAAATAACCGATACGTTATCTATCATCATCCTCGGGGTGGTGGCAAGTTGAGTCACTCGCTTGGACGCTTGCGCCGTTGGCACGGTCAGAACTTAGTCATACCTACACCCACGGTCCCACGGTCTGGGCCAGTGACCATCACGACCATTGTTTCTTTCATAATCTCGACTACCCGTCCTCTCAAAGCTCTCTTTGTACCAATCATCAATGTCGTCGAAGTCCTCACTTCACTCAAGCACCTTAAGAAGCTGCGCTTCAATCTGTTTCGTCGCGAGGTATGGGTAGACCAGGACATTAACGGCGTTGCTACCAAACTGCGGAATGCAAATTCATCCTTCTCATTTCTTGAGATTCGGGGAGGTGGTGCGAGAGGGTGGACAAATTCTATTTGTGTTTGGAATGAGGTGTTTGACGTGTTTCATCATATGAAATCTGCATCGGCGTGGTAATCACAATTCACAGTCTTAGGCTAGTAATACTGAATCCGTCAAGGGAAGTAAAGTTGCGGAATGATGGATTCCGGGTCGCTCCTTTGTACCTCCTCAAGGAAGACCCGCACACCACCCCTAGCCAAAGAGGCGACACGCTCGGTCCCCTCCTCCCGGCTTACCGTGAAGGAAGAAGTGGTCCATCCCCGCCGTTCTCGCATAGTTGCAATACGCGATAAAGCGGCTCGGCAGCAGGAGGAAGGACAGGTATGCGAGGGGGCGGCGATATGGTTCACATCACTTGTTCCACAATCGTGAATTGAGACAAGGATTCGTAGTGATTTGGGATAAGTACAGTTGCCTCGAGATCAACCCTCCGTGCTATCGCCTGACCCGTGCTCTTGCTTCCTGGCTTGGATATTGGATTGGTTCGATCCATTCCAAGGTGCGCTGTGTTGCACAAGACCACAACCGGTTGCGATCCAAAAAATGGCAGCTATTGGATTACTCGATATCCCTCCGGAAATACAACTCCAAATCGCCGAATTTGTGGAGACATGCCAGACGTTGAAAGCGCTTTTGGTCACATCTCGCTCTCTCCGTAGCATCGCCCAATCCATGCTCTTCGAAGAGCTTCGAATAGACCTACAAAAGGAGCTAAGGGGTTCGGTCGGCGACCTGCTTGCCAATCCACAAATATGCGCCGCCATTCGGTTTTTGGACCTTCGTGGACGTAGACGGTTCCTGTATAACGCAAAGCCTCCTTGCAACGAGGAAGAGGAGCTTTCAATTATCAAAAAAATGTTTCCAGAGATGGTTGGATTAACAAAGGTGTCGATATACAGTCGAAATTTCTATAATGCATACGGTCCGTCGACGCCAAAATCTATGCATTATCAAAAATATGCAGTATTAGATATGGTACGTATTACATGAAATTGATGGTCTCAAGTTAACTACAAGCCCAAAAAGGTATCAATATCAAGAGATCAGGTGGAGCAAATGCAAAGAGAGCCGATTCATCAATGTTCCGTGGTCTTCAGGCTGAAATCTGGCCAGGAGTTCCCTTATACGGGCTCGTTCCTCTTCAACGGTCTCAATATTTCCTGATCCTGCTTCTCCATGTCTTCTAATCTCCTTGAGTTGATGCCTACTAAAATGTGAGCCACCATTTGGCCAGTTTAAGGTTCACTCATGCCCGACAGATAGAATGATTGATCCCACCCTAGTCCAGTGAGCCTTTCATCTTCTGGGACACCAAATGCCCCCTCGAACACTGCTCGCTTTGCAACAATAAGGTTTTTTCATGCCATCTCCCCAATCGGTCTTGCAGAACTCTTTGGGGTCTCTTTCAATGGACTTGGCAAAGGTTTAGGACCTCGTTTAGAGCCTTTGATGGGCTGCTTCTGGCGTTTGCACTTCCATTGGTCCTTTGGCATGGCAATTGCGTGATGGAGGACATCAAATTGCCCAGTTCAATCTCAAGGTAATGCAAAAAAAGTACAGAAGCTCACTCCTATGCAATGTATACCCAACTTTTGTGTGATCTAGAAGCAAATCTCCCTCATCTCGGCCGATCTGTGTGCGCAGCTTTCCTTTGTTTCAAAATCTGATAATGCATAAATCCACCAAAACGCTATGCAGTATTCGTTATGCAAAAATGGTCAATTTAGATAGGAACGAACTCCGTTGATGCCCAAACCTATGCATTATGCAAGATTTTTTTTTTTTTCGGGGCAAGGCACCGGCTCTGCTACCCCGAGGGGTGCCCCAACATCATCCATGGGAACTTGGCGGCTCTCTAGAGCTCTCCCTCCGTTACGCTGGTGGAATCTGGTTTAAGACCCCG
>Ga0307515_10021112_pt1 | contig 11562 bp, 7 predicted proteins | sample 17_EM_MG_FD_194513 | JGI IMG/M metagenome (GOLD analysis project Ga0307515, IMG submission 194513) | Populus trichocarpa ectomycorrhiza microbial communities from riparian zone in the Pacific Northwest, United States - 17_EM | ecosystem: Host-associated > Plants > Roots > Unclassified | place... | reverse complement strand
GCCGCCGCGCGGACGAGGCATCAGCGCAAGTCGATGAGGATCGATGCCCTGCACCCAATGTAGTTCCGGCCGAATCACAAGTGCAATTCCTGCTATTTCTTCTTATTGGCTCTATTGAACTTCACCGCCGCCTTGATCAACGCCTTGAACGCCGCAGCCTCCACCTCATCCGCCGGCCCAAAGTCAATGGCCCGTCTCACCTTCCCCTCCAGGCTGGAATTGAACAACCCCTTCGGATCAGCCAGCGCCGCGCCATGCGGAAAGGTCAGCTTGACCTTGGCCTTGTAGGTCTCGCCGGTGCACAGGATGCCGTCGCGCTCCCACACGGGGACGTCCCACTTCCACGTCTCGACGATGCCGTCGTCGGTGGCGAGGATGAGTTCGCGCAGTTGTTTCAGCGTGTCGGCCCGCCAGTCGCCCAGGGCGGCAATCTTGGCGTCTATCAGTTGGGCGGGGGATTCATTGCTGGTCGTCATGGTTCAACAGGCCTCGTATTTCCAGTTCCTCGACTTGCCCTCGGCCAGCCACTCCACGGCCTGGGCGATGCGCTTGGCGCGCGTGTCCTCGCGCTTGGCCTCCAGCACCCACTCCAGGTAGTCGCGCTGCTTGCTCGGCGGGAAGGCGTCATAGTGCTGCTGGGCGGTGGGCGCGTTGCCGAGTGCGGCGGCGAAGTCGTCCGGCATGTTCAGTTGGGCGCGCGGCTCGCGGCTGGGCTTTTGCGCGCGCGGTGCGCCGGCGTGCAGCAGCGCGGCGGCGGCCTTGATCTGCTTGCGCAGCTCGGTGCGCGAAGGCAGGTCGGCCAGTGTCTCGATGCGGCCGAAATCGCCCATCGCACCGGCCTTGCCCTCGGTCGCGCCCTCGCGCTCCCAGAAGCTGAAAGCGCAATGCGCCTTGAAGGCCGACATGCCGCACAGCAGCTTGTCGTCGAGCATGAAATGCGGCCGGCTCCACTTGATGGTCTCGACGACATCGGGGCAGGCCGCATGCACATCCTCGCGCAGGCGCTGCAGGATGGGCAAGGCGAACGCCGGCACGGTGGCCAGGTAGGCGTCTATGCGTGGGTCGAGCATCATGGCCAGCGAGTCTAGACTCGCGCCCCGTGATGATGAAACGCCTTCTTTCTGCGCTGCTGTTCGCGCCGCTCGCCGCCCTGGCCCAGTTGCCCTCGCTAACGCTGGAGCAACTGCCCCGCCCCACCATGCCGCCCGGCGAGCGCGGCCCCGTGGTGCCCGCCCAGGTGGAGCGCTGGCGCCAGGAGGCCAAGGCGCTGGAGTACGGCGACGGCATGAAGCGCGACGAGGTGGCCGCCGCCAAGCTGTATTGCCGCGCCGCCCGCTACGGCGATGCCGAGGCCCAGTACAGCCTAGGCTGGATGCTGACCAATGCACGCGGCATCCAGCGCAACGACGCCGAGGCCGCCCACATGTTCGCGGCCGCCGCCGAGCAGGGCATGGACCAGGCCCAGAACATGCTCGACCGCATGGGCGGCACGCCGCTGGGCGACCCGCCGCCCTGCCTGCGCCCGCCCGAGACCGACCCCGTGCCGGTCGTGCCACCATCTGCGCGCGGTGCCAAGCCCGTGTCGCTGTGGGCCACGCTGCCGCTGCCGCAGCAGGCACCGCCGGCCATCGTCAACTATGTGAAGCTGGTGGCGCCCGAGTACCAGTTGTCGCCCGCGCTGGTGCTGGCGGTGATGGCCCAGGAGTCCAATTTCGACCCGCTGGCCGAGTCGCCCAAGAAGGCGCAGGGCCTGATGCAGCTGATGCCCGACACGGCCACACGCTTCAACGTCATCCGGCTGCGCGACCCCTCCCAGAACATCCGCGGCGGTATGGCCTATCTGCGCTGGCTGCTGGCCTATTTCGAGGGTGACGTGATGCTGGCGCTGGCCGGCTACAACGCCGGCGAGCGCGCCGTGGACCGCTACCTGGGCGTGCCGCCCTATGCCGAGACGCGGCTGTATGTGCGCAAGATCATGGCGGCCGTGGGCGGCCAGCGCATGCACCCCTTCGACGCCAAGGTGACGGGCACCTCGCCCATGCTGCTGCGCGTGAAGGCGCAGATGCAGGTCATCCAGTCGCGTTGACTTTCGCCACGGGGCTCCGGGGCTGACCAGAATGCGCCGCATGCTCAAACCCCTTGCTCTCGCCATCCTTTGCCTGGCCGCGCCCGCTCGAGCCAACCCCGAACGCCAGGCCCAGGCCCTGCTCGACGCCTTGCGCGAGGCCAACGGCGTGCCCGGCATGGGCGCGGCCGTGTGGCAGGACGGCAAGCTGCGCTGGCAGGGCAGCAGCGGCCTGCGTGATGTCGAGCAAGGCCTGCCGGTGCAGGCGGACACACGCTTTCGCCTGGCCAGCGTGTCCAAGCTCTTCGCGGCGACAGCTGCCGCCCAGTTGAAGGCCCAGGGCAAGCTCGACGTCGACCAGCCCGTCGGCGCGCTGCTGCCGGGGCTGGACCCGGCGCTCGCCGCCGTCACGCCGCGCCAGCTGGCTGCCCATCTGAGCGGATTGCCTCACTACGAAGCGCGCGACGCCACCGTCGGCGCCACCCGTCACGTGACGGCCCGCGATTCGCTGGTGTATCTGAAGGGCCGGGAGCTGCGATCGGTGCCGGGCAGCCGCTATAACTACTCGACCTGGGGCTACACGCTGCTGGCCGCTGCCGTTGAAGCGGCGGCGGGCCAGCCTTACCTGGATCTGCTGTCCAGCAAGGTCGTGCCTGGCCTGGCCATCGGGCCCGACCAGACCGGCCAGTCGCCGACCATGTCGCAGGCCTATGCGTTCAGTGCGCAGGGCCTGCAGCCGGCACCGGCCGCCGATTTCAGCTACAGCTGGGGCGGCGCCGGCATGGCCGCCAGTGCGCCTGCGTTGGCGGAATGGGGCAGCCGCGTGCTGCAGGGCCGCGTCGTCGACGCCGCGACGCGCGACTGGATGTGGCAACCCGTGCTGGACAACGCCGGCCAGGCGGTGCGCGAGCGCAGCTTCAAGATGGCCTTTGGCTGGCGGCTGGCTACCGACGCCGAGGGCCGCAAGACCGTCCACCACGCTGGCACCACGCTGGGTGCACGCAGCGTGCTGCTGCTGTGGCCGCAAGGCGATGGCGGTGGCATCAGCGTCAGTCTGCTGTCCAACGCGATATGGACCTCGTCCATCGAACGCAGCGCCGAGCTGCTGAGCGCACCCTTGCGCCCGCCCGTGCCGGGCTTGTCAGCACAGCCCTGCCCGCTCAAAGCCGGCCGCTTCGAGGGTGATCTGGACGGCACCGCGCTGCAAGGCCGCGCCAGCTTCCGCCGCGACGCCGACGGCCTATGCCGTGGCGAGCTGAGCCTGCCCGATGCGCTCGCCAAGGTCGTCAACCCGGGGCCGCAGCCGGCCGCGGACAAGCTGGTCGTCATCGGCCTGCAGGGCGACCTGGCTCGCGCCGCGCTGGTGACGCCCATCGGCCTGGCCGACTGGCGCACGCAGGCGGATGGCAGCGTGCGCGTGGAGGGGCTGGCGGGGCGGCGGCTGACGCTTAGGCTGGCGGAGTAGTCAGCGCTCGGCCAGCCAGTTGATGATCTCGCGTACGGGCAGCACATCCACTCCGTCCTTCAGCGGATAGCGCCGAGCCACCGGTGCGACGACGGCCGCGCGCTCGGGCTGCAGATCGGTCAGCGCCTGCCAGAAGCCCTTGCCGACCTGCGGGGCCGCCGAGAACTTGATCTCCAGCCCCAGCCGCCGACTGCCCTGCTCGATGACGACATCCAGCTCGGTGCCGGCTGCGGTGCGGTAGTAGCCCAGTTGCGCATCGGGCATCACCTCGGCCACTGCGGCGGCAACCTGCTCGATGACGAACCCTTCCCACGACATGCCGACGATGGGGTGGCCCTGCAGCGCGTCCAGGTCCTTCAGGCCCAGCAGCGCATGCACCAGGCCGCTGTCGCGCACGTACACCTTGGGTGACTTGACGAGCCGCTTGCCGAGGTTGGGCAGCACGGGCTCCAGGCGGCGCAGCATCAGCGCGTCCACCAGCGTGTCCAGGTACCGCGCCACCGTCGTGTGCGCCAGTCCGCCGAGCGATGCGCCCAGCGCTGAGGCATTGAACTGCTGCCCCTGCAGATGGGCCTGCATGCGCCAGAAGCGGTGCAGGCTCTCGGCCGCCACCTTGACGCCCATCTGCGCCAGGTCGCGCAGCAGAAAGCTTTCGATGAAGTCCTGCCGCCAGCCGAACGACGCCGCTTCGTCGGCCGCCAAAAGGCTGAGCGGGAAGCCGCCGCGCAGCCACAGCTGTTGCAGCGCGCTCAAGGTGTCGGGCTGCTCCAGTGCCAGCACCGGCGGCAGTTCCAGATAGCTGATGCGCCCGGCCAGGCTCTCGCTTTTCTGGCGCAGCAACTCGCCGGAGGCCGAGCCGAGCATCAGGAAGCGCCCGGGCCGTCGTTGCGCGTCGATCTCCGGCCGCAGCACGCTGAAAAGCTCGGGCATCAGCTGCACCTCGTCCAGCACGACGAGATGGTCGCGGTGCCGGGCGAAGAACAGGTCGGGCTCGGCCAGCTGCGCGCGGTCCGAGGCGCGCTCGAGGTCCAGCATCACCGCGCCGGGCTGGCTGGCCGCCACGGTTTGGGCCAGCGTGCTCTTGCCCACCTGGCGCGGCCCGAGCAGCAGCACGGCCGGCGCGCGCGCCATGCGTTCAGCCAGACGTGCTTGGGTGCGACGATCAATCATCCTTGCATTTTGAGCGGCGAGCGCTCAATTAGCAAGGAAGATATCTTGTTCACATGCTGCGCCGGTACTGCCCACCCACCTCGAACAGCGCGCCAGTGATCTGGCCGAGCGAGCACACCCGCACCGCTTCCATCAGCACGTCGAACACGTTGCGGTTCTCGATGACCGCTTGCTGCAGCCGCGCAAGCATCGCCGGCGCCTCGGCGGCGTGGCGGTCCTGGAACTCGGCCAGCCGCGTCAGCTGCGACTGCTTCTCTTCATCCGTCGAGCGCGCCAGCTCGATGTGCTCAGGCACCGTCTCTCCATGCGGGTTGCGGAAGGTGTTGACGCCGATGATGGGGTACTCGCCCGTGTGCTTGAGCATCTCGTAGTGCATGGACTCTTCTTGGATGCGGCCACGCTGGTAGCCGGTCTCCATGGCGCCCAGCACGCCGCCGCGTTCGCTGATGCGCTCGAACTCCGTCAGCACCGCCTCTTCGACCAGCTCGGTCAGCTCGTCGATGATGAAGGCGCCCTGCGACGGGTTCTCGTTCTTGGCCAGGCCCCACTCGCGGTTGATGACGAGCTGAATGGCCATCGCGCGGCGCACGCTTTCGTCGGTGGGCGTGGTGATCGCCTCGTCGTAGGCATTGGTGTGCAGCGAGTTGCAGTTGTCGTAGACGGCGATCAGCGCCTGCAGCGTCGTGCGGATGTCGTTGAAGGCGATCTCCTGCGCGTGCAGGCTGCGGCCGGAGGTCTGCACGTGGTACTTCAGTTTCTGGCTCCGCTCATTCGCGCCGTAACGGTCGCGCATGGCGATGGCCCAGATGCGGCGAGCGACGCGACCGAGCACGGTGTACTCCGGGTCCATGCCGTTGCTGAAGAAGAAGCTCAGGTTGGGCGCGAAGTCGTCGATGTGCATGCCGCGCGCCAGGTAGGCCTCCACGAAGGTGAAGCCGTTGGACAGCGTCAGCGCCAGCTGGCTGATCGGGTTGGCGCCGGCCTCGGCGATGTGATAACCCGAGATCGACACCGAATAGAAGTTGCGCACGTTGTGGTGCACGAAGAACTCGGCGATGTCGCCCATCACCTTCAGCGAAAACTCGGTCGAGAAGATGCAGGTGTTCTGGCCCTGATCTTCCTTCAGGATGTCGGCCTGCACGGTGCCGCGCACATTGGCGAGCACCCAGTCCTTGATCTTGGCGGCTTCGTTGGCCGTGGGTTCACGGCCGTTGTCGGCGCGGAACTTAGCGAGGTTCTGGTCGATGGCCGTGTTCATGAACATGGCAAGGATGGACGGCGCCGGGCCGTTGATGGTCATCGACACGCTGGTGCTCGGGTTGCACAGGTCGAAGCCGTCGTACAGCACCTTCATGTCATCCAGCGTCGCGATGCTCACGCCGCTGTTGCCGACCTTGCCGTAGATATCCGGCCGCGGCGCGGGGTCGGCGCCGTACAGCGTGACCGAGTCGAAGGCGGTGGACAGGCGCTTGGCGGGCAGGCCTTCGCTGACCAGCTTGAAGCGGCGGTTGGTGCGAAAGGCGTCGCCTTCGCCCGCGAACATGCGCGTCGGGTCCTCGCCCTCGCGCTTGAACGCGAACACGCCGGCCGCGTAGGGGAAGCTGCCGGGCACGTTCTCCAGCATCAGCCACTTCAGCAGCTCGCCGTGACATTCGTAGCCGGGCAGCACGACCTTGCGGATCTTGGTGCCCGACAGGCTCTGGGTGACCAGCGCCGTGCGGATCTCCTTGTCGCGGATCTTCACGACGTACTCGTCACCCGCGTAGGCCTGGACCATGTCGGGCCATTGCGCCAGCAGCTGGCGCGCGTCGCCGTCGAGCCGCGTGCGGCGTTGCTCGGCCAGGTCGGCCAGCGCGGCGCGGGCGCCTTGCTTGTCGGGGTTGGCGGCCTGCAGCATGTCGCGGCTGGCCTCCAGCTGCTGGATCTCGCGGGCCAGCGACGCCTGCCTGCGCGCACGGGCCTTGTAGCCGCGCACGGTCTCACTGATGTCGGCCAGGTAGCGTACGCGCGCGGCGGGCACTATCGGGGTTTGGTGTGTGCTGTGGCGGGTGTCGACCAAGGGCAGACGGCCGTCGGTCAGTTTCAGGCCCAGGTCGCCCAGTCGGGCCTTGAGCGCTTGATACAGCGCCGTCACGCCGTCGTCGTTGAAGCGGCTGGCCATGGTGCCGAACACGGGCATCTTGTCCGGCATCACGTTGAACGCCTCGCGGTTGCGCTGCACCTGCTTGCTCACGTCGCGCAGTGCGTCCAGCGAGCCCTTGCGGTCGAACTTGTTGATGGCGACGAACTCGGCGAAGTCCAGCATGTCGATCTTCTCGAGCTGGCTGGCGGCGCCGAACTCGGGCGTCATCACATACATGGGCACGTCCACCAGCGGCACGATGGCCGCGTCGCCCTGGCCTATGCCCGAGGTCTCGACGATGACGAGGTCGAAGCCCGCGACCTTGGCCGCGGCGATGACGTCGGGCAGCGCGGGGGAGATCTCGGAGCCGAAATCGCGTGTGGCCAGCGAGCGCATGAAGACGCGCGGGCCGCCGGCCCAGGGCGAGATGGCGTTCATGCGGATGCGGTCGCCCAGCAGCGCGCCGCCGCTCTTGCGGCGCGAGGGGTCGATGGAGATCAGCGCTACGCGCAGCGCGTCGCCCTGGTCCAGACGCAGGCGGCGGATCAGCTCGTCGGTCAGGCTGGACTTGCCGGCGCCACCGGTGCCGGTGATGCCGAGGACGGGGGTCTTGATGTCTTTCGCTTGCGAACGCAGCGTGTCCACGATGGAGGCTTCTGCCTTGCCGTTCTCCAGCGCCGTCAGCAGTTGCGCCAACGAGCGCCACGCCGACTCGGAGTGACCAGTGATGTCGGACAGATTCTTCGGCGCATGCACGCTGAAATCCTGGTCGGCCTTCATGACCATCTCGCCGATCATTCCCTGCAGCCCCATGCGCTGGCCGTCCTCGGGGCTGAAGATGCGCACGCCATGCTCGGCCAGTTCGCGGATCTCGGCCGGCACGATGACGCCACCGCCGCCGCCGAACACCTGGATGCGCTCGCCGCCGCGCTCCTTCAGCAGCTGCACCATGTACTTGAAGTACTCGACGTGCCCGCCCTGGTAGGACGAGATGGCGATGCCCTGGGCATCCTCCTGCAGCGCCGCCGTGACGACCTCGTCCACCGAGCGGTTGTGCCCCAGGTGGATGACCTCCGCACCCATGCCTTGCAGGATGCGCCGCATGATGTTGATGGCGGCGTCATGCCCGTCGAACAGGCTGGCGGCGGTGACGAAACGGACCTTGTGGGTCGGGCGGTACTCGGCCAGCGCCTTGTGGTCGGCGGCGAGATCGGTCATGGCTTGTCTCCTTGATCGAAGGAGATTCTAGGTCCGTTGGTTGACGTTAACGTCAACCAACGGCGGCGCGAGTGACGGGCCGCTAGTTGGACGCGCCGAACTTCAGGGCCGATTCCGGGCTCGACGCGGGCTCGCCCGTCGGGGCGCGCAGCGTCAGCGAGACCGGCAGGCTCTGCCCGTTGCGCAGCACGCGGAACAGGTAAGACGTGACATCGGCCTCTGCCTTCACGACGTTGGTGGCCACGCAGTTCCGGGCCTCGGCCGGATAGATCAGCGGCAGTTGGTAGGTGCCGGACATGCAGCCCAGCAGGCGGTCTCCAGGCTGGAGCGTGCCGTAGCTGTAGCGCGTGCGGTCGCCGACCTCATCGACCACCAGAGCGCCATCGCGCCGCGCGAACGTGACGTGGCCGATCTGGACCGTCTCTTCCGGCGGCGGGCGCCGCGCCTGCGGTGGCAGTTGCGGGGCGGCCGTGCCGGCGACATTTTCCTCCGATGCGCGTTCGCGCGGCAGGGGCTGTTCATCCGCTGCGCCTGCCTTCGCCGTGCTGAGGGAGTCCGGCGCCGTCAGCGAAGCCGTCAGCTCTTGACCCTTGCGCAGCACGCGAAATGTGTAGGTGATGGTGCCGGCCTTCAGGTCCCTGGTCTTCTCCGTGCCGCAGAGTGTCGTTGCGAGGAGGAAGACGAGTGGGATGCGTTTGTCGAGGTCCGCACAGTCCTGTAGTCGGTCGCCAGGCCGGAGTGAGGAGGTGCCGCGACGGCTGCGTTCGTCCACATCGTCCACGATCAGCTGGCCATCGCGCCGATTGAAAGTCACGTTACCGATGAAGGCGAGTTGAAGGTTTCCTCCCGCGTCCTCGTGCGGTGATGGGTCGTACGACTTCCGCGGCGGCGTCGTGCCGAAGCCGTAGGGATCGTCCACCGATGCGCTATGCGGTGGCCAGGTGCTGATCGGCGGGCCGCTCGGTACGCTGACCTGTGGGCGGCCCAGGGCGGGTGGCGGCTGATAGCTGGGCGCCGAGGTGTTGCTGAACAACTTGCCCAGCATGATCACCGCGCACAGCACGAAGAACCACGGCGTCAGCGCCGGCGCTGGCTTCCAGCCGCGTTGCAGCGCCGGCAGCGGCTCTGCTTGCGCGGTCGGCGCGGGAGGCTCCTCAGGCAGATGCTGGAACCAGGTGTTGATGTTGGACTGCGACGTGATCAGGCGCAGCCAGTTCGGGTAGCGCTGCACCAGCATTTGCACAAGTGGCAAGTCTTCCCGGAGCAGCGTTGGCGTCGGGGGTGTGTCGCTGCGCAGCCGCCGGATGATGTGTCGCAGGCGTTCAAACTGTTCATGGGTTTGCTGGAAAAAGATCAACTTCTCTTTGATCGCCGCATCCAGCGCCGCGCCGAGCTGGCCGAACACACGCAGATGGGCGCGGTCCTTCTCCCAGCTGAACACCGCGCAGGCCGGGCCGAACAGGAACTCGTGCCCCGGCCGCCAGCCATCCATGATCAGGTGGGCCACCTGAAGCTCGAACAGCGTGCGGGCTTCGAGGTTGAGCAGCCGGTCGTCGGCGAGGGCCTCCTGAAGCGCGGCGCTCGCCTCCTTTTCGTTCTGGAAGCCGACGCCCGAACGAGCGGCGAAGGTCTGAAACGCGGCCTTGGCCAGCTCGCCGCTGTCCGGCGGCGCAAAGCCTGCGGTCGCCGATGGCGCTGCGGCTGGTGTTTCGGCGGGCTGTGGATCCTGCGCTTGCGCCTCACGCCGAGCCAGCGCAGCCAGTGCCGCTTCGTAGGCCTCGCGCAATTCCTGGAAGGCCTGCAACTGCGTGGCCTGGTCGATCTGCTTGAGCTGCTGGGCGTAGGCCCGGCGTACGGCGCGCGCGTCGGCGTCCGGGCGCAGCCCCAGCGTGGCCAGCGCAGAGGCCAGGCCGGGCTCGACCGTCGCGTTCATGTCGGCTCCCGGTCCAGCGCGCTGTGGCGCTCCAGCGCATCCAGCAGCTCGCTGAGCGCGCGCCGGGCGGGCACGATGGCGCGTGGGTCCTGGCCGGCCAGCGTGCGCTCAAAGCCCAGCACCTGCAGGCCCAGGTGTTCGCGCTCCATGCCGCGCAGCTGTTCGTACAGGCGTTCGGCGCGGGCCGTCACGGTGCGGTTCTCGATCTGGTCGCGCGGGTGGATCTTCAGCTCGGCCATCGCGCGCAGCAGCTCGGCGATCTGGCTCTCGGTCAGCAGGCCCGGGTTGCCTTCGATCAGCAGGCTGGTGCTCTCCTGCGTCTTCAGCACGGTGGCATCGACCTGCAGCAGCCCGTTCACGTCGTAGGTGAAGCGCACGTCGACGGCGCATTCCTGCGGCGTGGCCTGGGGCAGCGCCACGGTCAGGCTGCCCAGGTGGATGTTGTCGCGCACCATGCGCGATTCGCCCTGGTAGATCTGCAGCTCCAGCTTGGCCTGCCCCGCCGCCTGCGGCATGTACTGCTTGACGCGGCTGATGGGCACCGTGCTGTTGCGCTCGATGATGGGATCGAAATGACCCTGGGACACGGAGCGCTGGTCCAGCCAGATGCCGACCTCGACGCCCAGCGAATAGGGCGCCACGTCGGTCATGACGATCTCGTTCAGCGCGGCGTCCCGGGCCTTGAGCCCGGCCTGCACGGCCGCGCCCATGGCCACGACTTGGTCCGGGTCCAGCTCGGTCGATGGGAAGCGGCCGAACATCATCGTCACCAGCCGCCGCACCAGCGGCATGCGGGTGGCGCCGCCGGCCAGCACGATGCTGTCCAGGTCGCTGCTGCGCAGGCCGGCGTCGCGCAGCGCGCGCTCCACGGGCAGGCGCAGGCGCTTGAACAGCGGTGCGCAGGTCTGTTCCAGCAGCGCTTCGTCGACGGCCAGCGTGTGTTCCACGTCGCCGTGGCGGACCTTGATGGTGGCCGAGGCCTGCAGGCTGAGCAGTCGCTTGGCGGCTTCGGTCTCGGCGCGCAGCCGCGCCATGAAGATCTCGTGCTTGCGCAACGATGCTGGCAGTTGCAGGCGCTCGAAGAAGGTCTCGATGAGGCTGTTGACGAAGTCCTCGCCACCCAGGAAGTTGTCGCCGGCCGAGGCGCGCACCTCCATGACGCCGTCAAACAGCTCCAGCACCGACACGTCGAAAGTGCCGCCGCCCAGGTCGAAGACGAGGAAGCGTGATTCGGCCTCGCGTTGGTGCAGGCCGTAGGCGAGCGCGGCGGCGGTCGGCTCGTTCAGCAGCCGCTCAACCTTGAGCCCGGCGATCTGCCCGGCGGCGCGGGTGGCCTTGCGCTGCGCGTCGGAGAAATAGGCCGGCACCGTGATGATGGCTTCGGTGACCGGCTCGCCGAGGAAGGCCTCGGCATCGGCCTTCAGCACCTTCAGGATCAGTGCGGACAGTTCCTCAGGCCGGAACTCCCGCTTGCCCATGCGCGTGAGGCGGCTGCTGCCCATGTGGCGCTTGAAGAGGGCGGCCGAGCGCTCGGGGTGGCTCTGCAGCCGCTCGACCGCCGGGCGGCCGACTAGCACGGAGCCGTCTTC
>Ga0307515_10021111_pt1 | contig 11563 bp, 6 predicted proteins | sample 17_EM_MG_FD_194513 | JGI IMG/M metagenome (GOLD analysis project Ga0307515, IMG submission 194513) | Populus trichocarpa ectomycorrhiza microbial communities from riparian zone in the Pacific Northwest, United States - 17_EM | ecosystem: Host-associated > Plants > Roots > Unclassified | place... | reverse complement strand
CACCGACCGTGCTGGAGGGCTTCGGCTTCGGTGCCGCGCTGCTCGCCATGTTCATGCGGGTCGGCGGCGGCATCTTCACCAAGGCCGCCGACGTCGGCGCGGACCTGGTGGGCAAGGTGGAGCAGGGCATCCCGGAGGACGACGCGCGTAACCCCGCGACGATCGCGGACAACGTCGGCGACAACGTCGGCGACTGCGCCGGCATGGCCGCCGACCTGTTCGAGTCGTACGCGGTCACCCTGGTCGCGGCCCTGATTCTGGGCCAGGCGGCGTTCGGCCAGGACGGCCTGATCTTCCCGCTGATCGTCTCCACGGTCGGCGTGGTCATCGCGGTGGTCGGCGTCTTCATCACCCGGCTGCGGGCCTCGGACAAGAACGGCCTCACCGCCATCAACCGGGCGTTCTACATCTCGGCCCTGCTCTCCGCGGTGATCGTGGCGATCGTCAGCTTCGTCTACCTGCCGTCCAGCTTCGAGGGCTTCGGCGCCGACGCCGGCATCGACGCGGACGTGATCGCCAGCGGCGCCGACCCGCGCTGGGTCGCGATCGGCGCGGTGGTCATCGGCATCGTGCTGGCCGCCGCCATCCAGGCGCTGACCGGCTACTTCACCGAGACCGAGAAGCGCCCGGTGCAGGACATCGGCAAGTCGTCGCAGACCGGCGCGGCCACCGTGGTGCTCGCCGGCATCAGCGTCGGCCTGGAGTCGGCCGTCTACTCCGCGCTGCTCATCGGCGCCGGCGTCTTCGGCGCGTTCCTGCTCGGCGGCACGTCGATCACCCTGTCGCTGTTCGCGGTGGCGCTCGCCGGCACCGGCCTGCTGACCACCGTGGGCGTCATCGTCGCGATGGACACGTTCGGCCCGATCTCGGACAACGCGCAGGGCATCGCCGAGATGTCCGGCGACGTCGACGAGAACGGCGCGAAGATCCTGACCGAGCTCGACGCGGTGGGCAACACCACCAAGGCGATCACCAAGGGCATCGCGATCGCCACGGCCGTGCTGGCCGCGACGGCACTCTTCGGTTCGTACACGAACACCCTGCAGTCGTCGATGCTGGAGGCGGGCATCGCGCCCGACAAGATCGGCACGGAGATTCTCAACCTGCTGAACATCTCCAACCCGCGCAACCTGGTCGGCCTGCTGATCGGCGCCGCGGTGGTGTTCCTCTTCTCCGGCCTGGCGATCAACGCCGTGTCCCGCTCGGCGGGCGCGGTCGTGATGGAGGTACGCCGCCAGTTCCGCGAGTTCCCGGGGATCATGGAGCGCACCCAGCGCCCCGAGTACGGCAAGGTCGTCGACATCTGCACCCGGGACGCCCAGCGTGAGCTGCTCACCCCGGGGCTGCTCGCCATCCTGGCGCCGATGGCGGTGGGCTTCGGGCTGGGTGCCGGCGCGCTGGCGTCCTACCTGGCCGGTGCGATCGGCACGGGCACCCTGATGGCCGTCTTCCTGGCCAACTCGGGTGGCGCCTGGGACAACGCCAAGAAGCTGGTCGAGGACGGTGCGTACGGGGGCAAGGGCTCCGAGGCACACGCCGCCACGGTCATCGGCGACACGGTGGGTGACCCGTTCAAGGACACCGCCGGGCCGGCCATCAACCCGCTGCTCAAGGTCATGAACCTGGTTTCGCTGCTGATCGCGCCGGCCGTCGTCGCGTACAGCATCGGGACTGACGCGAACACGCCGCTGCGGATCACGCTCGCGCTCGTCGCGGCCGCGATCATCGCGGGCGCGGTGGTGTGGATCAAGCGCAAGCCCATCTCGATGGGCGACGACACCTCCGCCGCGGAATCCGCGGCGGAGCGGGTCAGCGCCTGATCCGATTCATGGTTGCGGAGGGCACCCGGCGATCGCCGGGTGCCCTCCGCCATCTGATGCCCGTACGCTGCAATCCATGCGCACGGCCCGCTGCACACCCCTACTCATCGTTCTCTCGCTCGTGGTGACGCTGGGTGGTTGCTCAACTGGCCCGGCGCCCCGCGCCTGGGCCGCCTCGGTCTGCACGGTGCTGGCGCCGTGGCGCACCGAGATCGGCACCCTCGCCACCCGCACCCAGGAGCAGATGACCGCCGAGACGACGCCGGCGCAGGCGAAGGAGAACCTGATGCGGCTCTTCGGCGGCGCCGAGTCGGCGAGCGAGAAGGCCCGGGCCGGCGTGCAACACGCCGGCGTTCCCAACGTGGACGAGGGCAAGCAGGTCGCCGACAGCTTCACCACGTCGCTGGGCGCGATGCGGGACGCGTACGGGCGCGCGAAGACCGGCATCGAGTCCCTCGCGACCAGCCCGTCGAAGGACTTCTACGCCAAGGTCGGCTCGGTGCTGGACACGTTGAACGTCGAGTACAAACAGAGCGAACTGGACACCAGCCAGCTGGATTCCGTGGAGCTCAAGAAGGCGTTCGACGAAGCCCCCGAGTGCCGATAGGCCGCAGCTGCCGATGATCGAGCCCGGGTGGCCGCTGATTCCGCGCGAGGTGCTGCCCGCGCCGGTTCAGCCCGCCCACCGGCACCAGCGCCGGGCGGCCGCCGCGCTGCCGTCCGGCCGGCAGCTGTCGATCTTCGGGGTGGAGGCGGCGGACCCGTCGCTGGGCGACCTGGTCGGCCTGCTGGCGGGCCCGGGTGAGCTGGGTCGGATGGGCGGTACGGCCCGCGTGTCGGTCCGGGTCGACGCGGCGTGGCGGGTCCACGTCCTGGTCGAGGAGTTGGTTTCCCGGGGCCTGGTGGTCAACTGGCGACCCCTCGCGGAGGAGCCGGACGAGGAGACAGTGACGGAACTGACAGTTGTGCCGTTGGAGGAGGGCGAGGCCGGTGACGAAGGGCTGCCGGAAAACGCGCCCACGGTACCGACCGGCGAAGGCCCCGACGAAGGTGTCGTAGATAAGAAGGAGAACGCGGCGCCCCGTACGGTCGCGTTCGAGGTCAGGACCGCGTACAGCAGCAGATTGAACGGTCTGGCCCGGGCCTGGCCGCCGGCCGCCGACAAGCTCTTTCTCAGCGGCCCCAGGCTGCGACTTTGGGTCGCGGCCGCGGGGGCGCCGCGACCCACCGGATACGCGCTCGGTCTGCATCCCGACGGGTTTCTTGACAAGGCGGCCGACGCCGCGCTTTCCCGGGTCGGCCTGGCCGGCACGATTCAGGCCGGTCCGGCGTACGTCATCGCAGGTCGCAAGCGTCTTGCGCGGCTCGCCGAACTGGTCGGCGAACGGCCCGCCGCGGCACCCGAAAAGCTGTGGCCCGGCGGCGCAGCTGCATGATCTTCACCGATTGTGTCCGACACGACGGCATGTTCCCGGTGTACGGTGTCGCCGTCGGACGCATGCGGTGGCCGGGCCGTTACCATCCGGCTTCCCCCTGCCCGGGGAATGGCTGCTCGTCCGGCGCGTTACGTTGAACGTCCGCGTGTCCGTCGTCCGCGACGGTCCGCCGAGTGAGCGAAGTATGGGAGTGCCGTGCCGGAGAAAGCCAGGACGACCCGCTTGGTCATCGTCGAGTCCCCGTCGAAGGCCAAGACGATCGCCGGCTACCTAGGGCCCGACTATTTTGTCGAGGCCTCCTTCGGGCATGTCCGAGACCTGCCTCGCAACGCCGCCGACGTGCCCGCCAAGTACAAGGGCGAGTCGTGGGCGCGCCTCGGCGTCGACGTCGACAACGGCTTCCAGGCGCTCTACGTGGTCTCACCGGACCGCAAGGCGCAGATCGCCAAGCTGGTGAAGCTGGCGAAGGAGGTCGACGAGATCTTCCTCGCGACGGATGAGGACCGCGAGGGCGAGGCCATCGCCTGGCACCTGGTCGAGACGATCAAGCCGAAGGTCCCGGTCAAGCGGATGGTCTTCCACGAGATCACCCGGCCGGCGATTCAGGCCGCGGTCGCGAACCCGCGGGAGATCGACCGAGGCCTGGTCGACGCGCAGGAGGCCCGGCGCATCCTGGACCGGCTGTACGGCTACGAGGTCAGCCCGGTGCTGTGGAAGAAGGTGATGCCCCGCCTGTCCGCAGGGCGCGTCCAGTCCGTGGCGACGCGCATCGTGGTCGAGCGCGAGCGTCAGCGGATGGCGTTCCGCACGGCGGAGTACTGGGACATCAACGCCCTGCTGTCGGTGCAGGGCAAGACCGAGGGGACGCGCTCGTTCAACGCGACCCTGATCGCCCTCGACGGCGACCGGATCGCCACGGGCAAGGACTTCGAGCCGACTACGGGCCAGGTCAAGCCGGGTGCCGGGGTCGTGCACCTGGACGGCGACGGGGCCCGTGGGCTCGCCGCGCGCCTGGCGGATCGGCCGTTCACGGTCACCCGGGTCGAGGAGAAGCCGTACCGGCGCCGGCCGTACGCGCCGTTCATCACCTCGACGCTGCAGCAGGAGGCCGCGCGCAAGATGCGCTTCTCCGCCTCGCAGACCATGCGCACCGCCCAGCGGCTGTACGAGAACGGTTACATCACCTATATGCGTACGGACTCGGTGAATCTCTCCGAGACCGCCCTGACCGCGGCCCGTCGGCAGATCGCCGAGCTGTACGGCGCGAACAACGTGCCGCCGCAGCCCCGCCGCTACACCGGCAAGGTCAAGAACGCCCAGGAGGCACACGAGGCGATCCGCCCCGCGGGTGACAACTTCCGCACCCCGGGCGAGGTCGCGAACGAGCTCTCCACCGACGAGTTCAAGCTCTACGAGCTGATCTGGCGCCGTACGGTCGCCTCGCAGATGACCGACGCGGTCGGCAACTCGGTCTCGGTGCGGATCCGCGCGATCTCCACCGCGGGCGAGGAGGTCGACTTCGGCGCCAGCGGCAAGACCATCACCGACCCGGGCTTCCTGCGCGCCTACGTCGAGTCGTCCGACGACGAGAACGCCGAGGCCGAGGACGCCGAGCGCCGGCTGCCGAACCTCGTCAAGGACCAGCCGCTGACCGCCGAGGAGCTCAACGCGCTCGGCCACCACACCTCGCCGCCCGCCCGGTACACCGAGGCGTCGCTGGTCAAGGCGCTGGAGGAGCTGGGCATCGGCCGCCCCTCGACCTACGAGTCGATCATGCGAACGATCCAGGACCGCGGCTACGTGGAAAAACGCGGCCAGGCGCTGATCCCGTCGTTCATCGCGTTCGCGGTGGTCGGCCTGCTTGAGGGGCACTACCCGCGGCTGGTCGACTACAACTTCACCGCGGCGATGGAAAACCAGCTCGACGAGATCGCCGGCGGCGACCACGCGGCGCTGGACTTCCTCACCTCCTTCTACTTCGGCAGCGACCTGGGCGCGGACGACTCGATCGCCAAGGCCGGCGGCCTGAAGAAGCTGGTAACCGAAAACCTCAGCGCGATCGACGCCCGCGCGGTCAACTCGATCTCGCTCTTCAAGGACGAGTCCGGCCGCAACGTCGTGGTCCGGGTGGGCCGCTACGGGCCGTACCTGCAGCGGGCGCTGCCGGAGGAGGCCGAGGACGGGCCGGAGGACCGCGTCTCGATCCCCGAGGGCGTCGCGCCGGACGAGCTGACCCCGGAGAAGGTCAACGAGCTGTTCCTGGGCGGCGGCGGCGAGCGCAGCCTCGGCGACGACCCGGCCACGGGCGAGGCGGTGCAGCTCAAGTCGGGCCGCTACGGCCCGTACGTGTCCAGCGGCGAGCGCAAGTCCTCGCTGTTCAAGACCCAGACGCCGGACACGCTCACGCTGGAACAGGCGCTGCGCCTGCTGGAGTTGCCTCGCATGGTCGGCAAGGACCCGGAGGGCGCGGAGATCCTCGCGGCCAACGGGCGCTACGGGCCGTACGTGAAGCGCGGCGACGACTTCCGCTCGCTCGACAGCGAGGACAAGCTCTTCACCGTCACGCTGGACGAGGCGCTCGCGCTGCTCTCCGCCCCGAAGACCCGGCAACGCCGGGCCGCGGCGCCGCCGCTGCGCGAGATGGGCGTGGACCCGGCCACCGACAAGCCGATGGTGATCAAGGAAGGCCGCTTCGGGCCGTACGTCACGGACGGCGAGTTCAACGCGTCGCTGCGCCGCGGGCAGACGCCCGAGGAGTTGACCGTCGCGCAGGCGTCCGAGATGCTCGCCGAGAAGCGGGCGAAGGGCCCGGCGCCGCGCAAGAAGGCGGCCGCCAAGAAGGCCCCGGCGAAGAAGGCGACGGCCGAGGCCACGCCGGCGAAGGCGGTAGCGAAGAAGGCCCCGGCCAAGAAGGCGGCGGCGAAGAAGGCCACGCCGGCCAAGAAGGCCACGCCGGCCAAGAAGGCGACGCCGGCGAAGAAGGCGGCCCCCGCCAAGCGGGCCACCAACGCCTCACCGGCGGCGAAGAAGGCCGCGCCCGCGAAGGCCACCGCCCACGCGGAATAAACGTTGGGGACAGGCCCGCGGACGCGGGCCCGCTCCTCAGGCCCCCAGCACCCGGTCGAGGTAGGCGTTCGCGAAGACCCGGTCGGGGTCCAGCCGGTCGCGAGCGGCGAGGAAGTCGCCAAACTTCGGGTACGCCGCGCGCAGCGACTCCGCCTCCCGGTAGTGCAGCTTGCCCCAGTGCGGGCGCCCGCCCAGCGCCGCGCAGAGCGCCTCGACGGCCCGGAAGTACGGCTCGTACGGGGTGCCGTTGAACTGGTGCACGGCGATGTAGGCGGAGTCGCGCCCGTAGCCGTGCGAGAGCCAGACGTCGTCCGGGCCGGTGAACCGCACCTCCACCGGGAACTGCACCTTGAACGGCAGCTTCTCGATGAGTTGGGGGAGCGCCGACAGCACCTCGGGCAGGCACTCGCGGGGGATCTCGTACTCCATCTCCGCGAAGCGGACCCGGCGCTGCGTGCAGAGCACCCGGTCCGACCTGTCCGTGTAGGTGCGGGCGGTGAGCGCCCGCGCGGAGATCGCATTGATCGCCGGCACGGTGGCCGGGACCGCCCGGCCGAGCCGGCACACGCCCGCGAACATCGTGTTCGCGATGAAGTCGTCGTCCAGCCAGCGGCGGAACCGCGACAGCGGCCGGTCCGACGCCGACACCTTGTTGTTGCGCTTGAGCTGGGCCCAGTCGGTGTAGGGGTACCAGAAGAATTCGAGGTGGTCGTTGCCCGCGATCTGGTCGTCGAGCCCGGCGAGGACCTCGCCGAGGCGCATCGGGCGCTCGTCGGCGACCAGCGTGAACGCCTCGACACAGCGCAACGTCACCTCCACGAGGATGCCGAGGGCGCCGAGCCCGAGCCGGACCGCGGGGAACAATTCGGACGACGAGTCCACGTGCAGGACCGCCCCCGCGCCGGTGACCAATGTCACGGCCTCCACGCATGAGGCCAGCGTGCTGTGCGCCTGGCCGCTGCCGTGGGTGCCCGTCGAGATGGCGCCGGCCACCGTCTGCCGGTCGATGTCGCCGAGGTTCGGCATCGCCAAACCGTGCTCCGTCAGCAGCTCATTGAGGCGATACAGGGGCATACCGGCCTCGACGGTGACCAGGTTGCCGTTTACCGCGATCAGGCCGCCCAGCCGATGCAGGAACAGCCGCTGGTCGTTGGCGACCGCGATATCGGTGAACGAGTGCCCGCTGCCGACCGCCTTGACCTTGCGTCCGGTGTCGGCGGCCTGCTTGACGAGGGCGGCCACCTCGTCGACGCTGCCAGGTGCCACCACGTCCACGGCGACGGACTGCTGGTTCCCACTCCAGTTGCGCCAGTGCGGCGAGGCAAGCGTGGGCGATTTGTCACTGGTCATTCCGGCTCTGTCCTTCCGCCGAGCGGACAGTCGCACAAAACCGGGAATGCCGCGTGTCCTCGGCGTCCCGTCGATGCTCCTCGCTCGTTGATCCGAGTAACGTTCCGATTATCACTGCTGAGAGGGAGTGGCGACGCGTGTCGACACCAACCATCACCACCGGACCGCTGCGGCGGGTACCGGTGCAGGGCAGAAGCGTTGCCCGGGTCCAGCGCATGCTCGACGCCTGCGCGGAGCTGGTGGACGAGGTCGGGTACGAGGGCCTGACCACGACCCTGCTCGCCGAGCGGGCCGAGGTCGCCATCGGCTCGGTCTACCAGTTCTTCCCGGACAAGCGGGCCATCGTCCAGGCGCTTGCCATGCGCAACATGGACGCGTACCTGCAGAGTCTGTCCGCGCGCTTCGCCAACGAGACGTTCGCCCACTGGTGGGACGGCGTGGACGCGGCGATCGACGCCTACATTCACATGCACCGCAGCGTGCCGGGCTTCCGGACGCTGCACTTCGGCGACGTGGTTGACCTGCATCTGCTCGACGCCGAGCGGGACAACAACGCGGTCATCGCCGACCGGCTCGCCGAGCTGCTGGTGGACCAGTTCCAGTTGATGGACAGGGCCCGGCTGCGCTTCGCGCTGCTGATCGCGGTGGAGGCGGCGGACGCGCTGATCAAGCTGGCGTTCCGGCGCGAGGTGAGCGGCGACGAGGCCGTCCTGACCGAGGCCAAGGCGCTGATCAGGGAGTATCTGCACCGTCACGTCCCGGCGTGACGCGCTAACCAAGGAACGCATGCCCTTCTCCCCGGTACGTCGGGGTCGGCGTCGCCGTGTCCTCGTCGATGAGGTGCACCTCATTGACGTGTTCGCACAGCTCGCCGGCCTTGGCGTGGCGGAACCATACCCGGTCGCCCGGCCGCAACTCGTCGGCCGCGGCACCGAGCAGGGGGGTCTGCACCTCGCCGGCGCCCTCGTTGCCGCGGATCCGTAGGCCCTCGGGCAGCCACGGGACGGGCTGCCGGGATTGCTCGGCCGGCCCGGACGCGACCCAGCCGCCGCCCAGCACGGTCGCGACGCCCGGCGCGGGCCGGCGGACCACTGACAGGGCGAAGAACGCCGCGGGGGTGGGGCGCCAGCTCCGGTACGTGTCGAAGAGCGTCGGGCCGTACAGGCCGGACCCGGCGGCGATCTCGGTGACCGACGGGTCGGCGGCGGTCGCGGCTATGCTGCCGGTGCCACCGCCGTTCACGAACTCCAGGTCGGTGTGCTCGCTGATCGCCCGGACGGCGGCCATCCGGCGCCGTAGCAGCTCGGGGAACGCGCGACGCTGCATCAGCCGGATGCCCTGGGCCAGCAGCGCCTGCCCCGGCGGTGCGTCGCCGACGCCGGCGATGTGCGCCTCGTAGGCCATCATCCCGACCAGCTTGAAACCTGGGCGCTTGACCATCCGGGCGGCGAGCGCCCCGGCCTGAGCCGCGGAGTGGACCGGCGAGCGCCGTACCCCGATGTGCAGCGGCCCGGCGGGTCGCCAGGCCGCGTCCAGCTCCAGGCAGATCCGCACCTCGGGCCGGCGGTCCGGCGCGGTCACCGCGTCGACCAGGTCCAGGTGGGCGGGGTGGTCGACCTGAAGGGTGATCGCGGCGGCCAACTGCGGGTCCGCGGTCAGCTCGGCGATCGCGGTCCGATCGACGCTGGGGTACGCGACCAGCACGTCGTCCGTGACACCGCTGCGCACCAGCCAGATCGCTTCGGGCAGGGTGTACGCCATGACACCGGACCAGCCCGGCCGGGCGAGCACCCGCTCGAGCAAGGCCCGAACACGCACCGACTTGCTCGCGACGCGGATCGGCTTGCCGGCGGCCCGAGCCGACAACGCGGCTGCATTCGCGTCGAAAGCGGCCAAGTCGACCACGGCGACCGGCGTCTCGAGATGGCTGGTCGCCCGGTCGAGGCGTTTCTGCAGCGCAGTGCGTTGGGCAATCACGCCAGCAACTTAACTGTTCGCGGCCAAATGCGAAACACCTTCATTTTTACCTTCTCGAACGTGTTCATCCACAGCTCACAGATAGTGCACCGTGGGCGCCCGTTAGAGTGCTTCGAGCAGCGACCACGGGGAGGTAAGGGCCATCGACACCGAAACAAGCTCGGCGCGCAAGGATGCCGGCCCGGTAGACCTCTCCGGTGCCGCGGCACTGCGCTCCGTCCTGCGGATCCGTCCCTTCCGGCGGCTCTGGCTCGTGCTCAGCGTGGCCTCCTTCGGCGACTGGATCGGCACGCTCGCCACCGCGCTCTTCGCCTCCCAGCAGGTCACCGGCAGCGTGGCGCAGGGCAGCGCGTTCAGCAGCACCATCGCGATCCGGCTGCTGCCGGCGCTGCTGCTCGGCCCGATCGCCGGCGTCATGGCCGACCGGTTCGACCGGCGCTACACCATGGTCATCTGCGACATCCTGCGCTTCTTCGTCTACGGCTCGATCCCGATCGTCGCGCTGTTCAGCGACTCCGGCGGGCTGACCGTCACCTGGGCGGTGATCGCCACCTTCATCGGCGAGACGATCACCCTGATGTGGATCCCGGCCAAGGAGGCCGCGGTACCCAACCTGATCCCCAAGGGCCGCCTCGAGGTCTCCAACCAGCTCACCCTGATCACCACGTACGGCATCACCCCGATCCTGGCCGCGCTCGCCCTGGCCGCCCTCGACGGCGTGGTCCGCGGTCCGGTCGGCGGCCTGCCGCAGTGGGCCGAGCCGGTGCAACTGGCCCTCTATATCAACGCGTTCTCGCGGGCCGCCACCGCGGCCGTGGTGTTCTTCGGCATCAAGGAGATCAGCGAGGGCCACCGCGAGCGCCGCGAGCAGAACGCCGACACGAGCATGTACAGGCAGTTCGTCGAGGGCTGGCGCTACATCGGCGGCACCCCGTTCGTCCGCGGCCTGGTGCTCGGCATCTTCGGGGCGTTCGCCGGCGCCGGCATCGTGATCGGCACGGCACGCTTCTTCACCGCCTCGCTCGGCGCCGGCGACGCCGCGTTCTACCTGCTCTTCGCGACCCTCTTCATCGGCCTCGCGGTCGGCATCGGCCTCGGCCCGATGATCGTCCGGGACCTGTCCCGACGCCGCTGGTTCGGCATGAGCATCGTGCTCGCCAGCGGCGCGGTCGGCTTCCTGTCCGTGGCCTTCCACCTGTCCATGGCGCTCTTCGGCGCGCTGTTCGTGGGCGCGGGCGCGGGCATGGCCTTCCTGGCCGGCGTCACGCTGCTCGGCGGGCAGGTCAACGACGAGGTCCGCGGCCGGGTCTTCGCCGTCGTGCAGATCGGCGCCCGGCTCGTCCTGCTGCTGGCCATCTCGCTTGCCGGCCTGCTGGTCGGCCTGGGCAGCTCCCGCACGGTCTCGGCCGGCAGCATCTCGGTGGACATCTCGTCGACCCGCATCCTGCTGCTGGTCGCGGGCGTCATCGGGGTCTGGACGGGCATCAGCGCATTCCGCCAGATGGACGACAAACGCGGCGTACCGGTCCTCGCCGACCTGTGGAGCTCGATCCGCGGGCGCCCGCTGTCGCCGGCCGAGGCGTTCGTCCGGCACGGCATCTTCGTCGTCTTCGAGGGCGGCGAGGGCGCGGGCAAGTCGACCCAGGTCACCCGCCTATCGCAGGCGCTGGCCGGCGCGGGCCACGACGTGGTCGTCACCCGCGAGCCGGGCGCGACCGACATGGGCGCCCGGATCCGCAGCCTGGTGCTCGCCAACGGCGCCGGCTCCGACGCGCCGTCGCCGCGCGCCGAGGCGCTGCTCTACGCCGCGGACCGGGCCCACCACGTGGCCACGGTGGTCCGGCCGGCGCTGGGCCGGGGCGCGGTCGTGATCAGCGACCGGTACGTGGACTCGTCGCTGGCGTACCAGGGCGC
>Ga0307515_10021110_pt1 | contig 11563 bp, 1 predicted proteins | sample 17_EM_MG_FD_194513 | JGI IMG/M metagenome (GOLD analysis project Ga0307515, IMG submission 194513) | Populus trichocarpa ectomycorrhiza microbial communities from riparian zone in the Pacific Northwest, United States - 17_EM | ecosystem: Host-associated > Plants > Roots > Unclassified | place... | reverse complement strand
TAAGTAGGGTTCTTTTATACGGTCCTCTAGTTACGTGACCGCGAAGTTCTGCCAAGTTCTGCTAACCAAGTTCTGCCAAGTTCTGCCAGTGCCGTAACATTACCCCCCCCTTCGCAAAAGCCTGTCCTTAGGCTTTATAGTCCGTATTATGCTTATAGGGCGTTTTTATCTTTATATTCTTCCGGTAGCTTGTCGTTTTTGCTATGCTAGCACTCCATCTACTCGTTTAGGTACTTTAGGGGTCCTAGTTTATTAGGGTAGTAGTTATAGAATTCTTAAAGCTTATGGGGACTGCTAATAAAGTTTTATATAGGGTACTAGGTAGGATCTAGGTTATAGCCTTTTTAACTAACGCGGTACTTTAGCGTTTTCCTTACTAGTTTATAGGCCAGTACTTCTTTAATTTCCCATTTGTTGTCGCCATTGACTTAAATCGGTAGGGGAGGTTCGTTTTTTTATCCAGGTAATGGGTTGTTTGTAGCTTTCTGTAGCTTATCCGGCGAGAAAATAGGGTAAACCTTAATTAAATCCGGGAGCTTTACTTTGTACGAGTTACCTATCTTCTTAAGGACCTTATACGGTCCCGCTATCTAATAGTCTAGCTTATAGCTAGGCCGTTCCGTCTTCTAGTTCTTTGTTATAACCCAAACCATATCGCCTACGGTAAAGTCAGGTTCGCGCCTATACTTATTTGCCTGCTATTTTATTAATTTCTGGGCCTTTTCTAGATTTATATAGGCTACCATCTAGGCTTCTTCTAAGCGCTTAGCGTACTGCTAGGCTTCCTTATAAGACAGTTTCTTGCGTACGGTCTGTGGTCCTTCTGGTCTATCCTAGTTAAAGCTTATTTAGGGTAAATACCCTATTTCTAATTGGATAGGTGCAAATCCCATAGAGTTATAGGGTAGGGTCGCCTGGGCGTAGTCTATTAGGGGTAATAGTTCGCCCTAGTTGTCCTAGAAGTAGTTAATAAAAGGCCGGAGTCTCTAATCTAAATATTGATTTATAATCTCCGTCTGGCCGTCTATCTAGGGGTGGTATACTGTAGAGAGCTTTAACCTAATACCTAGGATCTAGGTAAACTCGTTCTAGAAGGCCAATATAAATTACGGGCTGTAATCGGATATAATAGTATTTAGTGGTCCGTAAATACGGTAGACGTAATAGATATATAGTCGGGCCGCCTCCTTGGCATCAATATTCTTATAATAGGGAATTAAAAACGGGCGCTTGCCAAAGCGGTTAACTAAAATTATAACTATATCATATCTATCGCGGTCTGTAGGTAGCTTATAGAAGTCTATAAAAATATACTGCCAGGGGCGGTTAGGTATTGGGAGAGGTTTTAATAGTCCTGGGGTCTTATCTTGTGGAATTATAAATCTATAGTAGCTGTTGCAGTTCCGTATATAACGGTTAATATCTATAACTATTCCGGGCTAATAGTAGCGGTCACCAATAATCTTATAGGTCTTATTTTTTCTAGGGTGGGCTATAGAAACCTGGGTATAAGCTTCAGCAATAAGCTAGGTCCGTAAGTTCTGTTTTTTAGCTACTACTAGCCGTTCCTAGTGCTTAAGTAGTCCGTTTTCGAGGGACTATAGGCTAGTAACGTTCTTTACCTTTTTACGGTATTCCTATAAAGAGGGGGTCGTTTAGTTAGCCTATAGTAGTTTATTAATAAGGTTAAGTTCGGAGGAGTTAATAGGACATATCTCGGCGCCTAAGGAGTCCGTGCTTAGTTCTACCCGTATCTAGGGGTTAAGGTATTCTGGTTATAGTAGCATCTAGGTCCGTAGTGAGATCTTTACAGCTATCTAGTTATCTAGGTCTTATTTACGCCTTATAAGAGCATCCGCACGGTTTATAGCGCCTGGTCTATATATAATTAAGAAGTTAAACTAAGATAGGGTATCCGCCTAGCGTGCCTACTAGGCCGTTAGGGCCTTAGTTATTATAAAGTATTCTAGGGCCTCATAATCTAAAACTACCTTAATCGGCTTAGGGGTCCCCTCTAGCTATACACGCCAGTGCTAAAAGCTAGAGATAATAGCCAGCATTTCTTTGTTATAGATGTGGTAATTTAGCTCGGTATCTATTATAGTCTTTAAATAGTATATAATAGGGTGCTACTCTCCGTCCAGTTGCTTCTGGGAAAAAACACCAGCTATTACGCCGTCTAAGGTATTAGTTTCTAGTATTAAGGGCCGTTCTAGGTTAAAATAGGCAAGTAGGGGAGCCGATACTAGCCATTTCTTAAGCTTATTAAAGGCCTGCCTATATATGGCGTTAAAGTAAAAGGGCTGGTTTTTTCTAGTAAGACGGTTAAGAGGCTAGGCAATTCTGCTGTAGTTCTTAATAAAGCGTTGGTAGAAGTTATAAAACCCTAAAAAGGATTATACCCCCTTTACGGTCCGTGGGGGTGCCCACTAGTTAATTACGGCCGTCTTCTTTAGGTCGGTTTTGATTCCGTTTATACTAATAATAAAACCTAGGTACTTTATACGCTTAACACTAAACTCTAACTTCTTAATATTAACCTAGAGGCTAGTCTTGCAAAGCCGTTATAGGACTTTATAGACGTGCTCCTCGTGTTCTAGCTTATTCTTAGAGTAAATTATAATATTATCCAAATAGGCTGTATAGAAATCGTTAAGGTAGTTAAAAAGTACATCGTTTATATACCGCTAGTATATAGCTAGTCCGTTAGTTAGTCTAAAAGGGAGCACTTTATATTTATACGTTCCGTAACGGGTCTAAAATATAATAAAATCTTTAAACCCGGGGTCTATCCTAATTCAGTAGAAGGCCTAGCGGATATTAAGCTTTATAAAGACTTTAGCTCTACTTATTTAGGCTAGAGTCTTATTAAGTAGGGGCAGCGGATAGCAGTCCTTACGGGTTATATTATTTAGCTTATAGTAGTTAATGCAAAAGCGGAGTCCTCTATTTAGCTTTTTAACAAAGAGAATAGGCGAGGCGAAAGGGGCTTAGCTAGGCTCAATAAAGCCCTTATTTAGGTTATTAATAAGATACTACTTTATAGCCTGCAATTTGGTAATAGACTGCTTATAGAGGGGGCTAAAGCTAAGGGTATTTTCTTTGCCCTGCTTAATCTTAATCTTGTGGTTATATAGTTAGTAAGGTAGAAGTATATCGGACGCTGCTTTAGAGAATACGTCCTTAAATTTCTGGTGTTAATAGGGCAGCTTTTATTCTACTAGTTCCTTATTTATAAGCTCGCTTTCTTATCCGCTAAGCTTACTTCCCTTTTCCTTAATTATTTAATTAATTTCGTATAAGCTCGTTATAAAGGCGACGGTATTAGGCTAAACTAAGTTTTAGTAGAATCCTACGGCACTAATACAGCAGATATTAACTAGTGGGAGGTCCGCTGGTTTCCTTATAGCCGTTTTCTGGACCGTATTTTGCGGTTTAGGGTTTGTAATCTTTTTTAGCTCCTATTCTATCTTCCGCAGGTTATCCCTCTAATCTATTAGTTCAGTATAACGTTTAATATCCCTTGCTATTCTTCGTGGCTATATAGGGCCTAAGCTCTCTATAGGGGGCTTTTTTAGGTTACTACTAACTTCCTAGGTCTTTAATGCGGGTAGCGTAACATAGGTAGTCTGGGGGCAACGTAGTATACGGATCCGTTACAAATTAAGCTATATATCTTTCTTAAAGGCCTAGTCCCTACGCATAGCATCGGCCTAGTAAATAGTATTAATCTAGAGCCGTACAAGGTTTTCCATTATAATGCTGATTTCTTTTATAAAGGAAGGGGTTAGGGGTAGAGTTTCGGGCTAGATAAGCCGTCTACTCTATATGTCGAGCTATAAGCCTAAATAGGCTAGCCATTTTCGCCCTAAGATTATATTATAGCTACCTAGGTCCGTAATAAGGAAGGGGGTATTATACTGCCTTTGTCCGTTAACACGGAGGTAAATCCGCAAGATAGTTATAATAGGTGGTCCTATCCGCCCGTTATACCCGCGGATAGGAATTAGTTTGGGCAGTTCTTTAATAAGTGCATTTAGAAAGTTAGCCAGCTTTATAGTATACTGGGTGTCTATTAAGGCAAAGGCATTTGCTCTAGAGTCAGCTAAAGTAAAGGTTAAAACTTAGTATCTATTACGGAATAAAGTATAAGGGATAGTATAGCTTTTTCTATTAACTAGCCGACCCAGATTAATATCTAACATATTAATCCCTTTTAACCCTAGAGAGGAGTCTTCCTCTAGGGTTTCTCTTTTTCCAACTCTGCGCTATCCTCCTGGATTAACAGGACCTCGTCCGCTTTTATATTTATCGGATAATCCTTTATATGGTGGCCTTTCTAACTATAAAAGAAGCAAGCTCCTTAATTACTAAGGGCCTATATATAGGGGTTACTATATATAGGCCGAGCATTCGCCAGACCCGTGGTAGGGCTAGCTATACGGCTAGCTGCTAAATTGGCGGCGGGCTGTATAGGTAGTGCTGTAGGGGTTACTAATTATGCCGGGGCATTACGGACCGTTCTTATATTGCCTATAGTCTGATTTAAAGGGTTTCTAGCTTTATACCGTTTGGCGCGTGCCTTAATTCGGCAGAGGCCTTAGTTAATAGCTAAGCACTAGTCTATAAGTTCCTTTAGCGTCTATATAGTAGTAAAAACTAGTAGTATAGCTCGCTGCAAGTCTAGGGTAAGCTTATTAAATAGGTCTGGCATTAGATCTTCCTGGGGAATTTAAGCCTAGCCGGCTAGGTGTAGAAAGCGGGTCTAAAAGGCTAAGAAGGTCTCCGTTATTTTTATATTTAGGCTTTTATAATTAAGTTAGGCGTTCTATACTTTAAAGGGGTCCTTATAAATAGAAGACAGGTACACAATTATCTCTTCTCCAGAGAGGAAGGGATTTGCTAAGTCCTGTATGTATTAAGGACGTAGGTGCGTCTATACGTCCCCGCCAGTACGGCCGAAGATGTAGGCCATTTTAGCCTAAGTGGTAGGGAAGTGGTCTATATTAACTTCGAGCTTATCCTATAATTAAAGCTTCCAATTGTTAAATATAGGGTTGGTTCCGTCTGTAAGCAACAGGGGGTCCACAACCTTTGCGGACCGTAATAATGCTAATGCTGTACGTTAGGCTAGGGCCTTAAGGACCGTAGTAAGTCTCTAGGTATCCGATGACTCTTTACTAGGTATAAGGGGTTCTCTGGCTTTAAGTAGCTCTTAAAGTCATTTAATTTCGGCATTGGCTGCTATAAGCTCCACCTGGGAGTTTAAGTTAGTTGCTATTTCACTATTAGAGGTATTTAAGGGTCCTGCGGCTGCTTTGCCGGCCGCTATAGTTCTTAGTATGGTAATACGGTTGTTAGGGTAACTTCCGGTAGGATTCTTACAGGGGTTCTAGTTTGTGCGTGTTCTGTAGATCTTATTATTCTTTTTTAGTCTTCTGGTTCTAATAATAGTCTTTAGGTCTGCTTTTATATTCTATTCTTATTTATAGTCCGTAGATATTTTTTAAGTTCCTTCTTAGGAAGAAGAGTAGACGAGCTTTAGATAATGTTAGCGACTTAGTTAATTAAGGCACGAGTACGGCAAGAGGGACGCGCAAGCCTATATGATTAGTAGTCTATAAATAAGAATCTAAAGCTAGAGAAAGGAAAGGAGAAGAAGAGCAGCGCCAGTCAAAGTAGGGTTCTTTTATGCGGTCCTCTAGTTACGTAACCGCGAAGTTCTGCCAAGTTCTGCCAACCAAGTTCTGCCAAGTTCTGCCAGTGCTGTAATAGTTACGGTATTAAATACAGAAAGTCAAACAACATGCTACCAAAAGCAGCCACTATAACGCCATCAATGGCGGCAACTACGTTAAGGTTAGGAGGTAACACCAGTATAGCGGATACTAACTCGCAATAACCTATAACTGTAAGATAATTATAAGAAATAGTTAACTAGTTAACAGAGAATAATACAGCACTTAAATAAAGGATTAACGGGATAGGCGTAGTAAAGGTTAAGTTACCATTAATTAAAAGATTCTTAGGAGAGAGATTAAAGCTTAAAGGATTCCTTACGCAAATGCACTTTAAGGTTGCGCAGGAGGGAGCAAAGTTACAGCTATGTTTATGACCAGCTTCCACCCCCCTTTAGCGAGCGCTCCAAAATTTTAAATTCGCTACGCGCATCCAATCTCGCTTGGTTGCCACCAACTGTACATAGTAATTGTAGCGAACGGCTATGGCTTGGTTGCCCTGGGGAACCGCCTTGGTTGGCCAGGAGAATTAAATCAAAGCAACTCGGAACTTGCCTCACGTACGCTTCCCCAATATACGCTTTCTCATTCTCTCTCTTTTGCCTATGCCTCCGCCAAAACGCAAATACAATGCTGTCTCTGCAATTGCCGATGAAATTTGATAGTATTATGGGTGGAAACCTTACGATATTTAACAAAGATCACGACACTGCGAAGGAAGGCCGGTTCTTGCAGCCAAGCATATGGCTTCGCTACAATTACTATGTACAGTTAGTGGCAACCAAGCGAGATTAGATGCGCGTAGCGAATTTAAAATTTTGGAGCGCTCGCTGAAGGGAGGTGGAAGCTGGTTATAAACATAGCTGTAGTAATACCTATGGATTAAATAGCGTATGCAGGGCTATTCTTAATAGGAAGAGCACTTAAATAGTTTAAGCCTTACCTTATAGAAATATAAGTAAACAGAATAATAACTACAAACTAAGAGGTACAGTTTATATTTTTAAGCTAGAACGGATTTATGGAATAACTTATATAAATGTTTAGAGACCTAAAGGCAGTAACTACAGCGGAAAGAAAACTCTAAGATATTACGCAGTAAACCTTAGCAATTAAGTACATAACGTAGTTCTAAACATTAGCAATATAAGTTAAGTGGAATAATAAGGCGCTTATGGCACAGTATAAGCAGGGACTTAAGGCTAAAGTCTAGGATATAATTATTCTAATGGAAGATGCGGATACCCTAAGGGAACTAATAGATTAAGTAATAAAGATCGATAATAGGATCTACTAAAGGGAATAGACTAAGAGAGGTTAGGATAGAGTTCTATAGTTGTATAAGACGCAGAGTACGCAATAACTAAAGCTAAGTTAGAAACCATGGTATGGCGCAGAGCTAATAGACCTAAGTAGTACTAAAGAAGCCCATAAAAGATAGAGTAAGAAACTATAAAAACCTAGAGGTTAAGGATCTAGTAATTATAGGACTAAAGAGTAGAGGCTAAACTAGGGATCTTAGTAGCAGAAGACGTTTAGGCGGACTCTATAGCAAAGTTAATGGTTTAGAGACGGAGCTTATATAAATTGCGGAAAATAAGGTTACTTTGCGAGGGATTGCAAAGATAGTTAGAATTACTATATAATAAAGGGAACCAGACTAGCGGTAGGAGATACATATATATAGAGAGATAATAGTGTACTGCGAGGAACAAAAGAATGTTTAATTAAAAGTTTTGCGTTTTGTTATAATAACGCATACCGAATTTATAAAGACGCTAAGTATGGCGTAAGCTATTGGCTATAGGAGCCAAAATCTATAAAGTATAGAGGAACTAATAAACTAGCTCATAGATCGGATATTAAGGACAATGAATTTAATATAGGCGAAGCATTCTATAACAATAAGGTGATAGAGGCGGCTTACTAGGAGCATGCAGACCTTAGAGATGTTATACTAAAGGCAGAGGATAATTCCACTATAGAATAGGGAACATTAGTAGGGATTGAGACCCTACTAAACACGATGTCTATCGCTTTGTAAGACGTAAGAGAAGTAGGATAGCAAACCACTTCGGCACTTAATAAAGGCAAAAGGCTAAAGGCTTAAGATTCTTATAACAAGATAAGAGATAACTAAGATTCTTAAGACAAAATAAGGCACACCTAAAGACCTATAATAGATAAAAACCGATAGAGCAGGATAGTAGCTTAGTTTAAAAATATATAAATAAGCTCGGGACAAGAGTTCCTAACAGCATAAGATTCTTAAGATAAGATAAGTGAGATTTAAGACTCTTAAGATAAGATAAGAACACCACGGACGCCTAGTTAGACTAAGGCGGGAGCTAAACTTAAGTTAGAAGCAAGCTTGGGATTAAAGAATCTAAGGGACTAAGAATTTGGAGCGCAAATTAGGACACCTATAAGCAAGAGGCAAAAGGCTTCTTTATAGATTAGAGAATCTGTAATATAAACAGTAGTTAGACTAGGAGATAGATATATAGACTTAGAGGACCTACTAGGAGAATATAGTATTTAGCCTAAAGATTAAAAAGTTAATACCAAGATTAAGAAGCAAGGAGACTTTAAAGATCCACTTATAAGACGCGATATAAAAGAAACCATAAAGGAATTTAGAGTAAGAATTACCTTATAGCAAGAACAGAAACTAGATAAGAGATCTAGTATATTAGGACGTATAAGGGATAGAGCGCTAGTATAAAGGATTACTAATAGGCCTAGAATAGGCATACTAAGAGCTAAGTGGCTTACTAAACTAAAATAAGAAGAGGATTTAGGGATTCCTACTAGGTTCGAGGAACAACACACTAAAGGCTATTATAATGCAGCAATAAAGAGATATTTCCTTATAGATAAGCCGTATATACTTAAGCAGCTATACTAAAAGTAGTATAGGCAACGATATAATAACAAATGGGAAGATTTCTATATATAGCTGGATGAAAAAGTTATCTAAGACCACCCGATTATAGAGAAGGCTATAACTTACATTAAAGGAGCCTTAATTATAACGTTAAAAGACCTAGAAGAGTAATTAGAGGACTAGAGAAGTGAAAGACAAATCTTAGTACCTATAAATAAAGTCGCAACGCTTAAACCAATATAAGAAAGGTTTAAACTTAAGGATAAAGACGAACTAAGAGTTGACCCAAGATACTAAGCACATTATACACTATTATAGATAGCATGCGTGGATAATATGTGTAACATATATAGAACACCAAAGAATAAAAATCAAAAGTATCTAATAAGGATATATTGGATAACGGACAAGGCAAAGTATTAAAACGCTAAGTATATGCATAGTTAGCACCCTATAGAAGTTTAAGAATAAGGGGACTTAATACTTTAACTAGGAAGATTCCTTACGGAAGAATGCCTAGATGGACGACAATAGTGGGAATGTCTAGAGAATACCTATCTATAGCACATTAAAGATAAAAAGTAAACTAAGTATTGGCCTAAGTTAGACTAAGTATAAACAGGATCTAGTAGCCAATAGTTAGGAAAAGTAGAGGCCTACGGGACTAAAGGGAGCTAGTAGTAGAGCCTTAGACCCTTAAAGGAATTTAAGGACAACACCTAAATTTATAAGTTAAATAGCAAGATTAACAGTTTAAGGCATTAATAGATAGTGGAGCAATAAGGAACCATATCTCGCTAGTAGTAGTTAAAAGAATAGGGTTACCACATAGACAGAAGGAACGTCCTTACCTATTAGTGACAATTTTAGGAGATCTAATAGCCTATAGAGGAGGCATTATCAATCTTAAAATAGGACCTATTTAGCTAACTATTAAGGGAAGATAAATCGAGATATCTTTCGACATATTACCATTAGGAAATAATAAGGCAGTACTAGGAATACCTTAGTTATAGGAATACAATCCAAAGATTAATTAGATTATAGGTTAGGTTAATATTAGAGATACTTAACGCCGCAAAATGCAATAATAAGCTAAGTTAGTATAGTACTAAGTAGGAGCGACCTACGAAGAAATAGAAAAAGGGCTGAGCTATATACCAAAAAGATACTATAAGTATAGCAAGAAACTATAGTCACTAGAGAGTAAAAAGCTGTTAGAGTATATAGCATGGGACTATAAGATAGAATTAGAACCAGGAATAAGTCTAAGGTTCTTTTTAATCTACAAGCTTACTAAAGAAGAAGGTAGAGCACTAAAAGAGTTTATTTAAGAGAATTTATAAAAGGGATATATCAGACCATCGCAGTCATCAGCGGGTTATCTAGTACTGTTTATACCGAAGAAAAATAGTAAACTAAGGCTGTGCATTGACTATAGATAGTTAAACAGTATTACCAGAAAGGATAAGTATCCTTTACCCTTAATTAGCGAAATCTAAGACAGGATAGGCAATATGCAAATCTTTACGAAGATAGATCTAAGATAGGCGTACCATTAGATTAGAATTAAGGAAGGCAACAAATAGAAGGCAGCCTTTAGGTTAAAGGAAGGACTATACAAACTATTAGTTATATAATTCGGACTTATAAACGCACTAGCAATGTTCTAGAAGTATATTAACAATATATTAGGAGAACACTTAGATAAATTTATTATAGTATACCTTAATGATATCATTATCTACTTAATAACTAAGGAAGAACACGGGGAATACGTTAAATAGGTTTTAAAGAGACTATAAGAAGAATAAATGCCAATAGCAATTAAGAAATACGAGTTCTTCACAAGGAAGACCGATTTCGTTAGATTTATTATTAAACTAGGCCAACTTAGTATAGATCTAAAGAAGATTAAGGCTATAGTGAATTGGCAAAAACTGAAGAATATTACGCAGTTAAGATTGTTTCTAGGGTTTTACAATTACTGTAAAAGGTTTATAGCGCAATAGTTAAAGGATATTAAGCCATTTACGCAATTAATAAAGAAAGAAGAACTATAGGTATAGGGAAAGGAATAACAAGAACTATTTAAAAAAGTTAAGAGGTTGTTTACCCAGGAGCTAGTTCTTAAGATCTATTAACTAGGATTAGAGACGGTTATAGAAATAGATGCATTAGACTTTACACTAGGGGCATACTTTATACAAAAGCATCTAGATGGATGGCACCTAGTGGTATACTATAGTTGGAAGATAACACCACTAGAACTAAACTATAACATCTATAATAAGGAGTTATTAGGTATAGTTACAGCACTAAGAGAATAAAGAGCATTCTTACAAGGCACAGAGAAACCATTTATAGTTAGATAGGCAGAGATACTTATAGAATACTATTTCGAGATTTAGTATATTAAGGGTACAGACAATATATAAGCAGATGCTCTAAGTCGAAAAGCTAAACTACAAAACAATGAGAAGCTATTAGGGGCTTTACTACAAAAAGATATAGACGGATTGAATAGGTACAACCATCTAAAAATTACAGCAACTTAAGAAAATAAGTCAGAAGGAGTTTATAAGTCACTAGAAAGCTTTTAGGTATAAAGGATTTTAGAAGCATAACTAGAAGATCTATAAACGGATATATACGAAAACTAAAAAGCGAAGTATATCCTAAGAAGTATAGCAGAGTAGTTCGTAGAGGACTTTTACAAAGGACTAACTTAAGGACACAACGGAGCTATAGTGTAAGCTTTGCAGTGTGAAGGATTGAATGAACGACTTGATTGTGAATGTAGCTCTAGAGGCTCTATATATACACGAAGAAGGTAGAAGTGATGGGGTAATAGATAGCTGAAATGGGAACGGTAATCTGCCACTAATATTGATCTGCAACCACTATATTGGGTGGCGTTAACGCTATCTCGGAGCCT
>Ga0307515_10021109_pt1 | contig 11563 bp, 11 predicted proteins | sample 17_EM_MG_FD_194513 | JGI IMG/M metagenome (GOLD analysis project Ga0307515, IMG submission 194513) | Populus trichocarpa ectomycorrhiza microbial communities from riparian zone in the Pacific Northwest, United States - 17_EM | ecosystem: Host-associated > Plants > Roots > Unclassified | place... | reverse complement strand
GCATAGGCCTCGCCATTGAGGTCTTTCACATGCGCGGAAAGATCGCGCAACTGGCCGGATTTATCGATCAGGCCGGGCTTTTCCTGGCCAATCGCGCCGTAACGAACAAGCTTCATTTTATTGCTCCCTCAGGGGTTTCTTTACTTGGCATGTTTCATGGAACAGCGGGCGGGGAAATTCAACCACGCAAAGCGTCCCGCATTGCAGGTAAGTCAATTCGTAGGGTGGGCAAAGCGCAGCGTGCCCACCATTTTAGGTGCACTCGGATAAATGGTGGGCACGGCGCAAAGCGCGCCTTTGCCCACCCTACGATCCCAGCGCGATGAACTTGAAGCTCGCCCCCTCGCGCTTGATATGGCCGGCATTGAAGTGCCCGCCGATGACAAGCGTTGGCGTATCGGCAAAACGCCCGAACAGCTCGCGCCGCGTCGCGGCCGACTGTTTAGGGTCGGAATCCGCGGTCGACGACCAGTCGAGATGGGCCATCTGGCAGGGGTGATGGGCGACGTCGCCGGTGAGCAGGGCTTCTTGGCCGTCGGATTTGATATGGATGCTCATATGGCCGGGGCTGTGGCCCGGCGTCGGGATCAGGGTGATTTCGTCTGTCAGCCGGTGGTCGCTTGGCACCAGATCGGCCTTGCCGGCGTCCGCGATCGGTTTGACGGAATCGTCGAACACCGCCTTTTGATCGGGCCCGTCGCTGTGGTCGCGCCAGTGCTCGAATTCGGTCTTGCCGAACACATAGCGGGCGTTGGCAAAGGTCGGCACCCACTGACCGTCGACGAGTTTGGTGTTCCAGCCGACATGGTCGACATGCAGATGGGTGCAGAGCACCGTGTCGATGCTGTCGGGAGCAAAACCCGCCGCCGTCAAGGTGTCGAGGAACGGATCCTTGCGGTTGTTCCAGGTCGGCACGTTGCGGCCCTGCTTGTCGTTGCCCAATCCCGTGTCGACGACGATCCGCCGCGATGGCGTCTCCACCAGCAGCGAGTGGATCGACATTTTGAGGCGGCCTTCCTCATTGGCGAAATGCGGGATCAGCCAGGGCAGTTTCTGGATTTCCTCGTTGGACGCCAGCGGCAGGATGAACCGGGTGCTGCCGACCGTCTCCAGCTCGACGATTTTTGTAATCCTGACCTTGCCTACGTTCCAGTGCATCCGGCGCTTCCCTGACTGTGTTATTTTAGCGGTCGCAGTCGACGATGACGGTGCCGAGCTTGTCGCCCTTCTCCACCGCAAGATGCGCCTGCGCTGTTTGCGACAGCGGAAACTGCCCGGCCACATTATGGATACGCTTGCCGGCGTTGAGCCATTTGGTGATGTCGATCTGCGCGGCCGCAAGCAGCGGCGGCGGCAGCGCGAACAGCACCAGCGCCCGCAGCGCGATGCATTTCTCCATCAGGTCGCGCATCGGCACCAGCGGCGTGCGATTGCCGTTGGTGGCGTAGACCGCGATGGTCGAATTCATCGCCATCAGTTTCAGCGTGATGGCGATGTTGCCGCCGAAGTCGACATCCACCACGCGGTCGACGCCGCGTTGTCCGGTAAAGGCCAGCACCTTGGCGATGACGTCGTCATTGCGGTAATTGATAACGAGATCGGCGCCGGCGAGCCGCGCCTGTTCGGCCTTGGCTTCCGAACTGACGGTGGCGATCACCTTGGCGCCGCCCCATTTGGCGAACTGCACCGCGTAATGTCCGACCGCGCCGGCGCCGCCGGTGACCAGCACCGTTTTTCCCGCGATCGGCCCGTCGCAGAACAGGCAGCACCACGCGGTCATGCCGGGAATGCCGAGCGTGGCGCCGGCGGCGAACGACAGATCATCCGGCAGCGGCGTCACCAGCTGCTCGGCGAGCGCGATGTATTCCGCCGCGGTGCCGAAGGCGCGGCCGTTGCGCTGGCCGTTGAACAGCCAGACGCGCTGGCCAACTCTCAAGTCCATGACGTCGTCGCCGACTTGGTCGATGATCCCGGCGCCGTCGCTGTTGGGGATCACGCGCGGATATTCCATCGCGCGATAGCTGCCGCCGCGGCGGCCGACATCGGCCGGATTGACGCCGGACGCCTTCAGCCGCACCCGGACTTCGCCCGGGCCGGCCACAGGCGTCGGCATCTCGCCATAAATGAGCACCTCGGGCGCAGGGCCCGCCTGCTCGTACCAGACAGCCTTCATAGCGTTCCCGGGAACGCGCCACCGTCGAGCAGGATGTTCTGCCCGGTGATGAAGCCGGCATGGACGCCGCACAGGAACGCGCAGGCCTGCCCGAATTCTTCGGGAGTACCGAACCGTCCGGCCGGATTGAGCTTGGCGCGCTCTGCCAGCACTTTCTCCACGTCCATTCCGCGCTTCTCCGCTTCGCCCTTTGCGGTGCCGCGCAGGCGATCGGTATCGAAAGGACCCGGCAGCAGGCCGTTGATGGTCACGTTGTTGATGACGGTCTTGCGCGAGATGCCGGCAACGAAGCCGGTGAGGCCGGCGCGTGCACCGTTGGAGAGGCCCAATATATCGATCGGCGACTTCACCGCGGCGGACGTGATGTTGACGATGCGGCCGAATTTGCGCGCCATCATGCCGTCCACGGTCGCCTTGATCAGCTCGATCGGCGTCAGCATGTTGGCGTCAACCGCCTTGATCCAGTCGTCACGGGTCCAGTTGCGGAAATCGCCGGGCGGCGGGCCGCCGGCATTGTTGATCAGGATGTCCGGATCGGGACAGGCCTTCAGCACGTCCTCGCGTCCTTGCGGCGTGGTGATGTCGCCGGCGACTTCGGTCACCGTTACGCCGGGATGGGCTTTGCGGATTTCATCGGCGGTCTTTTTCAGCGCTTCGGCGCCGCGCGCCGTCAAGGTGACATGGACGCCTTCATTGGCGAGTTGCATCGCGCAGGCGCGGCCCAAACCCTTGCTCGATGCGCACACGATGGCGCGGCGGCCTTTGATTCCAAGATCCACTGTCTCACTCCCGTTATGTCAGGTGATTTTCTTGACTTCGATGACGACAGTGTAGCGAAGTCGAACGGTCCTGATAAGCCGCCGAGGCCTGCCGGAAATGCATATTTGCGATCCCGGAAACCGCCTGTATCAATGCGCGCCAACGTGCTCGCGTGGGCTGAAGGGAAGAACAGCTGCGTAAGGCGGGTTCTCTTTAACCCGCCGCTCGATTGCGAGTTAAAGACAACCCGCCCTACCCGACCTTCTCGACCATGGCGCCGTGATCAAGGGTGGCGACATTGTTCCCCAGACGGGGCTCCCGCCGGGTCAGCGAGAGCAGAAGCCGCTCTCACCAAGTCAGCGACATCCTCCGCCGTGGTCGAGAACGAGGTCACGAACCGAACGATGCCCGGCTCCCAGCGGTTGTGATAAAAACCAAAGCCCATGTCGAGCAGACCGCGAATGAGCTGCACGGGCAAACGGCAAAACAGTATGTTCGCCTCAGGCGGCTGTTGAATCTCAACGCCCGGGATCAGCGCCAGCGCCGTAGCGAGTGCCTTCGCCATGTCGTTTGCGTTCGAAGCGTTACGGAGCCACAGCCCGTCTCGCAGATAGGCATCCATCTGGGCAGCCATGAAGCGCATCTTGGAGCTCAACTGTCCGGCGCGCTTTCGGCGAAAGGCAAGCTCGCTCGCAATGTCCTCGCGAAACGCGACGAGCGCATCGACACCAAAAGTCCCGTTCTTCGTCGCGCCAAACGACACCAGCTCCACGCCAGTCTTCCATGTCATCTCCGCAGGCGAGCAGCCCAGCGTGACGAGAGCGTTGGCGAAGCGGGCGCCGTCCATGTGGAGCGGAAGCCTGGCGGACCGGCAGACCTCGCTGATCGCGCCGATCTCGGAGAGCGTGTAGACCGACCCGACTTCCGTCGCCTGCGTTATGCTGACGCTGGAGGGCTGGACGGAGTGAACGTCACCCGCCATGCGGTTCGCGTTCGCGGCCAGGGCGTCCAGGTCGATCTTTGCAGCCTTGCCAGGGAGCTGAACGAGCTTGGCGCCGGCCGTGTAGAATTCCGGAGCGCCACATTCGTCCCGGTTGATGTGGGCGTCGGCGTGCGAAAGGACGCTGCCCCAGGGCGGGGTGACTGCCGCCAGGGCAAGGCCATTCGCTGCCGATCCGGTCGAGACGAGAAAGACGTGGACCTCATGCTCAAACAATTCCGCGAGCCGGCGCTCGACCGAGCGCGTCATGTCGTCGTTGCCATAAGGCAGGGCTTGGCCTGCATTGCAGGCCGCCACGGCGGCGATGATCTCCGGGGATGCTCCGGCAATATTGTCACTTGCGAAGCCGCGGGAGCGAGTGGAGCTGCTTTCAAGGTCGTTATTCGGGTTCATCTCTTCGACGCTTTTTGATGTGTTGCCAATCATTCGAGCGTCAAGATTAGCCGGCGGGCACCCTCGTTTATTGAACGATATTCAAGCGTTCACGTAGCGGGCGGGGGTCACACCCAGGATCGCCTTGAAGTGCCGCGTCAGGTGGCTCTGATCGGCGAAGCCGACAGCGGCCGCGACGCCTGCAATGTCCAGATCGCGCCTGAGAAGCCGTCGCGCCTCGTCGATCCGCACCTGAATGAGATAGCGATTTGGCGGAACCCCGAAATGGACCTTGAAGCCATCGATCAGCGCGGCCTTCGAGCATCCTGCGATGATGGCGAGTGTATCCAACTGTACGGGCTCATCGAAATGCGCGTGGATGAAGTCTCGCACGTTCCTGAATTTCGGCGGCACGGGCTTTTGCCGCGGCACGTTCAGCTTGCTCGCCTGCGCGATGAACTGCGGCAGGAATCCAATGAGATGTTCCTCAATCTCCAGCGACGAACTGTATCTGTCTTCCAGAAGGCGCCCAAGGAACTGGAGCCCGCGCGCGGCGTGCTCGCTTCTCTGGAACGGATTTTTGAAGTCGAGTGTGCCCAACGCCGCAGCGCCGCTGTCTTCGAGCACGTGCCGTATCAGGTGTTCGGGCAGGTAGAATATCTTCTGGCTCCAGCCCAGTTCGGCACCCGCTCCGCCAGAGTGCGGTTCGCCCGGCGCGAACGTCGCAATGGAACCCGCCCCGGCGTGCCACAGCTCACCGCGACACCAGACGTCGTGGACACCGCGCTCGATCAGACCAATGAGGTATTCCTCATGCACGTGCCTCGGGAAATCCTGTTTCCGATAATTTGCCGCCAGATAGTCCAGGCCGCCCAGATAGCCGACATGCTTCATCACCGCCCGGTTCTGCGGAGGTCGACCGCGAGGCTCAGCGGTTTCAGCTGATTGCCTTGAACTGCGCATGGCATCTTCGGGCATTTCGGTAAATCGGCTCCCGTCACGGCGCATCATGTATACGTGATATGTATTCTTTGCACGGACGTTTCCAAGCGTGATGCGCCCCCAAGTGACCTCAGCTCCATCAGGGAGGTGCAAGATGGCGGGTTAAAGAGAACCCGCCCTACTGGAGCTTTGAAAGGGACACGGCTGTGCCGGGTGAACACAATCTTGCAACGCTATTGCAGAACATGAAGCCGGAAATGCAGGACGGGGTCTTCGTCTTTTGCAGCATCCCGGCCGACAATGAAATTCCTGCCGCGCTCAGGCCGGTGCACATATTCCACGAACGGGAAGGAACGACTCTCGTCGTGCGACGCGAGGAGGCCGAAAGCGCACGGTTACCTTATCAGTTTGCGTCGCGCCTGATCACGCTGACCGTTCATTCCTCGCTCGAAGCGGTAGGCCTCTTGGCGACAATCACCGGCCGACTTGCGGAAGCCGGCATCAGCGTGAATGCCGTGTCGGCCTATTACCACGATCATCTGTTTGTGCCTGATCACAGCGCCGATGAAGCGCTGTGTCTTCTGCAAAGGATGTCGAAGTCCGATACGAAGTGATTGGTCCGGATTCTAACCCGCCCGTCCATGCGAGATGGCGGGTTAAAGAGAACCCGCCCTCATCCCGCCCGCAGCTCGGCCTTGATCATGTCCGCCGCCTTCTCGCCGATCATGATGGTGGGCGCGTTGGTGTTGCCGCCGATCAGTGTCGGCATCACGGAGGCGTCGACGATGCGCAGGCCCTCCATGCCGTACACTTTCAATTTCGGATCGACCACCGCCATCGGATCATCGACGCCCATCTTGGCGGTGCCGACCGGGTGATAGACGGTGTCGACGCGGGCGCGCAGGAGCTTGCGGATGTCGTCGTCGGTATGCACGCCTTCGGTGAACATGTCCTGCTTCTGCAAGGCGCGCAGCGAAGGCGTCTCCAGCAGGCGTTTTGTAATTTTGTAGCCGCCGACCATCGTCTCCAGATCATCCGGGTGGCCGAGGAAATTCGGATCGATCAGCGGCGGCGCAAAGGGATCGGCGCTGCCGAGCCCGACATGGCCGCGGCTCTTCGGCCGCAGCTGGCAGACATGGAGCGAGAAGCCGGTGCCGCGGTGACGCTTGCGGCCGTGATCGTCGGTCAGCGCCATGCCGAAATGCAGTTGCACGTCGGGCACGTCGAGGTCGGGACGGGTTTTCAGGAAGCCGCCGCATTCGGCGAAGTTCGACGTCATTGGCCCGCGGCGCTCGCGCCGGTATTGGCGAATGCCTCGCAGCAGCCGCGGCAAGGCCTTCAGCGACAGACCGTTGAAGTTCGGATTGTCGGACATGTAGCCGAACACGAAATCAGGATGGTCCTGCAAATTCTGTCCGACGCCGGGGAGGTGATGAACGCTGGCGATGCCGTGTTTGCCCAGGGCTGTGCTGTCGCCGACGCCGGACAGCATCAAGAGTTGCGGCGTCTGGAACGCGCCGGAGGCGAGGATCACCTCGCGCCGGGCGCGGAGCTGCTTCAATTCCTTGCCCTGCCGGTATTCGACCCCGACCGCGCGCTTGCCTTCGAAAAGAATGCGCGTGGCGTGTGCGCCGGTCTCGACGCGCAGGTTGGCGCGGCTGCCCATATGCGGGTGGATATAGGCGCGCGCCGCACTCCAGCGTTCGCCGTTCTTCTGCGTCACCTGGTAGATGCCGAGGCCTTCATGGTCGTCGGCGTTGAAATCCTCGCGGATCCTGAACTGGCCTTCTTCGGCCGCCTGCATGAAGATCTGCTGCACCGGGTTTTCGGTGCGAAGTCTGTTGACGGCGAGCGGGCCGTCTTTGCCGTGATATTCGCCGCCGAAATCGGCGTTGTTTTCCGAGCGCTTGAAGTAGGGCAGCACGTCCGAGAACGACCAGCCGGAATTGCCGAGCGCGGCCCATTGGTCGTAGTCGCTGCGGTGGCCGCGGATATAGACCATGGCGTTGATCGCGGACGAGCCGCCGAGGCCCTTGCCGCGCGGCTGGTAGCCGATGCGGCCGTTGAGACCGGCCTGCGGCACGGTGCTGAAGGCCCAGTTGTTGATGGTGCCGGTCACCATCAGCGCCAGCGCGAACGGCGTCGTGACCACCCAATTGTCGTTCTTGCCGCCGGCATCCAGCAGCGCCACCGAGGTCTCCCGGTCCTCCGAAAGCCGTCCCGCCACCGCGCAGCCGCCGGAGCCGCCGCCCACCACCACGAAATCGAAAATATCCGTCACGCGTCTCCCCCAAAGGCTTTGGTCTTTTTCGGACTTTTGTTGCGCCAAAGCTCCGCTTTTACGCCATTGATGGCAAGAGCGGTTCCACGGCGGCATTTAGGGGCGTTTTTGGCGTCACAAAAACCTCAAAAACCGCACCATGGCCCTTTCCAAAGCAGGCTTGCGTTGATACATACCGCTCGCACCCAGGGGCATTGCCCGGGTTGCCTTCTCAGGAAGCCTCTGGACGGGACCGATCGACGCCCAAAAGCGTTGGCCGCTTTCGCTTCCGGTCCGGTTTTCAGGAAGGCAGTGCAAAGGTTTAACGCGGGGTGGAGCAGCCCGGTAGCTCGTCAGGCTCATAACCTGAAGGTCATAGGTTCAAATCCTATCCCCGCAACCAAGATAGCCCCGTCAACTCGATGAGTTGGCGGGGTTTTCGTTTTCCGGGCAGGTGATTGCCGGCGAAACAGCCGAAGGCTCGTCGGCCTTGCCGTCTATCGCTTCATTCGCGCGAATGATTGGTGGACGGATAGCAGATACTCGCCGTAGCTGCTTTTGGCGGTCCTCTGGGCGATCTCGTAAAACTGGTCGAGCGAGATATATCCCAGGCGCAGCGCAATCTCCTCGAGGCAGGCAATCCTCAAGCCCTGGCGCTGCTCGAGGATCTGCACGAAATGACTGGCCTCGACGAGCGACGCATGCGTGCCGGTGTCAAGCCATGCGAACCCCCGGTACAGGATCTGCACGAACAAATCGCCACGCTCCATATAGACGCGATTGATGTCGGTGATCTCCAGTTCGCCTCGCGGTGACGGTTTGATCGATGCCGCAATATCGAGAACGTCATTGTCGTAGAAATACAGTCCCGTGACGGCCAGGTCGGATTTCGGCTTGAGCGGCTTCTCCTCAATCGAAATGGCCTGCCCTCTCTCATCGAGCTCCACGACGCCGTAATCCTGAGGCGTGTTCACGACAGATCCGAAGATCGTTGCGCCCTTTTCCTGCGAGCACGCGCGCACCAGCATTTCAGCCAGGCCATGGCCGTAAAAAATATTGTCACCCAGAATGAGAGCAACGTTGTCGCTTCCGACGAATTCACGACCAACAATGAAAGCATCCGCAAGCCCACGGGGCTGCGCCTGGCTTGCATAGGAGAACTGTAGTCCAAGGTCCGAGCCGTCGCCGAGGAGTCGCTGAAACAGCGGCTGGTCTTGCGGGGTGGAAATGATCAAAATGTCCCGTATGCCGCTCAGCATGAGCGTGGAGAGCGGGTAATAGATCATCGGCTTGTCGAAAACCGGCAGCAGCTGTTTCGATACCACGGTCGTGATCGGATAGAGCCGCGATCCGGTGCCGCCGGCAAGAATAATGCCCTTCATCAGTCCTCTCCAGGAAACCTGGCCAGATACTTCACGAATCGCGGCGGTTCGCAAGGATGCTCATGCTCGAATGAGCTTCCTAACCGAGCGTGTCGCCTTCGCGAAGGTTGGGCGTCCGGCGAGGATGAGGGCGCGCAACGGTTTAACGCAAGCGATCCTGGCGATCGCGCAATCATGCGAGGTGTCGTTGGCGGCTATTCGGATGTGAGGGCACTGACTTGGGCAGAGGCCACTCGTTTCTTTGAAGCACTGTTGGCTTCATTGGAGTCGGCAAGGACCTCGACTTCCAGCGTCGATTTGCCCACGTCGTGTCGGTTTTTCCCCGAGATCAGCAGCGTGAATTTGTCGGCGCCTTGTTCGCCGGGGTTTGCGTAATAGCGAAACCCCGATCCAACCATGACAAGCTGTCCCTTTGAGGGGCTGCTTATGATCGACACTTCATATATCTGCATGTAGGACCAGCGCAGTCCCTGAATGCACTCTGCTCCCGGCGCGATGGTCATCGACCACTTCACGGTATCTGCCGAAAGAGCAAAAGGCTGCTTCTCCTTCAGGCAACTCGGGCTCGCCTGAGCCGATAAACCCGATGTGGCCAACATGGCCACGCCAATCGCCATGGTTAAGATTTTTTTTCGCATCTGGAGGTCATCCTTTGATCTCCTCAGCGATACGGCTGGATTCAGAAAGGAATCGTAAGCGCTCTCATCCCATCCGGGGGCGTGGTGAACATCCATTCAAGAAGTCGTCGCGCATTCGACATAGTCGCCAACAAGATCGCTGCCAACAAAAAGACCGCCCCGAAGGCGGTCTCAGTCGGATTTCGTCGAGGCTGGCTGCGTCAGTGCCGTCCAACCCGAGGCGCTTCATGTCGAGGCCTAACGGCCGCTTCGGCCAATTGGACCTGCTTCCTAAGTTTTTGCAGTTCGGTTACTCGCTTCAGCAAATTTGAGTCGATAGGCCGCGATGCCTGTCGGCCTTTCGACGCGCGTACCTTGTGTCCCATCGCTAGACCCTCCTGCCGGACGAAACACCAAGAATGCTACGCCTCGATCAGGGCCGCTGTCAGCAAGACTTTTGATCGAGGAACTCGCCAGGAAAATCAAAATCTACCGCGGGGCCACGATCGCGGAAAATCCGAATACGCTTAGCCAGCCGCAGCGCAACGCGCAAAAGGATCTGACATCAGGCTTCGGCTAAACGTCGTATAGTCGCTTAAGTCGTTCAGTGATGAGTTCACAAAATTCCTGCAGTTCGGCTTTGTTGGGAACCGGGCCGGCATCGGCGCCAAACGACAGCCACGAGTTCCACGGGTTGGAACCGTACACCGCTACTTTAACCCCACGCTTGGGGCAGCCCTGAATTTTGCTCAAGTCATCGAGGATCATCGCGGCCAACTCATCCGCAGCTTTCTTATCCTTGGCCGGAGCGGTGCGCGTCAGACCGACGTTTGCTGGCGCGCTCGCGAGTGTCGGGGGCTTTTCAGCTTCGATTGGTTCTTGCGGCGCTGGCTGAGGCAACTCGGGGGCCTGGTCGGTGACCGTGGGGGTAGACGGGTTGGGAGCCATGGCGAGCATGCTGGTTCTCTGGACCATCCGCATCGCAAGCTCAATCAGATCAGGATTAGTCACGGCCAACCTTTTGCCTTCGGCTCAAATTCCACGAGCAGGCTATCCTGCATCGCATCCCGCCCGAAGAACGTGCGGACAAATGGAGAAAACGGAAATCGGCTACATCAACGGCACGTCCGCGCCAATGACGAATTCAATAGATAGATGACGACGATGACGATCGCGCCACATGCCTAAGAACCAGGCTATCGTTTAGCCGCGGCCAACCGTGAACGGAAGCCGCATCCGATGTCAGCAACTCAGATTTCGAAGAGATCCTGCCTTCCGGAAGTCGAAAGGCTCCTCAGATCGCCGAGGGTGCCGCGTGGCGAACCGCAATGGCGGCACCTGATGGGGGTCGAGGAGGGCGCATTTTCCGGGCATTCGAAGCTGATGCCCAAACCGTCACAAATCTTGCAGATAATTTCAAAACTCGGCCGAGTAGATGGAATTTGCATGGCCGTTCTCAAATTTTTCAAAGGCGGATCTCGTTTGAACAGCGCCGCCGACTGGCAAAAAATGTGCTCGGTCGACGGCTTTGATCGTCTGGTGAGGCCACTCTATGCAGCCTGAGCGGCTTCGCAACCAAACTTGCCTGTTAAGCTGAATGTCGGCGCTGCGCGTTAATTCCGCACGCGAAACATATCCAGCGCATCAATGGGCAGGCCACTGCATTGCTGCGATAGCCCTGCGCAGAAAGAGCTGTTTCAGTTAACCATATCGAGATTGTTGTGGAGGCGGAAAATGCCTCAAATAGGGAGGCTAGACGCGCTTGGATTGCGCGACGTTCAGCCTAGCCCGAAGGTGCGCGAATGTATCCCGGCCGGTAAGACCGATCATATAACCGGCCTGCAAAGAAATCGCCGGAATGAGTATGGCTGCGGTGGCCGGGCCAAACCCTTGCCCCGGTGACAGAAGCGCATAGGCTAGGATGCCGGCGATTGTAACCGGGAATAGCACAAAGACATTGAAAGTCAGGCCAAGCAGGACGCCAGCAAGGCATGCCAGAATGATGAGCATTTCCCGTGGTCCACTTTACAATCCCAATTTTTCAAATTGGGAGCTACA
>Ga0307515_10021108_pt1 | contig 11563 bp, 5 predicted proteins | sample 17_EM_MG_FD_194513 | JGI IMG/M metagenome (GOLD analysis project Ga0307515, IMG submission 194513) | Populus trichocarpa ectomycorrhiza microbial communities from riparian zone in the Pacific Northwest, United States - 17_EM | ecosystem: Host-associated > Plants > Roots > Unclassified | place... | reverse complement strand
AAAAAATTAAAAAACTTACAAATTATAGAGTTTTCAGTTTTTACCATAATTTAAAATGAAAAGTAAATTTAAGTTATAAAAATCAAATAACTTTTAAAATTATAGTGAACTTAAAAGCATTTTTAACCGCACCGGTCAGTTTTCATAGCTACTTCTCATGCTCGGTAATTTAAAGGGTGTTTGGGATAATAATAATAATATTTTTTCACTTAAAAATATATCAAAATATTTTTTATAAAATATTAAAATAATTTAAAAATATCAAAAATTAATTTAAAATCAAAAAAATCAAAATTTTATAAAATTTTACTTCTACCACTGCCCAAACAATACAGTTAAGAAGTTACAGCTGGAAGTTCTGTCTAATCCAACGAAGCGGGAGATGCTAGCAAAATTACTAACTGAAATGATTTCTTATAAAAACATGACAACTTTGAATATAGATGATGTGTTTAAAATGGATGGAAAAAATAGTTAAGTCTCATGTTTAGAAACATGATTAAAATATTAATTATAGTTTTTATTTTGAATTCAATAAATAAATAAATTAAATTCATGAATTTAGAAAAAATATTATATTATATTATTAAATTTATTTTATTTTCTATATTAGTCTAGTGACAAAAGGGAGAAAAAAGGGAGGAGTGATAAAGAAAACATGTAAATAAATATTTTAAAAATACTAGTTTTAACATTAATTTTTATTTATGCAATAAAATTTAATTCTTAACATTTAAAATAATTTCTAATATAAAATTTTAATAAAATCTCTAAATCAAATGTAATCAGAGGCTTGATGTTAAAAATCTCGAAATTACAATTTTCGGCGGTGAAATGGTTAAATATTGGCCTGAGCTTAGACCCCCACAATTTTTGGCGGTAAAATGGTTGAATGTTGGCCTGAGCTTAGGCCCCCAGTTTGGCCGACGGTTACTATAGCCACACGTAACTCAAACCAGCCCTATCATCCTAGGCAGTTCCAGTTCAATTATGCATATCAGTCATCATTCAATCAGGAAGGCTCTTTTAAAAGCATGTTTGGCAGTATGATGACGAATGTTTTTCAAATAACTTTACGTGTCATGTCAATAATGATTTTTTACTTTTTAAAAATTATTTTTAACATCAGCATATCAAAACGATCCAAAACATACAAATTATATTAAATTTTAACAAATAAAAAAATTTCAAATTTTTTGGGAACGCGGGTTGAACCTCGTTCCCAAACACTTCCTACCTTGTTCTTGACACACAAAAAAAAAAAAAAAAAAAAAAAGATTCCTGGAGCAGAAAGTTAAACAGTAAATTCTTCATTAATCAACCTGTCATTTGCTTACCTTGGACCAGACTTTCTTAGCAACTTACATGGTAGACTATAAACAAGTTCCTGCTCATGATGTAATGGCATCCTCCTATTCTGTCTCTTGGATCAAGGCAAAGCTCCCCATCTAGAACTGTTACAAATAGAATCCGAGATTTCTGCAAATAATGAAACCCCAGATGAAAAATGCCCAACACAAATTTTCCTTCTATGATTGGGATCGTTTAAAAAATATAAACAATTGATTAGGGATTTTGATGATGCTTCATCAGTTCATTGTCATCAACAACTATCTACTGTTTCTGCTCTTTTAGCTCCATTTGTGTCCTCGCCATCCGAATCATGGAAAGGTGGCTGACGTTTCAAACTATTAGGTTTTGTTGAAATCTCTTCGCTCGAGAATGAATGAATACTGCCATTTACTTTGATATCCTTTGCAACAGCAGAATCTGATTCGTACATAACTGTATCTGAATGGTCCAAGGAATGCTCTATCACAACAGCTTCTGAATCAAGTGCAGTTGAGGAATCCTTCTTTAAGTCAGAAACCCCCACTGGAATCAAGGAACTGGAGCTGGAATCAATTCCATTCATATCCTCTGGAACTTCATGAATAATCCCAGAACTCAAAGCAACTGGTATGTCCCTAGGATCCTCCTCCATAGCAGATGAAGATAACTCAGAATTATGATTAACCCCTGAATCTTCTGCGTCTTTCATGTCAGCTTTAGATGGTGACTCGTTTTCACAGGATGAAACACCCTTTGAAACTGCTGTGCTTGACTCAAAATTTACCACAGCATCCTCATGACATGCACTTCCAAATTCAGAATTTCTACTTTCAGGTGCGGGTGCTAGGAACCCAGAACTTGTGGCATCCGTTGACTCCATTGGTGAAAGGTGTCCAGCTGGTTTCTCTGTGCAGGAGTCTAATTCTACTTTCACGATTGATTGCTGCTCCTTTGAGGGCTCAATGGTTCTGAGACATGATGGTCGAACAGAAACCCTGCCCAACATCAAGCAAATATAGTCTTTAGAACACAACCAGAAAGCATTTATGGAAAAAAACAGTACTGCATTTGAACATAAGATGCTTGTATGCCCCAATTCAGATCAAGAAATCGCAGTATCATTCTGCTGTACAATTCTTCCGTCACAAATGTCATGAAGCTTAAATAAATGTTTCCAACAAGGAAACCAAAAATTTCAACATTCCTTTAACATAAATTAAGAATTAGAATCCGAGCCTTTTATGCTTGTATTTTCCTGAAGTTCTAATACCATCAAGTTTTGATGCCATGGTTTTAAAATGTACGCATGGCTATGAACTCCGAATTATCTACTTCGCCAACAACTGGTTATAGCAAGCTAAATACTATATATAAGCAAAGCAAATGTTGCAGCAGTCATAAATAACCATCAGGCATTAAACTGTATACCTGCTGTATAAAAGCATATAGGCTCCCTGAGAAAGCACCTCGTCCAATTCAACACTAGAAACCTGAGAAAAGCCAAAACCACAGTTAGAGGAAAACAAGTCCAAGTAGATTGCAACATCTTAGCTGTCTTGCTTTGCTGTCATAATGATGGCATAGCAATATTATAAAGCAGGAAATCATTTCTTACACTAGACTTAAATAAACAAGCAAGAAAGTTTCACATTATGATTTTAAAAAGATTAGGCTACCAATCCTCACAAGTTACAGTTAATAGATCAATTTAGAAGTGCATAAAGCATGTGCATGCACACTCACACACACAGAGCGAGTGAGTTTATACCTTAGAGTCATCAATTCTGTGCCAGTTTCCATGGAAATCCTTGGTGTAGCAGATGTAATGACCAAAAAATGATGCATTTAGCATGTCAACATGGACAACAACTGCATAAAGCTTGTACACATCTGCGCCATCTCCTTTTTCACTCATGTAGGGGCTCAGGTCTAAAGTCTCAGGAAAAGTTACCCTTTTGTTAAGTTTACCAAACCTCCCACTCTGCAAAGGTATGTACACATACAATTTCAGAAGATATAAAAAAACTCTAGAACTAGAATATCACAAACTTGATGAATTTTCATAGAAAAGGTAGTTTAGATTCAGAAAGGTAATAACGAGGTGGAGATATCTGTAACCATAGAATGTATACAAATCTGACCTGGAATCTCTTTAACGCGATTGTAAGAACATTCGGAGCTCGTTGAATGGTAAGACGCTTCCATGCCTTGACATAGTCATTGCACCTATAAACAGTATAAAATTGTACCTTAATCAAAGCAGATGCACACGTCAAAAGATATTAAGTGCAGACTTGTGATCCATTTCACTGCTATCCTTGTTCTATTAAATTCTGCTGGGCTCCAACTATATTGGAAAATTTGCATGAAAAAAGGAAAGATTCCATGACAAGACATATTTCACTTTCAATTATTAAACCATCAAGACTTCATGCCAAACTATCTGGAGTTGGATTATTAAACCTTAACAAATCATCCTTTCATTCTGTCTGATCTAGGGCCATATTTGAGCAGATATTTAGAGACCACATCCTTACATCTAAGAAGTCATTTTCATTCTACACATCTACAGAACCAGGGTGAGTGGATTACATTGAACATTTAGTGAAGCAATTGTAATGTCCGTGTTAATTGTGCCAGAGCAGAAATGAAGATCAATTAACCAATAAGCACATTTTTTCCCTTTTTTAAGAGAGTATTTATAATACCAAACCAAAGAATGACTAGGAAGAAAAATAACACACTACTTGACTGAATTCAGCATCTACCATCTAGCGGCCTATCTTTTCTCAAAATGCAAGGGAAGAAACATTTGCTGAAACCAACAAACCCCATCACCATCCAGGGAAAAAACAACTCCTCAAGACTCACATCCCAAACTGGCTGGAGCAAGATAGATGCATATGCTTCTTCCATGCAGTCTAAGCCATACCAAAATTCATATTTCAATTGCAGCCACCTCCATCAAATTTCATCACAATTTAAAATTACTAGTAGAGTTATAACAAGGGTGGAAGAATCCAAGAGGACAGAACTCCTAGTCTATCCAAGAGCAAGATAGATATTAATGAAAGATGGAAAATAAAAAATAGAAAATAAATAAATAAAGATTGTGTGCATAATGAAACAAATATGGTGAAGAAATGCAAACAATAAAGTAAATGATTTAAGCTTCTGGGATTCAGAAATCACAGGATTAAGCAGCCATACCCATCACATTTGTACATATTTTCTCCATGGAGCCATTCTTTGTCTGTGAATTGATTGAGGCATTCCTCCAAGGATTCAGCATCACCATGAATCTCAACAGTTAAATCCATCATGTTCTCAAACTGATTTGAAATCTTATTGCACTTTGTACATATCACCTAAAGAAGACGAAGCATGTTAGGACAGCATCCCAATCTAAAGATAGGACTAGTCCAATCATTTTAGAAAGTTTCAATAAAAGAAAGCCATATTTGCATATATGCCAAAACAACAAGGAAAGATTTATCACATTGCTAAACAATCTTTCTCATGCTAGACAATTCTAAGTGAGAAGCCTGCTAAAAAGAAGAAAAACGGTATATGCATTTACTAGAATAGTGCCAAAAGTTTTCTAAAAGACATTTCGAACAAAGAAAAGGATCAAAGTGCCTGATAGTTTTCCCACATCCTCTGGATTTATTTCTATCTACTGTACATGGGAAACCTCGTCGAGGGCATTGGTATTTCTGCTCTGTTAAGTCTTTCAGATGCAAAACTTCTTTTATTTTCTTCATTTTAAATAAGTAGAAGAAGGTGTGATCAAGATAGGCAAACATTTCTAAGCCACTTCTAAATTGGCATTTAGCTTTTCTCCTTGCATGTGACTCCTGTATAAAACAGTGGCAGAAAAGTGAATGCCATTTTTTGTTTCATGTCAACCAGCACCAGATATCAGACTTCTAGAGAACAGCTCAGTTCAAGAGTCCATCAACTTCTATTTTTTTTTTTACTATCTGTAATGACTAATGACAGAAAAGGATGACAAGCTCTGGATAATGTCATGACAGTGGAATTCAATACAGTATATACAAGCTGAGGAAAAGCAGTTTTCACAAACAAGAACAAAATCAAACAGCTTCAGTATAACAGGATGCATGACCTGAGACTGGAGGCGACCCCCAAATATGTGTTGAATTATTGTAGTCTCTTGGGAGGCAGGTTCAACAGCTTTTTCTCCACCAAATTCATCAAGGCAAACTGATTGCATTGTATCAATAGCAAACCTGCAGAAAAGACAGAAAAAAGCTTACAATATTGAACTGGGCATAGCATCAAACACAACCACAACTTATTCTCCAGTCAATCACTTTCTTCAACTTATCCTTCCCTGTTATTATATTTGGAGTGTGACTGTGTTTTGGGGTGGGGGATGTTTATCTAAGAAAAGAACATGGGTAGAAATTATGTAAACCAGATGAAACATGGGTAGAAAATATGTAAGCGAGTTGGCAGGCCAGTAATAAGAACCTCATGAACTCATGAGCATCCTCCTGTCTTCCATAGCCAAGATTACCACCAATATTGCGTAACCGAGAAAGAATATTCATCGGTGAAAAAGGAAGTGCACTTTGGCTTGCTCTTTCAACATGGGATTGAAATTCACAAAGAAAACACCAATCATTATGTCTACCTGCAAAGCAAAGATGAAAAATTGTGAGAGGGAAGAATTGTCGAAACCAGCCCCAGAAAGGAGGACAAAGGGGCCATATATAATTACAATTTCTGAACTTACATTCTGTTTGATGACCTTTCTCCAACAAGTAGGCAACAAGTGGCCTAGTGTAAGTAAGACATTGCAGAACCACATTGGCAAAGCAACTGTGCAGCAAAAGAAAAGGAAAATTGAATAGAAAAAGAATATGTGCCCAGGTGAAAAATATAACACAATTAACAAATGTTTATGTCTGTGCCCATGCATAGTTTTTGCTCAAATGAACAAATAAAGGGGTGTGAGGATCACAAACACATACCTGTTTCCACAATTTAAGAGCCCACAGGGAGGGAATCTGGGTTTGTCTGAGTTGTAAAGTTTGATGAATTCATCATACGGGAAAAGAACCTTGAATAGAAGTGCATGTTAATGTTTTCACATTACAGAACAAGAATTCACTAAATAATCTAAATAAACAACTAAATGAAAAAAGGTTAAAACATATACCTTTCCTGGCTTCTTTGTAGGCTTAGAGTTAGAACCTCCACTGGCAGGAACAAGTGCAATGCTAGAAAAACTTTTGCTCCCACCACCAGATGGTTTAAAACCGAAGTTTGATTTTGCTGTTTGTGATGAGTTTGCTTTGAAATCCTTGCATTGTAACTTATGGCCTGCTTTCCAGTGTGCTTCTTGACATCCCTGTGAGCTGGGGAAAAGAAAAAAAGAACAGCTGTATAATTTATGATGCTGAAAAAAAAAAGAAATATGCACCTAAAACCCACATATTAAACTTAAATCTCACTGAAAAGGATAGGCAAACCAAAAATAAATAAATTAATGCATCAAAAATATAAACTTAAAAATAGACCTAAAAAACCTAGATGTAGAAGGCAGTACAAAAACACACGACCAATTATGAGGAAAGATAAAAATACAAAACAGGTAATTAAACCTTCATCATCAAATCATTAAAAGTAATAGCATATTATATCATAACCTACTATTTATACTTCCAATGTTGTCTCCAATCGCTAGAAATATTATCTTCTTGAAATAAATCATCTATGAGCAGCTAGCAGTCCATCAATTACCCTAAAATCGCTAATTAAGATTGCAAACCAATTACATCACAAATGGTTAAGGCACAAAACCAAAGAAAAGGATGAACCCAGTAGTTTCTAAGCATAAGAAACCACTTTAAACACAAAATAACACATTTTTAACCAAACCATAAAAAACAACCCCCCCACAAAAAAAAAAAAAAACACCAACAACAACACATAATATAATTAATTACTTACAAATCACCAATTAAGCTGTTAAACCAAAAACCATAAATGATTAAGCTCACAAAACCAAAAGAACTACACAAACGCAAAATTCCCAAATTCAAAAACCATCTTCAAAACAAAAAGATTGCATTTTTACCAACAAACCATCTAGCACAAGCTAGATCATTACTCTAATAACTGATTAAGCTAAAACATGCATAATTAAGCCACACCATCTAGCACAATCAAGTTCACTACTTGCCCTACTGATCACTAATTAAGCTAAACCTATTCATTCAGCACACAAAAATCACAGTTTTATGAACCCCCAAAAAATTCACCTATAAGCTTTAGCAACCAATATTAACAAAGACTCAATTCATTCTAATACAATTAAATTACCCTACAATTACTAATTTAAGCACACATCCATTTAAACCATACATATATAACCTTACAAAAACCAGCAGAACAAGAAAACCCCTGGTAATTTCCAGAGGTAAATGAGCACCTTCACCACTATAAAAACTTAATCAATTCCAAATACCCTCCCTCGTATCACTAATTTGGCCACCAAAACAATAAAACATATACAATTAACCAACAAAAACAAAAAGCGATAGCATTTTTACCCCGAAAACAAGAACCCTCAAAAACCACCAAAAAAGAACCATAACTACAATTAAGCAACAACAAAACATTAAGAAACAAATCGAGCCATACAGTTATTTACCCTTCAAATCACAGTTTTAGCTTCAAAACCCCAAAAACAACATAAACCCATTAATTCCCAAAATCATAAGAAACAAAACAAGATTGCTATTTGACCAAGACCCAGAAAACAAGAAACCTCAAAAACCCTAAAAAACCTTTGAAAAGGAACCATAACTTCAATTAAGCAACAAGAAAACATAAAGAAACTAATTGTGTACCACACAATTAATTACCCTACAAATCAGTAATTTAGCTACAAAACCAGTAAAACCATATAAAATCACCAAAATAACAACAAAAACCCATTATTTTCCAATATCAAAAGAATCCAAAACAGAAAACCCAACAATCAAGAGCCCAAGAAAATAGCAAATACTTACCAATATCTCACAGATTTGCAACGAGAACACGTTTTAGACCCCAAAATGCCACAATTAACACAACGAAGAGAATCCTCTTCAGCTTCCATTGCCTGGTTAACAATACTTGGATCAATAACAGTGTGGTTACTCTCAGCCGCTTCGAAATTGGCGTCGACTTCGAAATACTTCGACGCCGTATTCTTAACGAGGTGTAACAAACCTAAACCTATTATAAAGACAGTGAAAATAAATTGTAGTAACCAATTCAGATCCACTGTTATTCCACCGACATGCATCTACACTTTCCTTTTTATTCTTATTCTTTTTTGCATGCATTAATCGATGAATTTTTTTTCTTTATTTTTTATTTTTTACATGGAAAATGGGTATTTTGAGAGGAGAGAAAGGGTGTGTTTCCTTTTGTATTTGGAGTTCCGTGTTTTATTAGGGTTTTTTTAATTCCCTTTTGGTGTGAGGGATTTGGGGATTTTTTTTCTTTTGCATGGAAATAAGGTGGGTTGATTAGCAGGGTAGTTAATTATTTGCTAGTAATTAGCCTTAGGGTACGTTTGTTATCGCCTTATTTGCTAATAATTAGCCTTATTTGTTAATAATTAGCTTATATTATCGCGGCTAATCGTTGCGGTGTCAAATGGGTTATTAGTGTATAATTAATATTGTGATAATTTTTATAATTACAATTAAACAAATAGCGATAATTTTAAATATGCTTTTAACATGTGTTTAATATTGAGATAATCTAGATTAGCATATTCTAAATAAATCTAAATTAAAAAACGATGAAAATGTATTTTGTTGAGGATTTTTTGTTTTGTTTTTGAACTTGACGAAGATGGGTTACTTAGCTGAAAAGAAAAGAAAGAAAGTACTGGTTTTCCCCCCCTTTCTTCCCTTCCAAGCTATGCTTTTAGTCGAATGTCTTCAACTTGGGAGTGCGCTACATGAAAGAAGTGACAAGTGACAAGTGAGAACGACTGCATTTATATATATATATATATATAAAGACTGCATATTGAGAGGAGGATTTAAAACCTCCTATTTTGTGTTTTTTTTAAAATATTTTATTCAAAATGGTATTATTTTAAAATAAATTAATCTAAAAGGATGTAGATTAATCAATCGAATTGATAAATTCCAGATAAGATATGATAAGTATGGATAAATCAACTCCGCTTGGTTAGGTTTGGGAATCAATCCACGCTAGCCCTTTCACAAGTGATGCTTCTTTATTTCTCTTCCATGTTTGCCTGAAATTGCTATGGCAGAAATGATGATTAGCTGAAATTGCTAATTGTGTACGAGAGAAATGATGATTAGGTAGTTTTTGATGTTATAGTTTAACCACTCCATGAAAAATATCAATTTGTAGTTTAGTCATTAGTGTGTGTGTGTGTGAGAGAGAGAGAGAGAGAGACTTAAAAACTTACTGAAAAATAGGCTGGGCTCGAGGGCCAACGTCCTAGGCTTGTGAAAGGATGAGCCTAGGTGCCTAGGCATTCAAGTCCAAGCCCGTATGCTTGGGTCTGTAATTTTTTTTTTTTAAAAAAAAGATAAACAATATATTGTTTGTTTCTATTATTTTAATAAAAAAAATAGACAGATGATAATCGATGTAGCAATCTATAATTCGGTCATCACTGTGGTGGCTATAAAATTGGCTCTATGTGATTCTTACAAAAAAAAAACATATTTTCAACTTATTTTAACCCAAAATCACTTTTAAAACATCAATAAACCAACATATCAACCTAATAAATAAATAAAAAGGTCTAAATCATAAATTTACCTGAATAAAATTTCTCATTCTTGACTTATATTTGGTTTTTTTAGGAAATATTAAGACTCAAAACAATTACTATAAGACTCCACTCATCAAATGGATCTCACTGACATCAATTTTAACTATTTTGATGGTCGAAATAGATGTCAAAGAAAACTTTCTCTCTCTACTCTGGATTCTAGCGAGTGCTTATCTCTTCTCTCATAAAATTTTTTTTGAAAAATGATATTTGTTACTAAAATAAAATTTCCGACAACTAAAGAGATCAACCACTTATTAACTGAAAAGGATGAGGGGACTAGACTAAATTTTTAAACAAAATTCAAAGATGTGATTAGCTATTTTCTCCGTGTTTTTCACTTTGTCCCCTGTGTTTCGATTCTACCCGCTCTTAAAAAAAGATGTGATTAGCTATTAATTTGGGTTCAAAATGGCTTAATTATGAAAAAAAATATGCGGGGATCAAATTGAAAGCTTAGAAAAAGTTAAGTATTTCAATCCATAATGATTTATGAGAGAATGCAGAATGCAAGTTTAACCGTAAAATCACTATACAACTTTGTTATTTTTTAATGTGGCAATTTAAGGTGCTTTTGGACTAAAACCTACCAATTTGTAAATATTTCTATGAAAATGTGAACCTCAAAGACAATAGTAGAAACATACTTTTTCTATTATATATTAAAAATTATCAACTTAAAACTACCAAAACATAAATCAATTCTAATTGAATCAGATGGGTCAATTACAGTTGAATTAGATGGGATTTTATGAGTTTTTTTAATTTTAATTATGCTAACTATGATATTTATTAAAGGGGATGACATGTAAAATCATGTTCTTATGCAAAAACATCTGTTTCAATTATAGTTGTCACATTCCATTCAGAAACTGACCCAAAAAAAGATTTGATCTATTGGGTCAACTCAAATCAATTATTTTTATTAAAATCACAAAGATTTTTTTTATGTTGAATGGACCGAGTTTAGCTGGTATAATCAAGTTTGATTTATAGTAATGTAATTGAAAAGATAGATTATGATAAATTTCTTCCACTATTGATTTAGCTAAGATGAGGCAACACAATTAATTGATTGACTTATTGGTATAGGAATTTTCATGTATGCTTATGCATTTTCCATTAGTGTTTTCTTTAAAACTCATAAAAATAATCGAAGTCAATTTCATTTTTCTTTATTAAACCATGTTAAGTAGGGCAACATGAAAGACTTCTTTGTCTTTTAAAAGGATGATTGTTTAAATGTTCTTATTATCCTTTTCAAATTATTATCAATATATCATTATAAAAAATAAAATTGTCAATATACAATAAAAGATGTCAATTGCCATAAAAAAAATAAGACAATGAAGAGTTTCGAGGAAAGAAATTGAGAAATGACAA
>Ga0307515_10021107_pt1 | contig 11563 bp, 6 predicted proteins | sample 17_EM_MG_FD_194513 | JGI IMG/M metagenome (GOLD analysis project Ga0307515, IMG submission 194513) | Populus trichocarpa ectomycorrhiza microbial communities from riparian zone in the Pacific Northwest, United States - 17_EM | ecosystem: Host-associated > Plants > Roots > Unclassified | place... | reverse complement strand
AAAAAAACAAAATACCCATAATATAAAAAATTGCATATATGAATATATATAGAGAAAAATAAAAACAAAATTATCTAAATTCTCCATCAATTCAATTTCAAATATAAACATCAATAACAAACAAAATTCAACAACAATTAGTGGAGCTAGAAAGAGAGAAATATAATTTTGCAGCAAAAATTAAAGGGAGGCTTGGTTGGTTGTGAAATAATACGAATAGCTGCCTGGAGGTGGCTGTCAATGCTAGAAAAGTTGATAGAGGCTGTGGAGAACTGGGATTTGACGCGAGGTGAAGCTAGACAGCGAGAGGAGGCAGCAATGGAAGCTCCACCGGAAGGACTAAAATTGAAGTTTTAAGAACCTAGCTGGGTTACTTTTTAGGTTGCTATTTAATTTACTTGTGAAAGTTTTGATTTAATTAATAGTTCATTGTATCTAGAATATAAAAAATACAAGAATATTATTCACGGGGGTTAATTTTGGTTTAAAAATATAGAAATTTTATTCTAAAATAATTATATATTTAACTAAACACGTTTCTTAATTTCCCTTATATATCTATTTTATATATTAGGAGGAATTAACTAAACACAACGAAATTTGTTCATGTTCGAATTCGCTGTATTTACATTGAAAAATACTGGAAATTGGAATAAATGGGTTGAAAATTAAAGATAAAAAACGGGAAAGATTTTTTCTTGAAACGGGTTTTTCTATTTTCCTATTCGGTATAAACACAAATTAAGGTTACTTTAAATTAAAATAGGAAATTAATTCTTCTAAACAAAGTATGGAGATTTATAAATTATTATTATATAAAAAAATAATTAGAAAAGTTATGAGTTGTTAAGTTCCCAAACCAAAAAATTATGGCCCATTTTAATTTTATTTTCGGATACTTAACATCACATCCTATATCCTCGGATGGATGGATAGGGATGGTGGTTTAGCAAAATTTATCACTATGTGAATATTTCATCAAAAAAACAAATCCTACAATATTTTATATATAATGATTTTACTTCAATTTATTGTTTGTAATTTATTTTATAATTTTTTACTCTATATGTTATAGTTGTAAAACTCAACCCATGTAAGGTTTAGAACACAAATTGAGATGATCGATCCTAAAATATTTTTTTAAAAAAATTAAAATGATATCATTTTGATCTAAAAATAATAAAAAAAATCAACGGGTTGAGATTTAAGTTATTATCAATCAATCAAGTTTTTTAGATCAAAATGATATCAAGTTTTTTTCAAAATGATTTAAGTTTTTTCAATCAATTTTTTTTTTAATTTAAATTAATTCAGGTTCTAGATTAATCGAGTTCTAATCAATTTACGATGCCTAATCAAGTTTTTTTTTAATTTAAATTAATTCAGGTCCTCGATTAATCGAGTTCTAATCAATTTACGATGCCGAATCGAGTTTTACAACTATGCTATGTTGTATGCATGCATATCAATAACAAGAGTGTAGTAAATGGAAACTGAAGCGAAGAGTTGTAGTAGTGAGAGGTTACCAAAAAGGATTTCTCATTGAAGAATCAAAGGCAATGAATATTTATGTGAATCTAATAAATTCTGAATTAATGCCACCTAAAATTTGTGAGATATCTTCGCAAAATGGTTTCTTCTATCCAATCCAAGGCCTTATTTCTTTCTTCTTTCCCTGAATGTAGCATCTTATACGGCAAAATCTCTCTTATCTTTCCCTACTTATCTATCACTATACCGATTTTTCTTTAGCACCTTTTCCTAGAACCCTAGCTAGCTTGTGCTGCAGTCTTCTTTTTTCTTTTTCTTTTTTTCTTTTCTCCTTGTCTCTCATGGATGACCATGAACGAGAGCTTTTCCAAGGGGATCATTATCCTGCCAAGGTTACTGCAGCTAAACCTGTAGCATCACAACCATTAGATCCCTTAGCTTCGAAATCGAAATTTTGTTTCAAGATAAAAATAGCTAACAGCAGTAAACCTAGCGGGGATGATCGTGAAGGTTCAGCTGCTGACCTACATGGCCCTGGTTATCGGGTGTGTGAATATTGTGGTAAAGAATTTTCATCAGGGAAAGCGTGGGGAGGGCATAAGAGACACCATCTCAAGAACGATAAAGATCTCAAGAAAGCTAAAAAATTAGAGCTTACCAAGATCCAGCGTGAAAAGACGAAGAAGCATGAATTAAAATTGTCGAAGAGTAACGCTAGTAGATGTAATACCATCAAAGCTGGTGATGTGAGTGTGGCTAGTGGAGGAAAACCAACCTGCTGTTTGTGTGCTAAAGTTTTTCCTTCGATGAATTCTCTGTTTGGCCATATGAGATTCCATCCTGATAGAGGCTGGAAGGGGACTCAGCCGCCTTCATTTTCTGACAAACACAGTAGCTCCTCTAGTCTTTCTGAATCTGCAGCTGGATTAGAGGTTGATCAGATTGGTTTAGCTATGGAAAAAGGTTTAGATGATGGTGTTGATCTACTCGCATCCCTCTCAAGTTGGAACAAGAGGGATAAGCGAGGGCGGACCTTAGATCCAGTTGAGGCTGTGTGTGATCTGGACCCAGTTGTTGCTGCTTGTAATCTGATAGAACTATCTCGCGATGGTACTGGCCAATTAGAGAAGCAGAAGATTGAAGAAGTTCGACAAAGCAAGAAGCTAAAGATTAATGACGAATCAGCAACTTATAAATCTTTTCAACCAAAAAACAGCGGCAAACCAATGGATCAAAAGGCGGTAGCTTTCGACAGTGAAGGGGGAGTTTCGTGTTGGTTTAATGAAGAGAAAGGCAAGACGAAGAGGGAGTCAGATGAACAGGATGATGAATCTCACAGTATGATCACCAAAAAGAAAAAGAAGAAGATGATGATGATGAACTGGATGTGCAAGTTGAATGATTCTGAAACTTCAAAAGGCACTGGATCATATAAGATTGGATGCCGCAGTTATGATAAAGCGTTTCCAACATTTCATGCTCCAGGAGGTCATGTACCACCAGGCCTTGCCAATGCAGATAGAGCTGAACTGTTGGATTATAACTCCAACATGGATGTGAAAGGCCATGTTCTTTCTTCCACGGAAGTTAAACAGTCAGAAGAAATTGAAGAGGAGGGCTCACTCCCAATGGGGATTTCCTCCTTCCAATGTGATATATGCCATAAGACATTCCCCACCGGGCAGGCACTGGGAGGTCATAAGAGATGCCACTGGAAAGGGCCAGTTAAAGCTACTCCATCACATGAAGTAGCTTTACTAGGAGAAGCAAGTCAAAATACTTCTAATACAGAATCATCTGGAGAAGCCAATCAAGATGGAGAACCTACTCGGGCCAGTGCTTGTAGATTAAGCTTCGACCTGAACATGCCCTACATCATGGAGGATGGACAATAGATTTCTTTTGTCTTCAACTAGGTCTGATCATTGAGCTACATTTGCACCTCCTTTGTAGTATTTGAATTTCTTTCCTTCCAGTTACTCGGGCCAGTGCTTGTAGATTAAGCTTTGACCTGAACATGCCCTACATCATGAAGGATGGGGAATAGGTTTCTTTTTTCTTCAACAAGGTCTGATCATTGAGCTACATTGTAGTTTTTGAATTTCCTTCCTCCTCTCCAGGTTCTAATGCATTTCCGTCGTCTTCAGGTTTTAATATATTACCTTTAGTATATTACATATATATTGCTTGAATTTAAGCTATCTTCAACTACCTTTTTTTTTTGGTATAATGTCCTTTATTGTTTCCAGGCAGGCTATAACTATTTCTAATGTAAACCATTGCTGAACTTTGAATGAATCTGATGCAAGAAGGAAGCATATTGAGTCTTATAATGCTTAATTTCATGTTAATTTATCCAAATTATTGCTCAAAACTTGCTTGCTTCTCCTGATGATAAATGCATGTTGCTTTGTTTTTCTGGCGTATGAACAACTTAATTTACAAGCCTAAAGTCTAAACTCCTAGCTTCTGAGCTGATCAGGTGAAGGGGATGATCCCAAATGTCTCGACGGTAAGAGTAAGGAAAAGAATAGATGAAGAAAAACCTAGCTAAGTTGTTCCTTTACCAAGAATTCCGTATGCCTCATGCGATCCCTTTAACTGAAATTAAAGAAGGCTTTCATTTTGTACCATTTTCAAATCAATAATCCGCTCAACTTTCTTTGGTCCAAATTCTCTTGAGCATACAATCTTTTCACAAACAAGTGGTCTTCAGGTTTTCTCTCTTTGTTTTGTAATACAAAGTCCTGCTGGCAACAGCATGACTTTTTTCTTGTTTTTGGATTGTTAAGCAGTAACATCATAACCTGAATCAACTTGAATATTCACCCTCCTTTCTTCCTATTCTGCAGCTTTAGTATGCACTTGGATTGCATTCTAAGTGTTTTCAAATTGTGTTTTTACTAAAAAAGTCAAGTTATTTTTGAATGATTTTAAATGTAAACGACGTTAAAATCATTAAAAAAACACATAGATCTTTACAAAAACATCTGCACAGCATTACTAAACATATATTAATTAAACATTCCTAATGTTGCTGGGTGCTTTCCATGACAAAGGTATTTAGAACATGTATTGAAATACACACACACACACACACAATCTTAAGAGGAAGACATGAGATTGGGAATTCCCTTAGGTGTTTTATCATATCGCAGCAATTTTCTCCTGATTTTTTTGCAGTAGCATCGAGTACGTAGAGCAATGGCTGCGAAACTAGGTGATGGTAACATCATAAATCTAGTAAGATATGAGATTGAACACGAGGGCACTGTTTTTCATTAATCACAGAACTACAATAACACAACATTCTTAACAAGCAAAGAGACGTGGATGTATTATCTTTACCATACATTCATGAGAGATGGAAACTGTAACCATAATGTCTTGAAGGTAGTATTATGAGGTCTGTTTGCTCATATAGTACTAGACTTCCATGTAAAATACCTCTTTAAGACGATTATAAAAGGAACGGACATGCTTATCCTTCTCTCGTAATCAGTTCTTGAGACGGAATGTATGATTTTTGCAATAAGCACAGTAGGATCTGCAGGTCATAGAGTATATATATTTATGTTGATCGAATTCGGATAGGGATGTGAAAACAAGAATATATTCAAGTGATCAACTTGTCAAGATCTTGAATTTTAGAATACAAAAACATAGTTATGATCAAGTGTCCAAATTTTAAATACATATACAGAAATGTTTATGTGTATAACATACCCAAAATATTCATATAGTCAAAATACGTTTTCTTATTATTAAGCTAAGCCCAAAATCCCCACTCCAAATAACAGTAGCTCATGGCATGATTATGTTATAAAAATCTGTATTTCACTGTAGACCGTGAGATGTAATTCAATTTGGATTTACATAATGTCATTAATATATATTTTGCTCTTTTCTGTACAAAGTTTTTGCATGTTTGCGGGGCTAGAATGGTATTTCTCATGGGTTTTAAAGTCATTTGCAAATTGATTGGGACAATTTAATAATTTATATTGGTAGAATTACATAGATGCTCTTAAAAATAAAAAAAAATTAAAGGGCTAAGAGAGCTTTTGTATAATTTTTTTTTAAAATAGTACAATTACTTCAGTGTCCAGTCAAGAAAATTAAAAATGCGTCAAAGGATATTTAATATTTTTCTTATGGTGTTTTTGTTATACTCTATTTGGATAGGAGGAAAATTAATATTTTCATAAATAAAATAAAAATATTAATATTAATTAAGAAAATGTTGTTGGCACGTCATGCAGTTACTAAAATTTCCCAACTACTATGTCTTTGAAGCGTTCAGTGGAGCTTATAGGACAGCGCATGTTACTTAAGTCATGGTGGTTTAGTAGTGGTTGACTTTTTTTTTCCTCCCTTTATTTTCTCTTTCCACTCCTTGAAATTTATGTCAAATCAATCAAAAATCAGAGTTATCCTCTTATTTATTTGTCTTTCAATTATGATTTTCTTTTTTTTTATTGGTCTTTCTTCGTTTTGGATTCTTTTTTAGATTGTTTTTTTTTATTTCATCTCTTTTCATTTGATTTGATTTTATTTTTATATCAAATATGACACTTATTTTCATTATTTTTGTTTTTTCATCCTTTTCTTGGTTTGTTATTTTTTCTTTTAATTTTAACCCTCAACATTTTATTTCATTTCTTCTTATTTTTTCAGATTAAGTCCTTATTTTTTTTAATTGCTTTTTTTTTTTATCTTTTTCTTAATTTGTTTTTTCTTTTTCAATTAGTCCCTTAACATTTTATTTCATTTTTTTAATCCAATTTTGGTCATCGTACTTTTAATTGCTCTTTCTTATCCTTTTCATTTTTATTTTATTTTTCAATTAAGTCTCGCATTATTTTCTTTCATTAGTTTTTATATCAGATTTGGTCCTCATTGTTCTGATTACTATTTGTTTTCTTTTAAATTTTTTTATGGTTAAGAATTTTGCTCAAGATCTTTTTTGTCTTTTGTAGGGTCATCTCGATCATGAAGAGTTGCTCACTACCATAATTTTGCAATTTACAAACAGAATATTTCATCGGTAGTTAGACATCGATTCCGTTGGCATAAGTTTTATCAGCTAGATCATGAACGGTTACCGTTTGTCAGAAAACTTATTGTCGATGATTTATGTTCTGTTAGTTATTCCATCGGTAATATAACCATCGATGGATTTACATACAAAAAACACATGCCAAACAAAAAAAATTGTAGGCATCATTATGTCAGGATTTTCATTAGTGAATGTAACATATAACTGACAAAAAGTTTGTTTGTAATTCCATCAGTGATTTATGTCTACATTACTGAAAGATGAATTTCGTTGATGATTAAATAATATAGATGTACCGTCCATATATGATTTCAACTCCATGTACAATCGTTAGAGTCCAGTCTTCTCATAACTAAGTCTTGTTGTCTTAGTCGCAAGATGGGTCATCTGAGCTTCAACTTGTTGGTTTAAAATTGCTTAGAACTCTGAATATTCAGTGCTCAGAACTGATTGCAAGCATCCAATGATTGAAACACTTCAAGTCGTCCACAACTCCTTTGTCATAATGTTTGAGATATCATAAACCTGATTTTTATTGGGTCTACTGGACGATCCTGACTCCAACCACAAATCTGGATCGAGTTATGGATGGGTCGAAAGATCATTCATATATCTCTCCTGCAATCGGGTGTTATATGTTTTTTGGAAAAAAAAGTTAGCAAATTAAAAAAATAATAATAACTTAATAAAAGAAATTGTTGAAATCTAACATACCATGAACTTTTGAGCTCGACTGTCCACGAGCTGCTACACCTCTTTCTAACGGTCATCATTTTGCATGTGAGTTTCTACAAAAAGCTTCATCGGTCTTAGTTTGCATCCAAGAACCGTAATCTGCAAGAGAAAACTATTGTTAGTTAAACATATTAATAATAAAACAACATTTTTTAAAAAAATAGATGTAATAAAGAAGAATATTATCATCCGCTTCACATGTGAAACAAACATAATACATACGCTAGTGTGTGTGTGGTAATGATATCGTGAATCTCTCTATTTTGGTTTTCCGTATCGAACTGCAACCGCCACACAAAACGCTCAAATATCGCGTGTTGAATGTATTATGTCCATATAGCCTCTAAGACGTGTGAATGCCTAAAATCCCTCTAAACCGTCACGTCTCTCCAACCTGGAAGATCTCTTTCTTTAGCATATTTTTTAGCTCTTTTTTTGCACCTCATACCCAAAATCACGCAACCTGTATGGTAGAAATGAATTATTGGTTAATAAATGAAAAATAAAATTTAAATAAAAAATATAATATAGTATTCAATCTTACCTCGTTGTATTGTGATTCTCTCAAACCCTCCTAACAACAACGTTGTCAGCCTTATCCCAGTAAACATTTTCCTTGCACAATAAATTTATAAAAGAATTAATTCATTAAAATGAATAAACTAACCGAATTAACATGATAAAAAAATAAAGTATATATTAACCTTGAACTTTTTGAACCGTGCATCAACATGGGTTTCCATTCAGGATTTTTAAAAACCTGACTCCATTGAAACAATTGCACTTTCATCGATGATTTAATCATCGATGTTATTATGCGGGCAACCTCAACATTTATAAACCTGAAATTGCATTCGTTAATTGAAATTAATTTTTCAAAAATTATTAAATGTTCTTTATTTTTTAATAGTGCATGAAAGGAAAACAAAATTACATTGACTGGTCGGGCTTCCATTGGGTAATGTACTTCCCAGTAAATGGTTCCCTCTCTAAACGGACCCCCCATCGGCATGGCGGCATCACACTCGACAAACCTGTATTGAGAAAGGTTGTTTATGCCTAAGGTGCATGTTCATGATTAGTATGTAATGACTTATGGTCAGCAAAAATACTTCTAAAAGAACTAGCAGCGATCATATTTGTATGACACGCTAATAACAATCCTATTTAAAAAAATAAAATCGGCATCATCTTTTCTATACAGGAGACTACCTAAATTTTGTTTACCTACAAATACACATCAATAATATGTTTACACAAACTAGTTGATTTTATTTAGGACTTCTCCATGTTCCTATCAGTTTCTAAAAAAAATAACCATAAAAAATATAAGGAATGAAAAATTCTATTACTTCAATATAAAATTAATTTAAATCAGTAAAGAGACCTATTTTAGAGTATATCTCTTCGAAATTCAAACCAACCCTTTGCTCTTATATGCTCAAACCTAAATACTCAAATCACTTAGTAGATATTATTCCTAAGAAAACTCATATACTCACTAGATGCATCATCTTAATTGTATTCATTAACAAGTGACATAACATCTAAATTAATTTTTAAAAATAAATTAGACTTAATAGAAAGCTTATTTTGATTAATGTTTAACATTTGCTCAATAAATACACCACACAAATTCAATTTAATATTACATTTTCTCAAGAAACACACCACACAAATTTGAAACTATGAAAAATATTTAATAGGCACATAAAATTTATTAATCAACATGCAATAACCTTAACAAAACAACATTAAATTAACCAAACCTCATAAAACTAGAATATCCAAATAAGAAATCCAAACAATTAAGTCTCAAAACCCTAAACCCAATAATCATTGAAGCAAAAATATCAAAACCCAAGACACAACAACCAACAAAACACTTGTTAATAATACAGATTTACAGGGTATCAAGAATCAAAACCCAAAACCCATCGGTACCATTTCAAACAAGAAACAAAACCCAGAAACAACTTTTATCAAAATAATACAGTTTTGGTTTCAACAAATTAAAGGAAGAAGAATGAGATTTACCTAGATGAAGAGCTTGCTGGCTTAGATTGAAAAGGAAAAATCAATTAATTAACCACCTTAACAATAAATAAATAAATAAAGGAAGAAGAAGCAAGAGTTAGAGATTTTACTTGGTATAGAGTGAGAGAGGAAAAGAACGAGAGTGAAGAATAAGAGAAGAACTTGACAAAGAGAGAAGAAATGAAGAAAACATAGAGAGAGAAGAAGAAATTACAATAAGGAAGAGAACGAGAGAGGAAGAAGATGAACTTTTGTTATGAAGTTAAGGATTCTGGTTTTTTAATTGTGTTTTTTTGTGTTTTACCGATAGAATTTCTAACGGACAATTAAAAAAATTAAACCTTAAATTTTATATAAACCCCTCCCAAATATCACCGATGGAATTTCAGTCCATCGATGATTACGTCTGTAATAGCTAGTGGTATGAGAGTGTAATTTTTTCCCAACTCTCTGGAATATACCGATGAACTTAATTCGTCGATGATACCGTTTGTAAGTTCTAGTGGAATTGGAGTGTAATTTTTTTCCAAGTCTCTAAATATACTAACGAACTTAATCAGTCAGTGATTCCATCTGTATATTCTAGTGGCATTGGAGTGTTATTTTTTTTCTCAACTCTCTAGAATATACCGACGAACTTAATCCGTTGATGGTTCCATCCTCAATGGCAATACATGTAATTTTATTCTAACTCTCTAGAAGTTTTCTACGTATTTAGTCCGTCAGTAATTCCATCAATATAAAATATTTTTTGTGTCCAAATTATATATGTATTTCTTATCTATCCATCCTGCAAATACATTAAAATCACATCACAATATCATCAGTTTTGTGTATAATAATAATATCATAAAAAATATTACATTCCTTGTCATGTAATAATAAATTCATGTCATTGTGAAGGAACATCTAGAAATATTACAATAAAATTAATTTCATTACATATTCATGTTTTACAAATTAATCAAAATTATCTATTTTTTCATCAATGTCATCATATTCATCTTCATCGCAATCTTCTACATTGATTTTGTCGTTGTCATCATCTTCATCGACTTTTGTATGTCCGTTGATTCTCAAAACATCATTTAACTCCTTAACGTCAACATTGTACATTAGGCATAATTTGTTGTGGTTTACAATAATGGAATTACGTTCTTGCACTTGAGAAAAAAACTATTATAATTGGCCTATAGGGGTATATTAGTATTTTCATAAAGTTCATTTTGTCATTCTTCAATTATTAAGGAGCGTTTGTATTTTCATAAACTTTTTATATAGTGGATTTATTTTAGTACCTTTAAAAGTAATTTTCAACTTAACTATGATTAGGGGTATTTTTGGTTTTTAGCTTTTTTAGAACAATGCAATGACTCTATCACCCTTGAAAGGAAAATTCTCAAAGCATCTTTGTAAGGGCCAATTCGTCATTTCATGATGGTTTTTAGCAATAAATGTTTGGTCCTAGGGGTGATGTTGTCTTTTGACACAAAAAAACAAAAAGCTACTGACGTATGTACAGCACACATCAGCCACTCTGCTGTCTTTGAACAATGCATGTGGATGACTGTGGTGGTGTAAAAAATTGTCTTGACATGTCATTGGATCCGTCTCGGTGTTCTCTTCCTTCCTAAACAGCACGTGTATGATGATGATGTTCGATTTGGTGCCGGTTTGATTTTTTTTTCCCCTTCATTTCTCTCTCATATGCCTCGGTTTTGGCACTACCCATGGAAAAAAACACAACAGCCCTTGAACTTATTTTCTTTTTTCATATTCAATCCCTGTTTTATTTGGAAAAGTCACTTTAAATTGAAAAGATTTTTAAATTTTATCCTCAAGTTTTTCATCTCTCAAATTTAATCCCCACCTTTTTTTTTTTTTATCTTTCTTAGATGGCTTATAAATTTTATTTGTTTCTTATGATTTTATCCTCGTTTTTTTTCCTTAGCTTTTTCGTCAAAGATTTTATAATTTTTTATTTTATCTATCAAATTAAATTTATAATTATTTTCAATGGTAATAATATTTATTTCAGTTTGATCCTTCATCTTTTTATTTTTTATTTGTTTCGTTTACCTTTTTATCAAAGTTTTTATAGTTTTTAATTTTATCCTTCAAATCAGATTTATGATTTTTGTCATAATAATAATAATGATAATAATAATGGTCATTATAATAGTTGAAAATTAACCAAAAAAATTCAATAAAGAACAAAAAATAAAAAGACTCGAGATACCC
>Ga0307515_10021106_pt1 | contig 11563 bp, 8 predicted proteins | sample 17_EM_MG_FD_194513 | JGI IMG/M metagenome (GOLD analysis project Ga0307515, IMG submission 194513) | Populus trichocarpa ectomycorrhiza microbial communities from riparian zone in the Pacific Northwest, United States - 17_EM | ecosystem: Host-associated > Plants > Roots > Unclassified | place... | reverse complement strand
ATGATTTAACTAGAAACAAGAACCAAGAGATCAAGTCCAAGAAAAACAGAATAGAAGAACCAGACAAGGAACTAGATACAAGATGAATTGATTTCAGAGTTTTGGCTCTGATACCATGACAAGATAACACAAGAGAAATTCTGAAATGTTTTCTGTATTTTTCACTAAGAGAGCTACAATATATATATACATCAAGAAGTAGCAAAGCCCTTAATTCTGGAATCTAATCATCATAATCAGATCCTTTTAGTCCTAGGCCTAGACAATAATTGAGGTCTTTAGAGAGAATCAAGGGATATACAGCTATGACAGAAATTGAATAAGAAAAGAAGAATATACTGACAGCTACAAAAGAAAGACTGACAGCTATTAAATAAATGCAAGAAGGAAAGGAGATATTGACACAAAGAAGTGTAGTTAAAGGATGTGAGGACCTTCTATCATTCATAAGCAGTCGTAAATACAATGAGTCTTGCGTTTGTTTAGGGACAGAGACCAACCATTCTGCTGTCAATGGCCTTAAATTTGAGAATTGATCTGTTGTCATGTTGCCCATCCTACTTGAGTCCTTTTTCCTGTTTTTGGTAGTAAATTACTTGTTACTCTTTTATTCCATGGTAGTGATAGTTCTTTCTGATCTTCAGTAAAAAATATAATGGTTGTTGGCATATATTTGCAATCATTAAATATGTTTCACTAGCCTATTTTCTTGGATTAAAAAATTCCTGTGAGTTTACATAACAATCATCGTGATGAAAATAGATAATATACATCTGAAAATGCAGTTGCGATCATCATCATGGTTTGAAGATGAATAGTATAAGTTTGGATTGTGAAACTAAGATTCCCATTACAGTACACTAAAAAGCATTATTATTCAAGTTGTAAAATTTTGTTTCTGATGCTTTCAATGTGTAGTTTGTATTTAAATTGTTGTGTCAAGATACTATTTCTTTCTCACAATTTTAGTTAATTCAAGTGACACATTTTTACTAATCTTTGACTAGAATCCATTGGCCACAAAGCAAGCCGTAGATGAGGATGGTTGGCTAAACAGTGGTGATATAGGTTGGATAGCTCCTTACCATTCAAGAGGGCGAAGCCGTCACTGTGGAGGGGTTATTGTTCTTGAAGGCCGTGCTAAGGATACTATAGTTCTTTTGACAGGTATACTGGAAGCATATGGCTTTCCTTCTATACCACTGCTATGACCACAACTCTCTTTCTCCTCTCTCAAAAGTGACAAGTGTGATGCTAAAAAAAATAGCGTGAAAATATTTTATGGTCTCTAGATAAATGCATGAGATTTGACCCTGTTGTCTTACCATTTCTCATTTTATCTTCTATAAATTCATCTAGAGATGTTAGTAGTGTTAGCAGCGTCAAAAAGTTCCATTTTTTCCATGAGCATTGCTTATTTCAATCTTCTATTTAATTGCTTCTTTTTTTGTAGTGTACCTTTTCCCAATCTACAGATAATTACCAAAATATAACAACGTTTTTGAGTAATTATTATGCTCTTGGCTGTGGTACTGAGTTTCATTTTCTTCTGAATGGAGATATAATATTGCATGGGTATTGCCTTTTCCCATGAACAAAAATACTCTATCTTCATCATACTCAGGTTTTCTTTTCCAGTGTATCATTCTGCCTATCAAGAGTATCATAAATTCTACTTCTGAACTTGTTTGGAGAAAATATAGGTGAAAATGTTGAGCCCTTGGAGCTTGAAGAAGCTGCAATGAGGAGTAGTCTTATTCAACAGATTGTTGTTATTGGCCAGGTTTGTTTCAATGATCATTTTCCTCAAGTCTTGAGCACCTTTGGGCACATTTCAAATTTAGTCCTCACCTATGGTTTTCCATTTGTAAGTTGGTAGTCTATATATATACTATCATAAATCGTTTGTAGGATCAGCGTCGTCTTGGAGCTATAGTTGTTCCCAACAAAGATGAGGTACTAGAGGCTGCAAAAAAGTGGTCCATTGTAGATCCAGATGCCACTGAGCTGAGTAAGAAACAGATCACCAGCCTGCTAAATGAAGAATTGAGGAAGTGGTAACACTCTTTTACTTATTAATCTGAATAATCTGATCTATAAAGACATTTTGTACAGTTCTTATGGTAGTTTAGAACAGAATAAAAGGATACTGTGGGTGCAATGGAAAGACAAGGGAGTTTTGTGCCAAGAGAGGTGGTGGTGCAAAGTGATGGAAGATGAAACATTACACTTGTGATATTTTCCTGCACTTGCAATCTGCGTTGGGAAATTTTGAGGCTAGAGTGGGATCAAAAGTACAGGGGATGGCAAAGAAAAAATGTAGAAATTGATTTCATTGCTAGAGATTTTTAAAGACTTTACTTTCCTTCATATCTTTCTATTATCACTAACTAGTTTAAGAACAAACTAGTTTCTCAATCATTGCTTCAATTTGGGGATTGCCCTTATGTTTTCCTTTGATTCGGTTGTTGTGGGGATTGCTTCTTTGTTTGTGCATAGCTATGCATTTGTGTTTATTAAAGCTATTTATCAGGTAGTTCTCTGTTCCTTTATAATAGATGCAATAGTCTTGGAGTATTTGGAAAAGAATTGAATTTATTTCTATCATGCACTAATCATTGTTCAATCCCATGCTCTTACAAGCAGGACATCAGGGTGTTCTTTTCAAATTGGACCAATCCTTGTTATCGATGAGCCTTTTACAGTAAGTTTCCCACTTGAGTCTAGTGGCACTCCCATTCAGGCAACATCTGCCATTTTGCTCAATTACATATTTTATATTGCAGATTGATAGTGGCTTGATGACCCCAACGATGAAAATCCGAAGAGACAAAGTTGTAGCACTATACAAAGAACAGATAGCCGATCTCTACAAGTAGTTGATGTATCAAATGCGTATACGAGGATGATGAATATGGAAAAGCATTGTCTGAAGCCCTCATTAAGTAGACACAATGTGTGCCTGTACATGACCTGCAATAACTGAGTGTCAAATGGGCAATAAACTGGTTAGAACAGTTTAATCTGTGAATAATAAACTGTCCACTTCAGTGATGATACTCATTGGAATGAAATATTTTTGATACTGGCTTAAACTGGTGTTTCCAGTTGTTGATAATTAATACCAAGAGCATCTAACCTTTTCACATGACCTGCAATAATTGAGTGAAATATACTGCTATAGTTCATAAGAGAAGTAAAGGTTGCTGCTAAAAGCTGATTCAATGAAACTGGTAACAAGATTGACGGGAACTATTTACGCGTGATTCATCTGCTGAATGTGGTAATTGACAGTCAGAGCAGTTAAGATTGACAAGAGAATTAGTTAATTTGTTGGAAGAATAAGCAGCTTGTGTATATAAGCATTGTAAGCATTTTCATGGAAGACAAGTAATAAGATCAGAAGTAACATTTAGTCTCTCCTTTTCTTCCATTTTCTTCCTCTAAACTTTCTTCTAAGTAACTTGTTAAGGTCTAACCTTAACAATTGGTTTTAGAGCCTATCCAAGGCCGAGAACCAACTCTGACATTGTATAACTCATGTAATGGTGGAAAACAATAATGTGGAAGCAGTTGAAAAGCATTGCAGGAAGCTTGATGAGCAGATGCAAGAAATTCATCGGGAACTGTGGGAATCTATAGCTGATGATTAACAAAGATGGCAGGAATCTTTGGTTGAGTTAAATAGCGATGGTTGGAACAAAATAAGAAAACCGAGCAACTCAACTTGCAAATGGAGGCATTGACGAATCTTTTTCAATCATTCTTGGCTAGTCAGGGAGTTGGAAGGGAGACTGATACCAAATCCAAGGGGTTCATGACTAACCAAGTGAATGGAAGGGAGATGGGGGTTAATGTGACGTGGGGAAATTTGTTTCATATATTTGGTATAGTAATGTTTGTTGTATTATTTCATTAATGGTTAATACATTTTAGGTTTTAAAGAGTCTAAGATGTAATTTAGTAAATTAAGTATAATTTTTAATTTGATAGTTGAATCAAGTTGAAATTTTGATAAAAGATTCTAAATGTTTTATTTTTTATTGGGTTAAAATTTTATGATGATTGAAGATCATAAAGACCTTCAAATAAGATTTATAAGTTAACGTGCATGATTGTCTTTATTTATCTTATTATATTTAGATTCTTTTTCATATTTAGGTTAGGACTTTTAATTTATTTAGTATTTTACTATTTAGAAATCCTAATGCTATATGGATTCTATTAATTAGATAAGTTTTAATTAAAAATTATTTCATATAAAGGATTTTAGTTTTAATTAGGAATCATTTCCCATCAAAGATTTTAAAACTAATATAAATAGGGAAATCTAGTTTATTTTGAGAATAAGATTATTATTAAAACTTTTAATAAAACACCAGATAGTTTTTTTTCTAAATTTCTCTACAACTGTAACCTTAGAACTTGAGAACCCTAACTTTTAACCATACTTTACACCGTGTTAATTGGTATCACAGCAGGTTGGCCTCTTTGATAGACAAAGACGGTAGCAGCCCACTCTGCAATGCAGGAGTGGAGGCTCTTTCCGGTGCTGTGTGGACTCAGGAGCAAACACTAGATCGTTTGGAGCAAACCATAATAGATCTAGATTGGCTAATGGATAACGCAAATAAGAATCATGAAGAGGAGAAGAACTTGCCTAGAGACTCACCTCGAGGCGGACCAAACCTATTCTTGAATTTGATGAGATTTCGTTCTATGATGAGAGATTTTTTAAGAAAAGATTTATTAAGTGATTGACAGAGTTGAAAGCTTACTTTTATTTCAAAAAGGTTCTTTATCATTAAAAAGTAGGAATTGTCGCACAAAAACTTTCTTGAGGTGTTAGAGAATGGTAGTTTGAATTTTTAGACTTTAGAAATCATATTAGCATGCCTTTAATTTTTTCTTGGCAAGATTTTAGACAATCATTAATTTTGGAGTTTCTACAAGATGATTATGAAAAGATTTTATATTGGGTAGAAAGTAAATAGATTATTGTTATTTACCTTATGTTAAACTTTCTCGAAAGGCAAGGAGGAAAAACATGGAGGAGTTTGGTGAAAGCAAAAGTTCAAAGTTATCTAATCATGTTGAAGATAACATGACCAAAGAGGGTGTTGATAAATAATAGTCTTTTAACCTTAAGTTGAAGAAATCAATGGCAAACAATGATCTTTCTGTCATGGATAAAGATCTTGCAAATAAAAACATGGAAGACATGATGATTTCTAACAATTCTCCTAAAGGTATTATCAAAAATTATCTTGAAGTTTCTTTATATTCAATTATTAAAGTATTGGAGGTAATAGATGATGATGAAGTTAAGTTTGAAGTAATAGAATGCGAAAAGGAACTACAGGTGAACTTCATAGGAATAAAAAATATAACATTAAATATGATTTTTTCTTTTGTATGTACACATCATAAACTAAATCTTCAAGTTTACATGTAAAAAACAAGCAACTTCGTGACTATGTTGGCTATAATATTATATTCTAAATATCTTTTCATTTGGAGTGGTCGAGTTTAATTTCTGACAAATAACTCGAGGGAGAGTTTTTCAAAAGTAAAGGAGATTGACGTTAGGAATTTTCTTCCATATTCTTGAAATAATAATGTTTATTGCATTATTTTATTAATGATTAAGATTTTTAGGTTTTGAAGAGTGCAAGATGTTTGGTAAATCAAACATAACTTTTAATTCAACCATTGGATTGAGTGACAAAAGATTCTAAAGGCTCTATTTCTTATTAGGATAAAATTTTATGATGATCATAGATCAATAAAACCTTAAAATAAAGCTCCAAAGTTACTTTGTGGGATTTTTTTTATTTACCTTATTGTTTTTGGATTCTTTTTCCTATTTAACTTAGGACTTTTAATCTAACTAATATTTTACTATTTAAGAATTATAATGCCAGATGGATTATACTAATTAAGTAAGTTTTAATTAGGAATCTTTTCCCATTAAGGATTTAAAGACTATTATAAATATGAGTGTCTAGTTTATTTTGAGAAGAAGATTATTATTAAGACTTTTAATAAAACACCATATAATTTTCTCTAAATTTCTCTACAGCTTAAATCTGTAACCTTAGAGCTTGAGAACCCTAACTTTTAACCACATTATACGTCCCACTATAATGTTAGCTCAGATGGAATTTTACCTGGCTATAAAAGATCATTTTTTAAGAGAGATGTCAGGGAATTAAGATCATCATAAAACTAGTTACAATGTAGCTTTGCCAAGAATAGACTATCAACATTATATGGTGAGAATCTTAGGGGATGGTTAAGAAAATGTAAGAAGTATTTCAATTTTAACTTTGTTCTTGTTCATCAATGGGTGAAGTTGGCTTCTCTACACTTAGATGGCAAAGCAAAATTTGGTTTGAAGGTTTTATGAGTGGAAATGAATATTTAGCTATTTAGAAAGATCTATCACAAGCTATTTGTAAAACAGTTGGAAGTAGGGATGGCATAGTAGAAGAGTTCAATAAATTGTGCAAGAACAAAGTGTAAAAGATTATGTGGAGAAATTTGAGGAGTTGAAATCACTGATGAATGCATCTCTTCTTGAATCCTACTATGTGTCTGGTTTCATTAGTGGCTTAAAAGATGATATTAAATTGATGCTTAAGATTCGTAGGCCAATAACACTAATATAGGCTTTTGAATAACAATGTCATGGCTAGGAATAACAAATTCATGCAAAGGATCGCTTTTATTATTACAATGGGAAGATCAACACGTAATCTTTCATCTAGATCTTTTAATCAATCCAAGAATAAGGTGTCATAAGGATCAAAACTGTCTTTGAATTCCTTATATGAACAACAAAAAGGTTAGATCAATACTTTAAATGTGGTGACAAATACATGTTTGGTCATTATTGTATCGTTAAGGGATTGTATATGATAAAATGAATAAATGATGATAAGGAGGAATTTATGGAAGTAAAGGAAAAGCTTAATAATGTAGAATTGATAAGAAATGAAAAGGTTGATGATATGGATCGTCTTTAAATGCAATGGTAGAAAGCTATGCTCATAATACAATTAGAATTAGCCAAGGAAAAGAATTGGTTATTTTAATTGATAGTGAGAGTACCGACTGTTTCATAGATGAATATGTTGTTAGAGGGATTAAGGTTGTCATTGATAAAAGTCATTATGTTAGTAGTTATAGTGGCTAATAAAAATGTTATGCTATATGATGCATAAAGTCTTGGATGTACTTGGTTCATACAAGGGTATGAGTTTAAAGCAAATATGAAGGTACTTAAAGTTTTGAGGGTGGATTGGCTAATAAATTATTCTCCAATTCTTTTTTATTTCAACAAAATAAAAATATCCTTTAGGAAGGAGGGAAGAATGATAGAACTAAAGGGCATTATAGATAGAGCAAGTTCACAAATAATAATAGTAGTAAACAAGGTTTAAAAAAGCTTGAAAGAAACTGTGATGGGATTTGTTGGACAATTTTTCCTAATAGAGGTTATGGATGAACCAAAAATCTTCATAAAAACTATCAAGGTTAAGAAAGTATTGGAAGACTTTGCTACTATATTTAAGGAGCCAAAGAGTATACCACTAATGAGAAGATTTGATCATAAAATTTCTCTTAAGCTAGGAGCACAACTAGTTACTTGTAGACCTTACAAGAGTACTTTTGTGCATAAATGAGGGATGAAGAAGGTCTGAGAGATGATGAAAAGTAAAATAATTTAGCATAATATTAGTCTTTTTACATCACCTGTATTACTTGTGAAGAAGAAAGATAACACTTGAAGGTTTTGCATATATTACAAACAACTTAATGAGTTAACCATTAAAAACAAGTTTTCAATTCTCTTGATTAATGACTTGTTGGATGACATGTTGTAAATATGAGGGTTCTTTTCAGATTAGCCTATATATAATCTTTTTGTATTTAGATTAAATCTATTCCTTTATATTATTGTGATTACATCATGCAGCATCAATGAAACCTTAGCCTCCTCCTCTTTTATTTTTGTACTTCTTTTTATTTTTTTGGATTATTTAACATAGTATCAGAGTATGATTTCATGGAACGAGGCTTAATCTCAAACACAACTTTCATGAATCCAATTTTGGGGTTTTGTAGGGGGTAGCACGCCCCTGTAAGGGTTTGGAGGGGAGCCCTGAATTTTTTTTAGAGTGATTGTATAGCTTCAAGAAGATATTTGTTTAGTTTCTGCAATATGATATTTCATTTTCCTTTCTTTTGCATTCTGGTTTTCTTTGTTTGTTGATTATGGCTACTAAAAAAGATGATTCGCTTCAATCTGTAAGTGTGAGGTTTGATAGAAAGAATTATTTGTATTGGAGTTATGTGATGAAAAATTTTCTTAAAGGTAAAAAGATTTGGGGATACTCACATGCCCTTACCAAGTGTTGGTTTTGTTGTCACACTTCACTTGTTTCTCTCTAATGTTTATCTTATTTCAAAAATCATATTGAATCTTGCTTATGTTGGTTAGTTATGTGATTCTGGTGATTATGTAGTTATCTTTTCCTTTCTTTTTTTATTGTGTACAAGATTTGCAGTCTTAGAGGCTGATTAGAACATATCGTAAGAAAAAGGGACTATATATTTTCGATGAGTTAAAAGTGTCAGTTACTGTTACTACTGCTGTTACTAGTGTTGATTTGTCTTATTTTCATTTAAGTCCTTCTTTTAGTTCTTATTTATAGAATTCTCATTTAGATCATGTTTTGCCTTCTCATTTGAGATTTTTAGTATCCACAAAAGCTTTAGAAAATTTGCAAACTTGTGATATTTTTTATTGTAGTAGGTGTAAACTGGTAAAATTTTCTTCTTTACCTTTAAATCGAAGTATTTATGTTTCTTCTTCTGTATTTAATTTGATTTATTTTGATGTATAGGGACCTTCTCTCGTTGCCATAAAAGGAGGGTCTCGATATTATATTTTTTTTTATTGATGATCATACTCGTTATTGTTGGGTTTATTTAATGAAACATTATTTTAAATTCTTTGAGATATATACAACATTTTGAGCTCTTGTCAAAACTCAACATTCTGATGTTATCAAATGTTTTAGTTATGATTTAGGTGGGGAAAACACCTCTAATAAAGTTTATGAGTTGCTTGCCTTAGATGATACCATTCACCAAACTTCGTATACAAATACTCCTATGCAAAATGGCATTACTAAAAGAAAACATAGGCACACTATTGAAGCTACTTGTTCTCTCTTGTAGTTTGCTTCTATTCCTAGTGTGTTTTTAGGAGAAGTTGTTCTTACGACTGTAGGTTTGATTAATACAATTCTATTTTCTTATATTTCATGTTTTTCTCATTTTGAAAAATTATATGAGTATGCCCATGATTATTCATTCTTTAGAGTTTTATGTTGTACTTTTTAGTTCTCCATCCTCATGTAGAACGTAGTAAGTTGTCATCTTGATATACTATTTATGTCTTTCTTGGTTATGGTGAAGGTAAAAAGGGATATCGTTATTTTAATTCAATAACTCAGAAACTTTATAGGTTTTATCATGTTATCTTTCTCGAGCATATACCTTTCTTTTCTATTTCATCAACTACTTATAGCTTGACTAGATCTGATTTTATTCATATAGATTTTTTTTCTAAGGATTCTGATAGTTTATTATCTTAGGTTCGCAGTACTTCAAATACCATTTCTCGTGTTTGACCAATTCGTACTGATCATTCTGCTAATACTGGTACTTTACTCTCCGATACACTTGAAGCTCCCTTTTTTTTATGGTCCTTCAAACTTTGTCTGATATATACATCAATCTGATAAATATTTGGGATTTGGTTCCTCTACCTCCTAGTAAGAGTGTTGTTGGTTGTCGTTGGATGTATAAAATCAAGACTAATTCTGATGGTCTATTGAGCGATACGAAGTTAGGTTGGTTGCAAAATGATACTCTCAACAGTATGGTATGGATTATGAGGAGACATTTGTTTATATTGCAAAAATGACTACTAGTTGTACTTTTATTACAGTAGCTTTGGTTTGTCAGTGACTTATCTCTCAACTTGATGTTAAAAATGTCTTCTTGAATGAAGATCTTCAAGAAGAAATTTATATAGAGCTCTCTCCTAGTGTTTCACATGACTCTGGGTATGTTTGTAAGCTTAAGAAAGCGTTACATGGTCTTAAACAAACACCTTATACTTGGTTTGAGAATTTTTTTTGTTGTGATATCTTCTCTTGAATTTGTTTCTAGTAGTCATAATTTTACTCTTTTTGTTAAGTGCACTGATGCAGATCATATCATTTTATCATAAAAACACAAAAGAGAGGTAAATTAAGAAATCAAAGTGTGTTAAAGGAGAGAATTGAACAAGAAATTGATTAGATTTAAGGCCTAACACCTTAAAACAATTTGGTTAAGGGTTCTTAAAGGGGAGAAAGAAAAGTGAAGAGAAAGGGGTATTTTCAAGCTTTCAACCTTTCTTTTCTTTGAGTTGGGAAGTAAGAAACTCTCCAAAAATAATTGATTTAAATGGTTTTGTATGTAATGTTGAATGTGTAGTGTTAGGGTATAGGGATTCTTGAAATTGAATGTTAGATGATTTTTTTTAATTATTAATTAATGTTTAATTATGTGAAAAATGATTGGATAACAACTAAATTTGAAAGAATTGAAGAAAATTTATTCCTCCTCTTAGGCAAAGCTTTTGGCCACATAGAAAAAATGAATTGGTGTTTGGATTATTTAATGCAAATGATAGATTAATTGTGGATTATTTAGAATTGTGTGCTTGAATGAAAAATGGAGGGTGAAGTGATTGAAAAACAAAATATATGCCTATGGGAGGAGGGAATTTCAGCTAAGACAAAATTAGTTAAAATGGTTAAATTACCATGGAGTGTGATTATTAATGTGTAAACTAAATTATTGATGGATGAATAATAGATTTATATTAAGAAAAATTAAAATGAAATATTATTATGTATTTATGCATAAATGTTTTGCTAGGAAAAAGAAGATGAGAAATTTACGGGTTCCTATTTTTTAAAAAAATATTGGAAAATTTGTTTGTGATGTGAGAATGAGAATTTTAATTATGTATGGATGAGGATTCAAAATTTATAAAATCTGTGTTGGTACAAGTGAGATCGTGGGTATGACTCAATAACAGGGACGACTAGCACAGCTTAGGTTCGAGGTTGATATTAGACACCATGACTTTTTATTATTTATTTAAAGTTAAGCATGTTATTGAAATTTTGTTTAAGTTATAATTTATAGTATCTCATAATATGTCGAGCTAGTTATCCTAAATATTAACTAGCTCCCGAGCATATCAAGCTACTTATCCTAGAATATGAACTAACGCCTAATTTGGACATAGTAAGCTAGTTATTTCAAAATAGAGGGTAGTGTCTAGATTGGACATGTTAGGTTAGTTATTCTAGATTTGAGATTTATATTTATATTTGAAAAATACAGATAATTATTCTGGATAAAGTTCTATGTGCAATGCAAAGAAAGATTCATTATGAAAATGAAAAGTTGTCCAAGAAAGGATTGGAAT
>Ga0307515_10021105_pt1 | contig 11564 bp, 8 predicted proteins | sample 17_EM_MG_FD_194513 | JGI IMG/M metagenome (GOLD analysis project Ga0307515, IMG submission 194513) | Populus trichocarpa ectomycorrhiza microbial communities from riparian zone in the Pacific Northwest, United States - 17_EM | ecosystem: Host-associated > Plants > Roots > Unclassified | place... | reverse complement strand
TGTGTCTTCTAGTTAACTCTTTGGCCACCTTTGATACAAAAAAGCAGTTTTTTAACTTTAAAAATTAAATTTTTAACATGTTTTTACATGAAAATATCTCTAAAAACATTCTTGAAATTTCAATAAATCAATTTCAGACATCAAAAAACTTATAATCACTCTAAAAAACAAACTTCACGGGGAATAAAGATATTGTTAATATTTGTAATAATAAAATTAAAAATATTTTTACTTGTTTTGATCTCTCTTTCACGACGGAAACAATACTTTTATTTTCTAATATAGATTATCAATCACTTTTTCCATTTTTTATTTTTTTATAATTATTTTTCCTCTCAAATTTCAGGGAAAGAAACATAAAATAAATAAAGTTTAAAACTAAAATGTGAAATCCTCAAAATACAAGGACCAAAAATGAAAGAAATTACAACTTTAAGAATTAAATTGTAGTTTCCTATGCCCCATGAGCAGTAAAAAAAGGTTTTCTTGAAGTGTTTAATCTAGTCCTTGTTGTTTTTATTTTTTTATTAATAAAATTAAATGCTTTGTTTTTGTATTATTGAGCTTTAATTCGAGGTAGAGACATTTTTTGCCATTGCGAATACACCATGACATGTAAACCAAAATAAATTATTAGACTTAAAATCACGTGAACTTAACATGAAAAGAATTAAAACTAAATAATTGTTTGATGAAAAAACAAGTATCCAGTGCAACTGGATATTCATACCATATTTATTACCAATTGAGTAAGAGATTTTGATATTTATATTCTATCCATTGAATTTCAGGTATTCATAAAAATATTTATTTTACAATTATTATTTATTATTCAATAAAAAATAAAATAATAATAAATATATGCAAAGCATATATATATATATATATATATATATGAAGTTATGTTTAAATCCGATTTGGAATTAAGTTTGATAATATCCGTATCATATTAATAACTCATCATATAAAATGACTATACATTCAAAAAAAAAAAAAAACAAAAAAAAGCTTATTTAGTCAATATCTGAAACGGATATATTCTTTTCATATTGATATTAAAATAAAATTAAAAACAGGGCCCTAGCCCACATCCCATTTTAAGTTTTAGACAGTGATCATATCAATACGCCTGGAATCTAAACTCTATTCAATTAAACTACTTCTTTAAGTTTTCTGTGTTTTAATCTGATTTGTATTGTCGGATTTTTATGCCAGAAAGATAAGCACAGTCCCGCAATTATTGCTCAGTGTTTATATACAGTCAAAAAAGGGAACCAATTAAATATTTTTCTCTGTCATTTATTCCTTAAACATAGGAAACCTTTTCCTTTCCGTACCAGTACTAGTCGGGTTTTGCTGCATCACACTCATATATATTCTCATCTTACATGATTTGATTGTTATACACAGATTTCAGCTATTAACTTAGTCTTCTCTCTACCCTTTTTCAAGAAAAGTTTCTTTTCAATCATGGAGGAAAATAATGGCCTGTCTGGTACGTTCATCAACAATAGCATGATGAGACTGGTTGCAAATAGCCGTGGAAGCAACAACAATGACATGCAATTTGATGCAAATATCCTCAGCAATGGCGATAGCAATGCCATGCAATTTGATGAAAATATCCTCAGCAATGCCATGCAATTTGATGCAAATATCCTCAACAATGGCAATAGCAATGCCATGCAATTTGATGCAAATCTCCTCAACAATGGCAATAGCAATGCCATGCGATTTGATGAAAATATCCTCAGCAATGCCATGCAATTTGATGAAAATATCCTCAGCAATGCCATGCAATTTGATGCAAATATCCTCATCAATGGCAATAGCAATGCCATGCGATTTGATGAAAATATCCTCAGCAATGCCATGCAATTTGATGCAAATATCCTCATCAATGCCATGCAATTTGATGCAAGTATCCTCAGCCATAATGGCAATAGCAATGCCGTGCAATTTGATGCAAATATCCTCAACAATGGCAATAGCAATGCTTATATTTCCCCTGGCTCTTTAGTTGATGATCAATTTTGTTCACCTAACAATGCCATGGTGATGGCTTGTTCATCTTCTAACTTGATTAATCATAGCGGCCAACCACAATCACAGGGATCCTCTAGTGAGTGTCAATTTAATTTACTATACTATAGTAGCAGTTTAATGTCTTGTTTTTCCTTGAAAATAAGATTTTTACTTGTATAGCAATTAACCAACTTGTGACTTATATACTGACATGCTACTAATTGGTTTTTGTAGGACAGGTTAATGTAGATGATGGGGCCTACATTGATCCATATTTTTTTACCTTACCAATCGGTGTGAGGTTTTGCCCTAATGATCGAGAGTTGGTTATGGAGTACTTGATGAAAAAGGTCAGGAATGAAGCATTGCCCAAGAATCGTATTCATGAGGTTAATATTTATGAATACCATCCTGCAATCCTTACTGGTTAGTAAATACATTGGTTGCTTATTTATTTTTCTCTTGAGATCTTATATACTATATAGTTAATGCTGCTGTGTGCACGTATAGCAATGTTTCTGCTGTTCCCCTTTGTATCCATGCTACAATATTGATCCATAAATCATGTGTCTGATGGAACAATTTCTTTTGATTTATGTATGATCAGAGAAGTATAAGAGGTACGCGGAAATACATTGGTCTTTTTTCACTACTAGAGACAAAAAGTACCCCAATGGGACGAGACCTAGTCGAGCAGTACCTGGTGGATTCTGGAAGCCTACTGGAACCTCAGCTACATGCGTCTTTGATGAGAACAAAAACCCGATAGCAAGCAAAACGCCACTGGATTTTTATGAAAGTAAAGGAAAAGATGGTAGAACAGAGTGGAAGATGCTTGAGTACTTTCCTAAATGTACGGCTATTCATTCAAGCAGCGCTGGAGGCATGAGGGTATGAGTTAGCTATTCTTTTTAATATGATTCCTTGTTTTCTTTTTCTTTTTTTCTAATGGACAAATCATTTTCTTGCAGTTGAATGACTGTGTTTTATGCGTAATATACCGCAAAGGAGAGAAAAAAAGTGGGGCCGCGACCGCTAACGAAGAAACTTAGGGCAAGTTATCTTGTTAATGGAAATTTTTATTTTCCTGAATTTTCTCACGACGAACAATGACATGATGAGCATCTCTTTGCCTCCTAACATGGTAATTCGTCACACCCAAGCATCGAGCACAATCACAAACAAGCTCTGGTTAGCATCGTACTACCATTATTACAGAGAGAGAGTTTCATGCTCTTGTTTTTTTTTAATAAAAAATAAAAGGGTTAGTTTTAATATAGTAATTTGTGTATGTTTTTCTCTTCAATAGGAGGCTTACTGTGCTTCTGATAAAATCAGCTCTCTCCCTAGCACAATTTTGCTATAGTATGAAATAAAGCACTGCATCATTGCCTAAAAAATTAGGAACTGCTTTTCATAAAGTAGTGCACTGAAAAAAACCAATCAAGATATCTATAATTTGAACCTGTCAATTTACAAGTTTTTGATACACAGCTAAAATGTGACGTCCGCTTACAGCTCGTTTTTCTGCTAAACAACATAACACTAGGAAAAAATAGATGAGATGTTCTCTCAATCCATTGAATGTCTCAAAAAACGCCCCAATGTCTTGAACAAATGGATTAACAAACCAGCAGCAGTAAAAGTGATAATCAACATCATAGAATGAAGAAAAAAGTACATGTATGAACTCACGCACATGAGCAACTGAACAGAGATCAAGAAATTTGAGAAAAGAATTCCTCCAACTGATTCTCGCCTATCACCACACCAAGTTGCTGAGTGAAAACTGAATTGATCAAATCAGCCTCCATATTTGTTGATTCATCAGATGCATGGATCTCCATGTATTCATTCAGGTTGTGAATGGTTCCGTCTGCACGCATACAAAAATTTCAAATTTTTTGATAATGATGGCTTTTCAATCAAATTATGAGCAGTTCATCTTAAGGAATCGAATTGCACTCTGCACACTAAGAGAATGTCACTGCATAAAACCTGCAACTACTTTCTCATGTGAGTTCGGAAGTTGAGCAGTTTCTTGTTAGCAAAAACAAGTGTGAACCAAAAAGGATTTGCTGACAAGCAAAGAGCTAGTTCATTCGTAAGAAAATTAGAAATCAAAGGAATGGTATGACAAGACCATGCACAAGTACATATTCTATTTCAATGATTAGTCCATTACTACGTGATGACCTTTTCCATAGGAAATATAATGACTGGCTATCATAAATATCACCCACATGTTATATGAATGCAACAAACAGGACATGTGGACCTTAGGAACTTTCTTCTAGATCTGACCATGAATGGAACAGTATTATAAAGTTTTAAACCAGCACCAAGAGATATTTATGTGGCTGTACACAGAATTTACCTTCAGCTACGATGGGTTCATATGCAGGAGGTTGGGCAGTCCAATTACCAACAGAATCTTTCATGTGTCTTCTATCAGATGCAAAGAAACGGAGGAAAATTGGAGCATGCACAATTCGGAAAGACCTGATACCAAGAAAAACATTTTGTTACATTGAAATCATATCATGACATTTAATTTTCACATCATAAATAAGTATATACCCTTCTCTGAGAGACTGCCGAACATCTGAGATAAAACTTCAAGTTCTTTAGAAAGAAAATAAAATCCATATCATAATTCAGAAATTTTAAGTTTGTTATGACTGAGGGTAGTTTGGGATATAATAGTTAACCTAAGCGACTCAATTCACATCAGCAAAAGAATGAGGGCAACCTAAGTTACCTAACCTTTCTTAGGTTCCAGAGAAATAGCAAAAGTGCTCTCGTGTAGATAAACTACAGAGAAGAAAGCCACTTTTAGATGCACCATGGCATGAGGAATATAATTATGTTAGAATTTTTAGGTCCAGGTAGTAATCATCTTCTATTCTTCCATAACTATTCTTAATTTCAAGCAACATTCTTGTTTCTTTCTCACTTTTCACCCCTAATTACATGCTCTTAAGACCATAGTCAGCGGATGCATCAAATGAAACCTAAGGCCTCAAGGGCCAGCTGCCGTTACTGTCCATGCCTTGGATCGCAGCATGAACAGCCTCCAAATTTCCTTCTTCTCTTCCTCCCCTGGATCCCAAGTAACACCTCAGGAATCACATTACAAACTTCAAAACCGACAAAATTCAAGCCTATTCCATCAATTAAGCCACACAAAAAGCCATTTGATCAGCTAACCCCCAGATGGCATGAAAATTTCACTAAGATAATTCTGATATTCCAGCAACAAATAGAGCCAAAACTTCAACTATTCAATCCTCAATTTTGTTCTGCAAAAGATGGGTCCATCAATTGGTAAGTTTTGCCATTCATAAAGCCATGGCATATCTTGCATCAAGGTGATTTTGTTACTTTCTTTTTTCAGGAGGAGGACGTGAAAAGGGAGCTCGTTTGTATTTGAATCAAGCTAAAGCCCAACCAACAGAAAGCCAAGAATCTCATCCTCCATGTTTTGAACAAGTAATCTAATTTCTTACGAGCTAAAACCATGGCTGCTTTGCTGTAGCAATTTGACACACAGACCTTTTGGGCTCATACATACTACATACAGGAGAAAAAAACCGCAACATTGGCTAAACTACATCCTCATAATGCATTGACATACTAATAAAGAAGGCACAATTTCATTAAACAGCTAACATTACCTTTGGTACTCAGAGAAGAGCTGAAATGATGGCCGGATGGTTTCGGAGACATATGAAGCTAACGGAGAAGGAAAGGAAAGACTTGAATCCAAATCCCACACTAAATGAGAGTTCCCATCTCTTTTTTTCTGCACATACCATTTAAAACCTTAATGGATACAAACAGAATAGCAAATTTCCATCCAAACCAAAATTAAATCCACTCAACCATCCTGAAACCCAAAGTAAAGCAGAATAATTTACCAGACCACCAGTAATTTTATGCTAGAAAGGGTTTGGCTCTCACCTGAATGCCAATCACATGATAATCCCAAAGAATGATTCCATCTGCTCTTGTACTAGCCTTTTGATGCCACAGTGGGATCTAAATAAAAAATTTCGGTTCAAAAGTTGGTATAAAAAATGACAACAAATTTTCTCAAATACCAAAACCACAAAACATATTCACTCAGGCTTTCATTACCTACAGCTAAAAAAAAGTTAGCCAAATGACATACAATCAGCAACTAGAACATTAACAATGTAAGTTAACTACAAAAACAATAATAAAGTGAACATTAATACAAGAAAATAAAAACAAGAAAAAATGCCTGTTTCTTATCATTGGAAATGAAAACAACAAAAAGATCAGACCCATCAGCATCTGCTACACCATCCTTGCATAGTTTCTTGAGAAGAAAATAAACATTTTCTTCACTGCATCAACACAACATTACACAACCAAAAAGAACAATAGTTGGTGTAAGGAAAAAAGAAAGAAAGAATGATCAATCAACTAAAACCCCATGATCAAATACATAAGCAAAACATAAAAAGATAAGAACAATAGTTGGTGTAAGCAAAAAAAAAAAGAATGATCAATCAACTAAAATCCCATAAAAACAAGACCATGGTGATCAAATACATTGGCAAGACATAAAAAAAATAAGAACAATAGTTGGTGTAAGCAAAAAAAAGAATGATCAATCAACTGAAACCCCACAAAAACCAGACCATGATGATCAAATACATAAGCAAAACATAAAAAAGAACAGATTTTTACTTATTGGGATTGCCCAGAAATTGCTAAAAATGCAAGAGGAGTGATTTTGAAGTATTGTATGTACCAGTAAAATGGGGTGTGAGTGAACTGGGAAACCTCCAAATTGCTCATTCTTCGTTTCGAGCTTCTATTCCCTGTTTGATCAGCTTTATATTCGAGAGAGCGCCTGTTTTCGGCTTTTCGCTGCCTTAAACGACACGTTGGATGGAAGCTCGAAAGGGTGTCATTTTCTTACCAAAACACCAAACAACAGTTTATCTTTCCGCCCTCCTAAAACCGACATCGTTTTGTTGACTATCAGGCGCTCTTGTTGTGTTCTCTCTCAAACTCACAAAATTCATCCATGGTCTCTTAAACAAATCGAGTTCATAAACACTTTGATTAAGTCACTTTTTGATAGAGCTATTGAACCGTATTTTTTCAAGTTTTTTATATATTTTTTTAAATATAAATTATTATTTTAATTATTTTGATATATTTATATTAAAAATATAAAAAATTATTAATTTAATATATTTTGAAGCCTACGTTACAACTTCAAACACGCAACAGTGAAAGTGCAATACCTATATGTTTATTTACCATTTACCACTAGATTATCGAGTTAATTATTTTTAAAATGAGATCTTTTTTTTCAAAAATTTCCCTGAACCAGGATCAATTATAGAGTCTAGCTAGGTTTAACGAATATAATATATAATTTTAATATATTTTTAATTAAAATTTGATAATTAAAAGTGTGTGTGTATATGTATATCGCCAGACACTCGCATGACAACAAATACATTTGACAATAGACGAAGCCTGCATTATCTGACGAGAGAATTTAGACAACATTGGAAATAGTTGGGCTGTGCTTGAAGACTTGGTATGGAAGAAATAGTAATACAATACTGAGATTTCCATGCTAACGCTACCTTCTTCTTCTTCTTCTTCCTCTTTGATACTTCTCAAGCTATACAGATGAACTTCAAATTGTTTGATACATGATGTCATTTAAAGATGATCATTTTTTACCAAGCTTGCCATCTAAACAGAAATTTTCATGTCTTAATAATCTCTCAATCTATATACTCTCCTAGGAAAATGAAGTAGGAGGACTGATTTGATTAACAGTTGGAAATTGAGAGATCACACGTGATTTTTATCCTCTCTTTAAAACAAGGGTTTGAGTTAAATCAAATAAAACTCGCAAACGCAGGAGCCGCAACCCTACCACCACAAGTCGCCACCACGGTCGGAAATGGAACCAGAACCAGAACCAGAACCAGACAACAAGCCACCGTCTCCACCACCAAAACGCCGTTCAATCTGCCACAAATGTGACCGTCCAATCCCAGTTTGCCTCTGCCACGTCATTCCGACCCCACCAATCCCAACAAGAACACAAATCATAATAATCCAACACCCCCACGAATCCCACCACAAACTCAACACCACACCTCTCCTCACCAAATCACTCCTCAACTCCTCCTCTATAATAACCCGCCGGCTTACCTCCAACACCCTGATAAACCAACCCCCTTCCTCCACCTACTACCTATTCCCACCCTCACAGTCCTCACCGGCTGTAACTCTATCAGACCTCAAGACAGCGTTAAAAAACAACACCCCTCCTGTCTTAATCGTGTTCGATGCCACGTGGAAGCATGCTAAGGAGATGGTGAGTGCTAGTGAAGGGTATCTGAGTAGATTCGCAACAAGGGTGTGTTTGGATGGTTTCGATGGAGGCATAGAAGGAGGGAGTATTTATGACTCTGACCTGGTTTTGAGAAAGGAGCCTTGTGGTGGTTGTGTTAGCACTTTGGAGGCCGTGGCTAGGTGGTTAGGGGTCGTAGAGGAAAATGGGCTTGAGATTGAAGATAGACTGGTTGGGCTTTTGAAAGAGATGGTTCGATTACAGGCTCAGTTTTTGAAGCCCATGAGGCCTAGGCCTAAGCTGCTGAAGAAAAGTAAACAAATAGAGCAAGGAAAAAATAGCAGCGACGCGTGATGGGTTTCAGCTTTGGATTTACGTTGTATTTGTGTAGCAAATGGATGATTCTTTCTTCTTCTTTTTTTATCAATATTCCTTTATGAATCAACGTGGAATTATTATTTTTTTCTAGTTAATTATTTTGCCTCCAAACTTGATATTTGAGCCGTTCATAAGGGCGGTCGACCCACAAGCAAAACACACCATGGGCCAGTTAACATGGTCCATGGATCCCCACCATCCCACACTATGATGCAGGATAATGCCAAGAGGAATTCAATGAAAACAGCACCAAAATAAAGCCCCATGGCCAAGAAAAGAAAAAATAAAAAATAAAAAAAACCATAGACAGAGAGAGAAGGGGGAGGGGACCCTTGATGCCGCAAGCAGGTGAGACAATACATGATACAAGGGTCATGATGCATGTCTAGTAAAGAGAGAGCCCAGTCTCAATCAATACAGATTCTACAGTGAAATCCCATTTGCTTTTTCAGACCCTTTTTCTGTGGTCACAAGGATGGCAATCACCAAAAGAGGCTCCCCACACCATCACCCCTGCACATGCTATTGATACGAGGCAGACAGTGGAGTCATGTCTTTAGAAAGTGAAAAAGGGTGCTCTGCTATGGAGGAGTAGGAGGAGGAGGAGGGAGGGAGGGATTGTATCTGTTTCTCTTCATAGTTAGTACAACCCCAAGTAGGGCTCTGTTGCATCAATCACATGATATTTATGAAGGGCCCCTTCCTAGCAAGTGAAGGCCATGTTCATCATGGAAAATCAATTCAGGAGAATATCAGCAAATAAAGGAGGAGGAGGAGGAGGAAGAGGGCCCCCCATATATCTCATATATTCATCATTGCAACTTTGGGCCTCGCACATGGAGATTTACATCCATTTTTGCAGTCCTGGTTTTTGCATGCTGGAAACTCTTACAATTCGAGTGTCAAAACTCTCGCTTACAGATTCAGGACCGAAATTTGTTAATACAGAGAACAAATTAGAAGAGAAAAAAAATTCAATGTCAGCTAAATTCATATGAAGTTGTTAGCAAGAAGTTGAGACTGAGATTAACACTGTAGAGCAATCTCTTCTATAGATTTTAAATTTTAATTAAGGCATTAAAGCATAGTTTATTGCAACGTTATTAATCTAATTATAATCTGTTCATTTACGACCTAGTTGAGGTTGTTTTTTAAAATTAAATTGGGTGGATGTTGATTAGATTAAATAATATTTTTTTAAAAAAATATTATTTTATAATTAACTAGCTAAAAAAACATTGATCTAGTGTAATAAGATTGGTTTACAGTGGAGATGGCATTTCACTTTCGAAAAGAAGGCTATAAACTTGAAGTGCTACCTGGCCCAAATTATGATATGTGTGTGTGTGGCCTTGCTTCTAATTCTACTTTTCTTTTCAAGGAAATACATCCTTTTCATGTCTCAAGAATCTTCATCATCATATCTTATGAACTTGTTTTTGTTTTGTGCCTTCTCTTTTCTGTTCAAAATCATAACACAGCACGGCAAAATGGAAATATATATATATATATATATATATATATATATATATATATATCTAAAGGGAATATTTGACTGCAGAATCAATTTGACGTCCTCAGGACATTTACATTTCCTTTCTTCTTTCTGTGACAAAATCATTATTGTTGATATAATTGATAGCTCCAGCAGTTTAGCCTTTCTTTTATATATAGTTTTAGGGTTTCGCTTTACAAATCGGCATTCTCTATAGTCTATGCTGGGATGCCACTAATGATGCTATCATGAACCCTAATGATTTTCCTATGACATTAGATGCTGTCTATGAGTAATCAATTTTAAAACTCTGGTTAATCAAAGCATCGAACAAGATGACATCCCAACTTCCAATAGAGTAGAAGCATGCAACGAACAAGAGGGTTGATTTTTTTTTATTTTTTTTTTGCATCATAGTTACTACGATCATAGTTATCAAATCCAAATTAAAAAAGAAAAGATTTTTTAAATATTAAAATAATATTTTTTTTAATTTCTTATTTAAAAAAATTAAATTAATGATTAATCTCAATTTTTAACTAAATAATTATATCGTTGAGATTCCACCCAAATCAAATCTTAAATCAACTGAATTCTAGTTCAACTCATCGAGAGTTTTCAAGGTAGTGTAAGCAATATAATTCAGTAATTCACGTATGCATGAGCTTGATAATTTGATTTATCAGCTATTTGACGTTCTTCTATAAGATATAATCTTTGTTTCGTTTTCATTTGAGCTGAAGTACTTGTATATATTAGGTAGAGGGATATATTATTATCTTCTATTATCTCCTATATGATTAATTGGTTCATTTTCTACCGAATAAAATTAATAAATCCGATAGAAAAGATAGAAAATATTTGAATTTGTTTTTGTATTAATTAGGACGACGACTATCGTTTTAAAACCACAAAACAAGATCGAGATATGGATTAATCAAAAGCTCTCATTTCTTTTGTGATCCACCCAGAAAAACAAAGAAGAAGAGACATTTGAAATCATTTCTTTTTTATTAATGGGGAGGTTTAGGGTTTTAAGTGGGTTTGTCTTTGTATTTTTTATGTTTTTTCACAGCCAACCACAGTTTAAAACACAATAGAATTTATTTATTTTTGTGTTTTAAAATTATTTAAAAAAAATAAATTGTTTTTCAAATTAATTTTTTATATTTTTATATTAATTTTTTGTGTTAATATTAAAAATAATTTTTAAAAAATAAAAAATAAATATTACTTTAATCATTTTTAAAATAAAAAATACTTTAAAAAACTATCATTATTATATTCTCTCAGACACCGTTGATATTC
>Ga0307515_10021104_pt1 | contig 11564 bp, 7 predicted proteins | sample 17_EM_MG_FD_194513 | JGI IMG/M metagenome (GOLD analysis project Ga0307515, IMG submission 194513) | Populus trichocarpa ectomycorrhiza microbial communities from riparian zone in the Pacific Northwest, United States - 17_EM | ecosystem: Host-associated > Plants > Roots > Unclassified | place... | reverse complement strand
TTTTATAGGAATTTTATTTTTCAACGACAATGTAATTACTCGATTGCCCCTTACCATCCAAATTTTTTAACCTTGATTTCAGGAGCTTTATAGTAATTTCATAATATATTTTTTGTTATTATTATTTATTCATGAGGGCATTTTAATATTTGTACAAATAAAAAAAGCTGTTAATGCATGTCGAGCATGCGTCAGCCACTCCATTGCTTTTGGTCGGCGTGTGCGGTTAACTCCAGTTGTCTTAGTCTTGCTTCTGTCATATTATTTGATTCATTTCGACGTCCTTCTCCTCTCTAGATGACGCGTGTATGGTGGTTCTGTTTGGTTTGACACATATTTGTTTGTTTTTTCCCCTTCTTTTCTCTCTCACCTTGCTTCTGTTACCTTGAATTGCGTGCTATCCTTTGAAAAAATCACACCATCCCTTCAAATTGTTTCCCTTTTAGATTTAGTCCCTCTTCTTTTAGGTGTAATTTTTAAATTTGAAAAAATTATTTCAATTTGAAGATTATTTTCAATTTCATTATTTTTAATTTTTTTTTCATCTCTTAGATTTGGTCCATATTCTTTTGATTACTATTTTTTTAGGTTATTTCTAAAATTAATTTTTTTTTTTTTGCAATTTCATCATCTTTCAACTTCCTTTTTTCTATCAAGCTTGATCATCATTTTTTTAATTGCTAATTTTATGCTTTGATAAGTTTTTTAGATTGATTTGTTTTTAATTTTATCATTCAATATTAAATTGGTTGAAGATTGACCTTCTTGATTAAGTCTGGGTATGAGATTTCATGGCTTGTGATATTTTTCTTTACGATTTCATCCTTTAACATTAAATTGGTTAATAATCGACCTTCTCTAATAAGCATGAGTATGAGATTCACGGGTTGAAATTTTAGAATATTAACTCAAATTTAGGAGATTCATTCGTGTTTTCTTTGTTTTTATGCTATTAAATTAGAGTTGCCTCTTTTATACTATTAAATTAACTAAACTTATCTCTAACTTCTATTAATTTTCTTCTTGCCTCCAAAAAAAAGTTTCCTTAGCCCGCATTGTTCTGTCAGCCATTGATGTAGGTTTACTAAAGTCATTTTTTTTTAATTCTATATTTTTATTTGCTTTCGGCTTTCAATATTTGGTTCATTATAATTGGATTTCTAATTTGTTTCAGTATGTGTTCCATAGTTTTATCATTATCTCATATCTCATATCTCATATCACAGGTTATCTATGGTTGACTCGGATCAATCAGATATGTCAATGTTTCAATATTTTTTTAAAAAATCTTTTGTCTAATATGTAAACAATTAAGTATTTAAAAAGTGTTTCGGCCAGTTTCCATTAATTTTTTTACTTCCTAACATTTTTACATATTTCTTAAGGTTAAAAAAAAAAATCCATTGCGTTGCATATCATGAGTTAAAAAACTAATATTCATCTATGACACATTAAATTTTGGCATTAACTTCTTGAAATGTGCTCAAAATCCAACCAAAATTTCCCACCACCCCATGACCTACTAGAACACCAAATCAAACCCGCCCGCCCCTCTTTTGCTATCACCACCACCAACATCAGTATCACCCTCCCGCCACCACCATCACCACCACCAAAGTCCACCATCCATTATTAAAATTAGAAAAATTCACCCAAGATCATAAAACACACCCACACAACTACCTAGTCCTTCCCCTTAGGTCCCTTTTCACACACAAAAACATACCCATATTGCCAACTCAGACACGCACAAAAACTTTCATCTCTCTCTCTCTCTCTCTCTATTTATTTGTTTTTTAATGCGCCCGCCTACTCTTGTTTACTCCAAACCCAATCAAAACCTCTTCATCGCTATATTTCCTCAACTCGCTCCGATCCAACTCAACCAAGCTCACCTTACCAACTCGGAGATCTTTCTTTCCTTCAAGAATGGCAATCCCTCCGAGATTGATAGCATCATCATCATCATCTTGCACTACAACATCAACCAACAACAGTAGCATTCACATTGAAGAGGGTCTTGCTAGTAAATTCTGGATCAAGTTTAGGAGAGAATCTGTTTTTTCTATGTACACCCCTTTTATCATCTCTTTGGCTTCTGGCACTCTCAAGATTGATTCTTTTAGGCAATATCTCTCTCAAGATTCTCACTTTCTCAAATCTTTTGCTCATGCGTGAGTACCCTTTTCTCCTTTTCTTGGTTTTTAAGCTATTTTGATTGTTGTCTTTTTTTGGAGGTTTTTATTTATGTGATATAGAGATTGAAATATACATTTTTTTCATTCCTACTCTTATGAGGGTTCTTGGTTGGTTGGTGGAAGAGTGGGTTAATGATTTATAATTTATAGTAAGTATTTAGCTAACTAAGAGAAGAGATTAGTGAGTTTTGGAGATCTTAATGAAAGAGTTTATTGAAGTATCAAATAGGGTTTCTTGGTTGGTTAAATAGTGAAGTGAAGAGAAGATGATTTATGGTTAAGTTTAGGTCATTAGGAGGGAGAAGAGAGATTGTTTATTTAGTAATATGGTTTCTTTTTTATTGTTTCTGCAATTAAGCTATTTGTTTGGTAGCTGAGAAAGTGCGGGAAAAGGGAGAAATTTTGGTTTGATTATGCAGGGATAATGTTATCTTTTGTTGCTTGATTTGGATTCCTTGAATGTCCTTGTTATGGAGTAGTAGAAAGGATGAAAAAGGTAGTGGCTTGTACTAATTTAGATGTGTTATCTGTGAAAGGAAATGAAGCAACTGGTTTTTCGATGAAGTGGAATGTGATTTTTATATGGTTCTGGAATCATATTTGAATGTTTCGGTTTTTGTTTTACGTTCTGTGTGTGTTAATTTTCTTAGCATTTTTATTAGAAAATTTGGCAAAATAAAATGATTGGAGTAAGCCTTACCAAGGAAATGACTTATGATGATCTTCGCATATAATATGAAGAACCTAATTTAAATCTTAAGCCTCTATTTGGTTGCTGAGAACGGTGGAGGGAAAAAAGCAACCATGTAAAACTTGTTTTCTTTTATTGGAAACAGAGCTGCTAATTCCAGCACTTTTCTAAGTTAATTAGAACTATTGCCATGCTTGATGAATTATATTAATTTTCTGTGGAAACAAGAGCAGCATAAAATATATAAATAAAAGTCCTTCCATCTTTTCTTGTGTCAGTGCTCAGCTACTAATTTGAGGTTTAAATTGTTATTGTTTGGAAAAGAAAGAAAAGAATTACTAGTTACATCACCTGAGGTGAGTTACACAATTGAGTTATGGACACTGTTTTATTTTCCGCTTTCAAGTTTTGACTGCACCAATAGAGTTGTTACTTTTTAGGCATTTGATTTTTTTTTTATTTTTCATCATTGGATTTAGGTTTGAATTGGCAGAAGAGTGTGCTGATGATGATGAAGCAAAGCTAGCAACCTCTGAGTTGAGGAAGGGTGTCTTAGAGGAGCTAAAGATGCAAAATTCATTCGTTCAGGTTTAGATAAATGCATAAGAAGAACTTTTCCTTTCTACTTACTGTTTGGTTATTTTATTTTGGTTGAGAAAAAAAAAAGGGTCAACAATGTGTTTTTTAACCTTTGATTGAGCAATTTTTTTTTTTTTCAAATTCTCTTCCTCTGGGCTCCTCCTAGTGAAATGCTTTAAGAGTCTTTTCCTTCTGTTGATATCTGAGAACAAGTAAGGATCATTTGCCTGCTGCCTTGATCAGCCTTGCTTAAAAGAGCTTTCTTGGGGAGGCTGTTTCATTTTTTTTCCTGGTGTTCTGACATTCCTGACTTTAATTTGGATATTTTATGTCATATTATAAAATAGTTGACATGGGACTTGATTTAGTTGATTTTAAATGAATCTTTTCATACATGAACTTATTGTTTTTTTCCCTTCTTTATACACTTGATTGTTGAGCATCATAAATGATGTGAAATGAATGGATAATAAATGACTATGCTTATTCGGTATTAAGTTTTGTACGTGAGTGGGTTTTATCATGTTTATTGGATGATAGAGCCCCTCAAAAACCAAATTTAGGTGGAAAATATGTTCAAAGCTTTCAAAGCATATTTTAAACCCAAACTCAAAATGGGTAAAAAGGAAAAAAAAAAGAACTATGATAATATGGACTTGGAGTTCTTCTGTTCAATGTTTGTGGTAATTGATCATTTTCTGTCTAAAACTAGTCCGGCAGTCTATTGGAATTGCAGAGAGGATTTTTTACAGTAATTTTATGATTGATGTTGATATGAAACTCCCATTCAAATTGTAAAATTCTACAATTTTACCATGCAAACAACCATCAATGATTTAAATCTCATGAAAAAATTGTTTATGCATAAGACTGTAGTGAAATCAGGATTTAAGTTGTCAAAATCATAAAATAGGGATCTTATGGGATTTTTGTAGGATTTTAAGCCTGCTGAAATGATTGGGCTTCTTTCTTGTAATGAGGTTTCCTTTTTGTTTTTCTTGTTTTATTTTGTGTTTGATTTCAATCTTGGAGGCTTTGTTGGAATTTGGTACTTTAGTGTTTTTTTTTTTTTATGTTTTTTAATTTTTTTTGGGAGAAGTTGGAATCTTTCTTCATTGTTATTTAATTTATGGGATTTGATACCTTTACTGTGGATTTGATATTTGTTATTAATTACTAGGATATTAATTAATTAGATTCTAAATACTTTTTAATGCCTTAACAACTCCCTTTTATTTTCTAGAATGGATGGGTTAAACCATCCTTAATTGATAGGCTTGCTAATGTTGAATGCTAAAATTATTTTCTTGATTATAAAAGCTGATGCAAAAGTATATTTTGATCTACATGCTCAAATTGTATCAATTATTTCCAGTGCTTGACAAACTTAGTGTCACTATGAATGATTTATATACGAGTTCTTAAAGACTTTCACATTTTTATTAATTACATGATTTATTACTTCCTAATTCTATTCACATAAGCTTGATTATCCAAAAACAATGATTTTTTTTTCCTTATCTATGTGCTTTTCACTCTATTATCAATTGGATTTCACCTTAAAGAATGTTTTTTGTAATTATTATTTAAAAATATGTTTTTTTTTTATGTTTTTTATTTGTATTTGAGACTACTTATGGTTTGTTAAATCTAAAGACTTTATAGGTTCCGATCTTACAATACAATTTTTGAACCCTACAATGATCCTAGTTAAAATCCCAACTTTAATAACCTAGGATGTTGACATTACTGTTGAAATATAAAGGGAATGAAAAATAAACCTGGGAACATTCAACATGCTAGATTGAAATGTACAAAATGGTTGCTTACCTATGTGCTATGTTTATATCAAAAACTTATTGTTGGTGGCATATATAATGTGTCAATGACTGTTATCATGAATGGTATTTCCGAAATTGCTACACTGATAAAATCATTATGCTGCTATGAAATGTTGCATAATCAAGCTAGGCAATGCACACAGGTTAAAATGGGTTTCTCCGCAAAGGTATCACTTGGATATGCATATACTATTTTATAATTATTCCTGATTATCGAACTCAGTGAAAATGTTGCTTAAATGGTTTTCTAACCTTGTCAAGAAAATGTATTTTTTGGGAGATCAATAAATAAACCTAATTCCAAATGTTTTACCCCTTTCTTAGCTATCACTAGAGTATAAAGTTACGTTGTGCCATAATGTTTCATTCCACACCATTAATTGTCATGAGATCTTACAGTTTAGCCAGTGATTCTCTAGTCTGGCAAAATGTTTTTTAATGAGAAATATGTAGTTGATTCTATTTATTGGTTGTGGACTTGTGATTTATAGCCAAGAAATTTAAGTGACTATAAGAATTTTTGTTGAATCTATCTTGCTGCAATGTGGTTCTGTCAGCATGCATTTTGTAGCTTTACTTCTGCTTGCTCCTTCCAGGAAGCTCATTTCCATCAGCAGGGCCTAGGAGGAGAAAAATTCTTCAACAATGGAATCTTAAGGAACACTGTTCTGCTTTAACCCTTGTGGTGTCCATTTGTCATACTAATGCTACTAAAATCATATTATTTGACTTTATATAATTATATTAGATATAGCAAGGAGAAATAAAGAGGTTACAGTGCAACTTTTGCAGCAAACTAAAGTGCTGATGAGTTTGATGGAAATGACACCTTATCTTAGTCACCACTTCTTGTGTCTTGAAGATTCATCCTCTTAACTCTTCAGAGCTACTATCATAGATCAGCTGTAAAATTTGTTTTAATGTAAAATTCTGTAATTATAAATCAGCTTTACACAGCTATCTAATATTTAATTTATAATCCTGTAAGCATGTGGATTTCTGTGTCTTACATGAAATAGTTCTTTCAGTGCTCTGAATGTTTGAATTATCCAGGAATGGGGTACAGACCCAGGTAAAGAGAGGACTGTCAATTCTGCAACGGTTAAATACACAGATTTCTTGTTGGCTACAGCCTCTGGGAAGGTTGAAGGAGTGAAAGGTCCTGGTAAACTTGCAACTCCATTTGAAAGAACAAAAGTTGCAGCCTATACTCTGGCTGCCATGACACCTTGCATGCGGCTGTATTCGTTTCTTGGCAAGGAGCTCCAGGCACTTCTAGATCCAGAGGATGACAGGCACCCTTACAAGAAGTGGATTGACAGTTATTCATCTGAGAGTTTTCAGGTAATTTACAGTTTTGCCAGTGGTATTTTGCATTGTGTTTTTAATGGTCCACCTGATTACATTTTATTGACTGCAGTCTGAGAGGAAACTGTATTACATAAATGGCCTACTTTACCCCCAACATCTCAATTATTGTACTCTTTGAAATCTAGGCATCAGCTCTGCAAACCGAAGACTTGCTGGATAAACTTAGTGTCTCCTTGACAAGCGAGGAGCTTGACATCATTGAAAAGCTTTATCACCAAGCCATGAAACTTGAAATAGATTTCTTCCTTGCGCAGCCACTTGCTCAGCCAACTGTAGCTCCCCTTACAAAAGGGCATAACCCTGCAGAAGATCGGCTTGTCATATTTTCTGATTTTGATTTGACATGCACTGTCGTTGACTCTTCTGCCATTTTGGCAGAGATTGCAATAGTAACAGCACCAAAATCTGATGTGGTTCAAAGTGAGGCTCAAATTGCTCGGATGTCATCAGCTGATCTGAGAAACACATGGGATCTTCTTTCTGGACAGTACACTGAAGAGTACGAGCAATGTATTGAAAGCATTATGCCATCTAAAAAAGGTATAATTCCTTATGAAAATTCTTGCAAGATAGAAGTTGGAATCTGTTAACTGTTTGGGGATGGGAAATGGTCTGTTGCTGAAGATCTTAGTATAATATTAAATCCTCAGGTTGGTTTTGACTTTCTGTGTTTTTGCAGTGGAGTTCAACTATGAAGCTCTTTGTAAAGCTCTTGAACAACTTTTAGACTTTGAGAGAAGGGTAAATTCTAGAGTGATTGAGTCTGAAGTTCTTAAGGGTTTGAATCTTGAAGATGTAAAACGAGCTGGTGAACGTTTGATTCTTCAGGATGGCTGCACTAGTTTCTTTCAGAAAATTGTGAATAATGAAAATTTGAACACTAATGTCCATGTGCTCTCATACTGCTGGTGTGGTGATCTCATCAGATCAGCTTTTTCTTCAGGTATGTTCCGGCCAGGTCAGAACCTTGAGTAAAGAATTTGGAGGTGTTCCACCCTTCAGTATTTTTTGCAATGAAGTGGCTGCTCTGAAAACTCGAACTGATACAGTGCACTGTAGCATCAAATATGCACACACATGCATATATGTATATATTCTCCATTAGAGTATCTAGTTTTCTACTTTTCACATTACTTACTTGAACAATGACCTCTTAATCACTTTACATTCTTATTGTCCCACCATATTTTACCCTCCATCGATGACGCCTAACTTTAGATGTCAAAGTAGTATGTGATACAGGATAGCTTAATCCTTAGTTGCATAGTCTACATTTCCTCTGTGCGAAATTGGTCAAGTATCTTCCTTTAAAATGGGTTGGTGTGCTGGATTTTGTTTCTTGTTTTCCTATTTTGCAAATCCAACTTTTTAAGGATGTATTTTTACTGGGGGAGATCTGCTCCAGAATGGTGTATTGCAATGAACTTCATTCATAGGTAACCATGTAGAACTGGAGAGACAGCCTTTGTAACAATCCTTTACTACAATGGTTTATCTTCTTCACTTAAGATTTTATGCATTGAAATGATGTTACTGTGAAAAAAATTGTGTAGCAATTAGATCAAATATGCATCTAAAATGTGTGCACAAAATTGTTTAATTGGAACAAAGAATTTGATGGCACTAATCAAACTATAATAGCTGGATACAGAAGTCAGTCCTTGTATATTAGTGATGATTTTCCCAGAAACATCCTCTTTTAAATATGCTTTAGAGATAAAGGTTTGCAACACAACATGTGTGAAAGATTACTGGGTATTGCTACACTTGGTTAGCATAAACTCTCCGTTAAGTTGATGGAAAAGTTACTATTATCTAGGAGAATTGTCTTTCAGAAAACCTTGATTACAATAGATAAACCATTGCTTCTAACTCGATCTCTTGTGCCATAAACCTATCTGGGAGTTCATAAATATTATTTTGGGGGCAAACCTGTGGCCAAGCCATGCCATACCCCAAGTTGCCAAGGCTTAGCACAGTTACAACATGCCTTTCTGCGGCTTAGCATGGCTCTGACATGCATAGCCATGATTTTCCCACAAGATCTCTTTCAGGATAAAAAGATGTGGGGTGCCTCCATAGTTACTTGGTCGCACATTTACATGACACTCATGACAGTTATGCATGCATACACACAGACTGATGCAAGACTAATCATGACTTGCTATTAACTACTGAAGCTGCCTCACAGGATCTGTTGTCATACTGGTTATGTGTTCTTATCTTCTGATCTCACAGTCCCTTGTATTCCTTGAACTGGAAAAATGTTTTCTTAGGGCCAAAGGCTGCAATTTTTTATTTTTCATTACAATATTGGGTTTTTGGATGTGGTGATTGATTCTGAAATTCATTACTAATGCATTTTGGGTGTTGAAACTCTTATACAGCTCCATCCCTTCCTCTCTCTCTGCGCCTTTTCTTTACATTTCTCTTTTTAGATAAAGTGTAGTATTTTTCCCTGTTTCTTTTTAAGACTAAAGGAAAATTTGCCCCATACTCAGTTATAGTTTGCTTTGTTGTTGTACAGGGGGTTTGGATGTGAATGTACATGCGAACGAGTTAATTTTCGATGAATCAATCTCCACAGGGGAGATTGTTAAGAAGGTGGAATCTCCCTTGGACAAAGCTCAAGCTTTCAATGATATTTTAAAGAATTACAGCAATGACAGAAAGAACTTGACTGTTTACATTGGAGATTCAGTTGGTGACTTGCTTTGTCTACTTAAAGCAGATATTGGTATTGTAGTTGGATCAAGTGCAAGTTTAAGGAAAGTGGGAAGTCAATTTGGTGTTTCTTTTGTACCACTGTTCCCTGGCTTGGTGAGAAAACAGAAAGAATCTGACGGAGAAAGCTCTCCTAATTGGAAAGGGCTATCGGGCATACTGTATACAGTCTCTAGTTGGGCTGAAATACATGCCTTCATTTTGGGGTGGTAGAATCATTTTTGTTCGCACACTCCTGCGTGTTAGTTAGGGCAAATCAAGGAAATATTTGTTACATAATGGAACACCAATACAAGATGATGGCCAATTTTATTAGGGGCCACAGATCTGCTGCTGTTTGTTTGTTTGTTTTTTTTTTTTTTTTTTTATACACAGAGTCTTCCGTTCAGAAATGCAATGGATTCTTTTGGGTGGATAATGCTGTGAACTTGGTGTTTAGAATCTCCTGTACTTTTGTTGCCAACCTCACCAATTCTTTCGTTGCCCCTTGTAGTTGGTACTGGTTCTATACCTAAGTTTCATATGATTATTTTTTCCAGCTTGTTCATACGGTACCTAAGTCTATACATTGCAGGTATCTTTTGCTTTTCATAGATCATCATTGTTCTGTATTGGCAAGGGTCTGTATTTACAAGACCAATTTGGTTTACCCCTCTATTCAATGATGAGGCATCTTATATGCATGCCTCTCTTTTTATTGATTCTGTTCTCTTGGCCTGCCAAATTACAATGAGTGCAAGAACTCCTAAAACATGTTGCTTGGCTGTTATTTCATGTTACTTTCCTCAAACAGGTACAGCATTAATCTTGCAATCATTCAATCACATGTGGTGGTGGTGGTGGTGGTGGTTAGTGGCGTTGATTCAATGCCTGTCCAAGGGACCATCCAGTGCTTAACCCGTGAAAACCACAAGACAATAACTAATCTAAAGATGCATTTCCTTCATGGATCCATTACAAATTATTCCAATTTCCAATACATATTGAAATAAAGAAATATAAATTGAATCTCATTCAGAATCACCAAGAGTTGCCATGGAAAGAGTTAATGCAAACACCACATCGTCGTCGTCGTCATCATATATTAAAAGAGAGAGTGGAGGACTTTATTAGAGAATCTTACTTCTGTTGCCTTCAGAAACTAAAGTAAAATATTAAGAGCAAGCAAATAAATACTAAAAAAGGTGATATGAAATAAAATCTACTCACAAATTTGTTCCTTTATAATATATAAATAAATACATCGTACTTGGAGATGTGCTTCAACAAAAATTAAGAGAAAGAAAGTCAATTTGACAACCACCAAAAAGCATCCTCTTCTTTGTCTCCAAAAACACTAGTAACCTTTAAATCTCTCCTTTATTTTTTTTTATTTTAAAAACTATTAACACCAAATTGTCTAGATGAAGGATTTAAATTTATTTCTAAAATTTAAAATTAATTCCATAAAAAAATTATAATTAACGAGTTAGGTTGATACTCTGTTTGAGATTGTGGTAGCGGTGGTGGTTAAAAGTGTTTTTCGCTTCAAAATGCATCAAAATAAAATTTTTATTATTTTTTAAAAATTATTTTTGATATCAGGACATTAAAATGATATGTTGCTTAACTTTATAGATTAGAAGGTTAATTAGGTTCCAACAAGAAGCTTGAAAAAATAATTTAATGAGGCAAATTCTTAGTAAAATATATAAATCTTTGTTTGGTGGATCGGGTCCAGGAACATATTTGTATTTGTGATATTGTATGTTTACATTATGAGAATATATCATGATTGTTTCTGCGTCTTAAAAATATTTTAAAAAATTAAGATTTTTTTTTTGTTTTAAATTAAGATTTTTTTATATTTTTAAATTGTTTAGATGTGCTGATGTCAAAAATAAATTTTAAAAAATAAAAAAAATATTATTTCAAACTATTTCAAAAAAAAAACTCTTTAAAAAATAACCGCTAGCATAATATATACCAAACAGGCTCTAGGATCCATTGTTAATACAATAATGTGTTAATTACTGTAGTTTAGTGTAGTTTAGATCATTATCAGCCTTAATAAATCTTTGTTCTAAGTGGGGTTGGTGTTTAATTAAGATTCCTCTTATCAATGAGCTTGCATGATTTACACATTATTAATAAGAGTTTCAAAATCCGAAAAGTATATTT
>Ga0307515_10021103_pt1 | contig 11565 bp, 2 predicted proteins | sample 17_EM_MG_FD_194513 | JGI IMG/M metagenome (GOLD analysis project Ga0307515, IMG submission 194513) | Populus trichocarpa ectomycorrhiza microbial communities from riparian zone in the Pacific Northwest, United States - 17_EM | ecosystem: Host-associated > Plants > Roots > Unclassified | place... | reverse complement strand
AATATTTTACTAGTAGTAGTTAAAAAAAAATAGGACTACTATATAGGAGAAAGGAGCACCTATATTTATTAGTAACAATTTTAGGAGATCTAATAGCCTATAGGGATGGTATTATTAATCTTAAAATAGGACCTATTTAGTTAACTATTAAAGGAAGATAAATTCGGATATCTTTTAATATCCTACTATTAGGGAAGGACAAGGCGATACTAGGGATGCCTTAGTTATAGGAGTATAATCTAAAGATTAATTAGGTTATAGGTTAGGTCGATATTAGAGATACTTAATGCTATAAGATGTAATAATAAGCTAAGTTGGTATAGTACTAAATAGGAGCGACCTATAAAGAAATAGAAAAAGGGCTAAGCTATATACTAAAGAGATACTATAAGTATAGCAAGAAACTATGGTCGCTAGAAAGTAAAAAGCTATTAGAGTATATAGTATAGGACTATAAGATAGAATTAGAACTAGGAATAAGTTTAAGGTTTTTTCCAATCTATAAGCTTACTAAAGAAGAAGGTAGAGTATTAAAAGAGTTTATCTAGAAGAACTTATAAAAGGGATATATTAAACCATTGCAATTATTAGCGGGTTATCTAGTATTATTTATCCTAAAGAAGAATGGTAAGCTAAGGCTATATATTAACTACAGACAGTTAAACAGTATTACTAGAAAGGATAGGTATTCTTTACCCTTAATTAGCGAAATCTAAGATAGGATAGGCAACGTGCAAATCTTTATAAAGATAGATCTAAAATAGGCGTACTATTAGATTAAAATTAAAGAAGGTAACGAATAGAAGGCAGCCTTTAGGTTAAAGGAAGGACTATATAAACTATTAGTTATACAATTTAGGCTTATAAACGCACTAGCAACGTTTTAGAAGCGAATTAATAATATACTAGGAGAATATTTAGATGAATTTGTTATAGTATACCTTAATAATATTATTATCTACTTAATAACTAAGGAAGAATATAGGGAATATGTTAAATGGGTTTTAAAGAGACTATAAGAAGAATAAATACTAGTAGTAATTAAGAAATACAAGTTCTTTACTAGGAAGACAGATTTTATTAGATTTATTATTAAACTAGGCCAACTTAGTATAGATCTAAAGAAGATTAAGGCTATAGTAAATTAGCAAGAACTAGAGAACGTTATATAGTTAAAATTATTTCTAGGGTTTTGCAATTACTATAGAAGGTTTATAATATAATAGTTAAAGGATATTAAGCTATTTACGCGGTTAATAAAGAAAGAAGAACTATAGGTATAGGGATAGGAATAATAAGAACTGTTTAAGGAAGTTAAAAAGTTATTTACCTAGGAGCTAGTTCTTAAGATCTATTAACCAAAACTAAAGATGGTTATTAAGATAGATGCATTAGACTTTATACTAGGGGTATACTTTATATAAAAGTATCTAGATAGATGGCACCTAGTGGCATATTATAGTTGGAAGATAATACTACTAGAACTAAACTATAATATCTATAATAAGGAGTTATTAGGAATAGTTATAGTACTAAAGAAATAGAGAGCATTCTTATAAGGCACGGAAAAACTATTTATAGTTAAGACGGATTATAAGAACCTAACAGGATTCCTAATAACAAAGGAACTTAACTAAAAATAGGTTAGATAGGTAAAGATGCTTACAGAATACCATTTTAAGATTTAGTATACTAAGGGTATAGATAATATAAGAGCAGATGCTCTAAGTTAAAAGGCTAAACTATAAAACAATAAAAAGCCATTAGGGGCTTTATTGCGAAAAGATATAGATAGATTAATTAGGTATAATTATCCAAAAATTATAATAATTTAAGAAGAATTAGAGAAAATTTATAAGTTACTAAAAAGCTTTTAGGTATAAAGAATTCTAGAAGTATAACTAAAAGATCTATAGACGGATATATACAAAAACCGAGAAGCGAAGTATATCCTAAGAAGCATAGCAGAGTAGTTTATGGAAGATTTCTATAAGGGACTAACTTAAGGATATAACGGAGCTACGGGCTTAGTATTAAGACTTTAGGAGGAGTACATTATTAACGGAATTTAGAGAATAGCCAGAAAGGTCACTAAGAAGTGTCTAAATTGCTAAAGAAATAAACTAATAAGGTATAAGCTATATAGAGGGCTATAACCTATTAAAATACTAGAGAGACTATGGGAGGTTATATTATAGGACTTTATTATAAAGTTACTAAAGTTAAGAAATCCTATTACCGGATAAGATTATAATGCGATCTTAGTGATAGTAGACAAGCTTATAAAGTAGGGATACTTTATAGCATATATAGAAGAAATCTTAGCGGAAGATATCGCTAGAATCTATGTTAAAGAAGTATTCGTAAGGTATAGAGTACTAAGTAAAATTATATTAGATAGAGATTTAAGATTTATAGTAGCATTCTAGGAGGTATTCTTAGTAGAGTAAGGAGTTTAAGCAGTAACTTCTACTATATATTATCCGTAGATAGACGGTTAAATAGAAAGATTAAATTAGACACTAGAGCAGTATCTAAGATATTATATTAATTACGCGTAGAACAATTGGGTATTACTATTACTAGTTACACAGTTTATATATAATGCAACACCATAAGAAGGAATAGGTACGTCACTATTTAAGGCAAATTATGGATATAAGCTAAGAATATCGCTATTGCTACGTTAAGTAAAGAAGATAAGTAGTATAGCTAAGTAAAGGATGGAGATATTAATAAATCTTTATAAGAACCTTACGGAAACAGCTAAGGTAGTATAGCAAAGAATAAAAAAATACTATAATGCTAAGAGATCTAAGGGACCAGATCTTAAGAAGGGAGATAAAGTGTAGCTACTATACAAAAATTTTAAGAGTTAATAACTAAGTAAGAAGTTAGACCATATTAGGCTAGGACCTTTTAAAATTAGTTAAAGGATTTTACCGGTTACGTTTAAGTTAAACCTACTAGCTAAGATAAAGATCTACCCTATATAGCATATCGTAATGCTAAAGCTAGTATACGGAAAAGTTAAGCTATTAGTCTACAAAGCAGACACGTATAAAGGATAGAAAGAAGATAAATAGCAAGTTTTAAAAAACGAGTCACCTAAGGGGGACCTAGGAAGAGCGATTGCCGAATTACTTAGAGTTATTTCCTTTACTATTAGAAGAGAATCCGTTCTTTTATTACCAAGTTCCTATAAACCTTATTCTATAAGTTTCTACTCCTTAGAATAAACCTTCTTATAAACCTTCTTAAGATAAAGAAGATGGGCAGAAGCAGAGAGACGAGCTTTAAGGGCACACTATTAAGCAGCCGTAGCCTCTTACTCTACTTTCTGCGAATAACGCAGTTTATCCAGAGCGCTTAAGAGCTTACTATTAAGCTTTGTAGTAGCAGATTAAACACGAGACCCTATAACAAATTACTTAGGGAACTTAACGACTATTAAGAGTTATAGGACGTGTATACTTAGTATTAGATATAGAGCGAACGTTATAGGACAAATAAATATTTGCTTTAGTACACTCTAAGTAAGAGGAAGGTTGCTAAGATAAAGGACTTGCTAGCGTAATATAGACTAACCCCTCTTTCGCATAACAAGAACATGGAGATAGCATTATTTTACCTAGTAATAGTATTAAAGCAATAGTGTAAGCATAACGCTGCACCTATAAAGAAAAAGGAGGCTTAGAAACCTTTAAAGGTATTATAAGTAATAATATTAACTAAATTAATTAGACGGATATTATACCTCTAGTAAATAACTTAAAGATATTAGGAATCTTTAAGAATAAAGATAAAAAGGAGGGAGATAGTGTTACGGACGCTTTAAGTATAATATTATAACTACTTAGAGAGGAGTTAAAAGAAGCTAGTTAGTTAATATAGGTACAGTCTAGGATAGAGCTAGTAGAACTATATAATAAGGAATAGTAACTAAGGTTATATAATATAATACGTAGGATATATAAAGTACGGGAGGGACGTTATATATATTATGTATATTACGTATATTACGTATAAGAAGGATTTTATAGGAGTACGGTTGTGTATTTAAGGACCCTTAGTCCCTACCTAGATAGTTCCTTCCTTATAGTAATTCTTAGAATATAATTAGAGTTAATCTATTAGGCAACCACTCCACTAGTTATTATTACGTTGTTGACTTTACACTTTACCTACACACCTAGCCTAATAATAGGACCCACCGTAGTACTTACTACAAGGTTCCGTTACATTAAATGGTTTAAATCCTACCTTATAGAAATATAGGATAATAGTATAACAACTACTAATTAGGAAGTATAATATATATTTATAAGCTAGACTAGATTTACGGAATAATTAATATAAATATTTAGGGACCTGGAAGTAATAACTATAGTAAAGAGAAAGCTTTAGGACCTAATATAGTAAACCTTAGCAATTAAGTATATAACGCAGTTTTAGACGTTAGCTATATAAGTTAAATAGAATAATAAGGCGCTTATAGCACAGTATAAATAGGGACTTAAGGTAAAAGTCTAGGACGTAATTATTCTAATAGAAGATACGGATACCCTTAGAGAATTAATAGATTAAGCGATTAAGATTAATAATAGGATCTTCTAAAGGGAATAGATTAAGAAAGGCTAAGATAGAGTTCTATAGTTATATAAGGCGTAAAGTACGCAATAACTAAAGCTAAATTAGAAACTATAGTATAGCGCAGAGCTAATAGACCTAAGCGGTACTAAAGAAAACTATAAAAGATAAAGAAAATAACTATCCCTTGACACGGCAGGGTCCTCAGAGGAAGTGGTCTGTGCGCGAACACCAGAATTAAAACAACGCGTATATCTATATAGAATTCAATCATTAATTACACTACTACCATGCCTTCCAATCGTTCTAAAATTAATATAGACCTTGTTCAGCCTACTCAATATAACGTTCGGCCTAATCAGAGTGCGAAAAAACCCTGCCCTAAGCCCTGGCCGTTGCCCAAATTTAAACCTCTCCATATTAACGATTGGGACGACCATGGCTCACCAAATCTACCCCCTAACGTTAATACACACGATCCTTTTAAGTTATTCAGTCTCTTCTTTATAGATGAGATTATGGATAAGCTTGTAGAATAGACGAATAAGCACGTAGAGCTCTACCCGCCAAATAAGGAATTGGAACACCTACACGCATGGCAGCCTACATGCAAGCAGGAACTCTACGCGTACTTTGCAGTGCAGATTTATATAGGCATTACTATAAAATCGTGCATTAAGGACTACTGGAAGGATTTAACAACACATGGCTCTGAGCATATTATTAAAAAATACATAGGACTTAAGAGATTCCAGCAGCTTAATCGTCACTTTTGAGCCTTACCACCATGGTCAAAGTCCGATAAAACACCTAAAACTACATTCGATAGAGTTCACGAACTTGCTAAGCACCTCCGGCTTACTTATAGGAAGCTCTATACCCCTAGAACCCACCTCGCCATTAATAAAATAATTCAGCGCTTTATGGGTCGTGCTCCTAAAACAGTTAATATTCCATCTAAACCAATACCAGAAGGCTTTAAAATATAGATTCTAGCTAATAAGGGCTATATATTGGACTTTATATAGTACGCTAAAGGTAATAAGAAAGGCCCAGTTGATTTAGATAAGTCTTTTCTAAAGGAAGGCTTTTTAAAGACGCAGGCAGTAGTCCTTGATTTACTTCTCTAGTTAAACACTAAAACAGAAGAACGCCTCTACCCACCTAGAAAGCACATTATTTGGCTCGATAACCTATTTACAAGCGTTAAGCTTCTTACACGACTTTAAGGCCTTAGTATTGGAGGCGTAGGAACCGTTCGAACAACTAAAACAAAGCGGGAGGAGCAGGGGGACCTTAAAGGCGATATTAAGGTGGCTACAAATACACAAGGAAAGAAGAAGGTACCTGCTGAGCAAATTAGCCAGAGGCTCGCAGAGCTCAAATTAACCCACACTGGTCAAATTCCATGGGGTAAACTCTATAGGGAGCTTTCTAAGGACAGCCAGGTGATGGAGTTTGCTTGAAAGGATGCTAATATAGTCCTTTTTATGAGTACTGTTGACGACGGTGAGTTCTATACCTTAACCATAAAGCTTAAAAGCTAATGACGTCATACATCGCCAGGTCGCCACACAATTGTTACCATACGGAAACGTCCTCCCCTTACTGCCAGTGGTGCCAGACAGACTCGAAAGGTCTTTGGCGATAAAGACGAGAAGGAATTACCTATTCCTACCTTCATTTTTTACTATAATCACTATATGTGCGGTGTGGATATTGCTGATCAACTACGCGCGTATTTCACGACGCAGAGGATCAACAGGAAGACCTAGAAGCCTCTATTCCACTTCCTACTTAATACAGTAATTAGCAATTGCTATCTGCTGTCTTCCTACCCCCCTTCTGATCGCCGAGCAAGCCGTACAGAGGGCCACAAACAGTTTCGAATCGACCTCCGCAACGCCTTATTTGAACGCTCGATTCGCAAGCGAAAGGCCTACACACAAGAACAGCCTATTCGACGCTCTACCGACGATATTATATGGGTCCCTACAGCGCTGCATGAACTGATCAGGCTATTTCCTAAAGAGGTTCACTGCTCGGCTTGCATAGAGGCTGGCAGGCGTGCTGAGGAATCATCTATGGGGCGTCGAAAAGCTCTATCAGAGCTGTCACCAAATACTACAAGGAAACCTCGTGATAGTAAGGAATGGCAGAGGCGTAAGCGTGCTCCAAGGACCCATTTTGGCTGCAGTATCTGTAAAATACCGTTCTGTAGGAAGGATGACTGCTGGCTACCTCATATCGAGCGACTCAACTCCAAAGATTGAGCTTATATAGCAATCTTATATAGGATTCAATGAATATTGCCAGCTTCGTATTTCTGAGCACGGGGTATCGGATTCGGCTAATCTAATTGGTGGGTTCTTATCGATAACCTAAGGACCCATTTTGCCGTGTCAAGGGATAAAAACCTAGAAGTTAAGGATTAAGTAATTATAGGACTAAGGAGCATAGGCTAAACTAAGAATCTTAATAGTAGAAGACGTTTAAGTGGACTCTATAGTAAAAGTAATGGTTTAAAGACGGAGCTTATATAAATTATAGAAAACAGGGTTATTTCGCTAGAGACTATAGAAGTAGTTAAAGTTACTATATAGTAAAGGGAACTAGACTAATAGTATATAACACACACGTATAGAGGGATAATAGTATACTATAAGGAATAAAAGAGTGTTTAATTAAAAGCTTTACGTTTTATTATAATAACGCATACTAAATTTATAAAGACGCTAAATATAGTGTAAGCTATTAGCTATAAGAGCTAGAGTTAAAAGGACTTAAAGAAACTAAAGCGTTAGATAAAGAATAAGATTAACTCTATAAGCTAGATTAAAATATTACAGCAATATATAGATAAAGATTAGTAATAATAATAATAAAGTTAGAGTACTTATTAATTAATAGTAATAAGGTAGAAAAGGGAACTAACTAGGGGTATCTAAACCTTAATAAAGTAATAAAAGTAGAGACCGAAACCGCTATAGAGTAAGGTTTAGTAATAGGTATTATAATACCATTAGATATAATATCCATTGCTTTATAAGATAGAAGGAGTAATATTTAAAGGCGATTAAGTAAGCAGACAACTACTAGTGCTAACTTACTACTTAATAAAGGTAAAAGGCAAAAGGCTTAAGATTCTTAAGATAAGATAAGAGATACTTAAGATTCTTAAGATAAAATAAGGCATGCTTAGGGACCTATAATAGATAATAACCAATAAAGCAGAGTAACGGCTTAGTTTAGCAATATATAAATAAGCTTAGGATAAAGTTTCCTAAAGGTATAAGATTCTTAAAGCGAGATAAGTAAGATTTAAAACTCTTAAGATAAGATAAGAACACTAGTAAAGCCTAGTTAGACTAAGGCTAAAGTATAGCTTAAGAAAGAAGCGAGCTTAGAATTAAAAAATCTAAGGAATTAAGAATTTAGAGTATAAATAAGGACACCTATAAGTAAGAGGTAAGAGGCTTTGCTATAAATTAAGGAATCTATAGTATAAATAGTAGTTAGATTAGAAGACAGATATATAGACCTAGAAGACTTACTAGGGGAACGTAGTATTTAGCCTAAAGATTAAAAAGTTAATATTACAATTAAGAAGTAAGAGAACTTTAAGGATCTAATTATAAGATATAAATAATAAGAAACTATAGATAAGTTTAAAGCAAGAATCCTTATATAGTAAAAATAGAAACTAGATATAAGATCTAGTATACTATTATTATTCATTGCTTAACGTCCGATTTAGATCCCTATTGGGCCTACGCGGACTACTCCTTATATATATATAGGGAGAAAACTCTATTTAAGAAAACCCCGTAATCTATCTCCCCGCCTTTTGGGACTTGCCTATAAGGCGCCTACGAGGCGCCTACGAGTTACCTATAGTGCTTTACTACCTTACTTTTTAACCTCTTTAGGAACTACTGCTGCCGTAATAAACCTACGGACGCGCTAGTATTGTAAACTTTACTCTACTACTATAGAGTTATTAGGGGGCGCCTAATACCCGCCCCCTTGCCTTCTATTACTATTTCCCTTATAACTTAGAACTGGTTTAGTATATTTTAGCTAATAAGCTACTAGGTAACCGCCTTAAGACCTTTTTATATTAAGAGTAGTGTATTATAGTTTTCTATGCCGGCTACTAAGAGCATTGCTCCTCGGTTAGTGCGTAAGGGGCATAATAGTATTACATATTTTAGTATCTGTCTTAGCCAGCTATATTCGCATCTTAGGCTATTTACTAGGACGCCTACCTAGTAGAGCCAGTCTTTTAACCCTATTATTCCTATTCTTAGGAGTGTTGCTATTATATTTTCTACCTTTATTAGGCCTTCTTAGAGCCCTTAAGTATTTACCCCCCATGGCGTTAACTATGCTATAGCTTGGGTTACTCTTACCTAAGTTAGCCTCTGCACCTTTAACTCCTATACGCCTCTCTAGCGCTAGTCCAACTAGTATTATATTACGGTTGCTAGTTTCCTAGCGTTCTTTTATACTCTACTTTAGCTCCTTTCTCTTTCTTACTATTATCTTTATTAGCCTCTTACGCGTCTCTTTTTCTCCTCTATATAGGCCTAGGCCCTAATACTGCACTATTTTTCTTCTGCTTTCTTTACCTATTTCTCTAGTATATCTTCCCTACTTTGGGGTTATTGGATTGTTCTCTTATAAGGCGCCCTAGGGTCCCTCTATAGTTTATTTAGGCGTGTCTTAATATACTTTATAACATTAGAGTTGCGTTTATTTTACGCCCTTTATATTACGGTGGCTTTAATATATAGTTATAGGGGGGGGATATTAGCTTCCTTCTTAAGAAGTGCTGCGGCCATTTACTTATACCCGCCTATTATACTCTAAAGGCATACTTTCTAGACCTTTTAGAGTAGTTTAAGGAGTAATTTAGGGGGGCCCTTCTTGGTTTTACTAATAGCCCAAATACTGGATCTATACGTTATAGTAGGCCGGACAACTGCTATATATAGTAGGCGTGACCTCTAAAAGTATAGACCCTATATAAAATTAACGATCCTAGATAATATAATGTACTATGCTTAGCCCTTATAGGCTGCTTACGCCGTATATACGCTCCACCAGAGCTTACTATCTACCTATACTCCTAATACCCTTAGGCCCTAAACTGGTTAACCCCTAAAGCCTTAAATATAAATTGCATACTAGAGATCTGTAGATTGGTTGCGTTTTCTTATAAAATAGATTAGCTGGTATTTCTCTAGTGAGAATTAGACTCTATATTGTCTTGCCTATTCTATATAGGTATTATAGGCTTTCTCTAGTGTTCTGCAGTTCTCTGCGGCTATTAGCCCGTATATAATTAGGTTTATATCGTTAACGAAGCCTATTCCCTAGGTCGCCCCTTCCTTAAAGAAGTCTAGTAGGTTGCTTATAAAGAAAAGGAAGAGTATAGGCGAGAGGGGTAATCCTTGTAGTATTCCTGTTGTAACTATAATAGGGGGGCTCTAGTATCCGCTAAAGACTAGTAATATTTCTTTTTGGCCTATAAACCCTTAAACAAATTATATAATCTATTCTGGGAAGCCCTTTACCCTAAGGATGTATAGGAGGCGCTTATAGGGTATGTTATTGTAGGCACCACTAATATTTAGGCTAAGCATTAATACTATAAAGTCCCTTTACATCGCCCATGCAGATTTAATAGTGGTAGTGAGTAGCGTAAGTGCTAATAGCGTTAAGCGGTTCTTTCTTGCCCCTATTTAGCTTTATGGTAGTAAGGCGTATTCCTTTACCGTGTCTGCTATGCGGTCCGCTATTACCTTTTCTAAAATCTTGCTGAGGGTGTTTTCTAGGGCGATAGGGCGGTAGCTTCCTGGGATTGAGTAATCTGCTTTACCTTCTTTCTGTAGAACAACCGTCGTTATGGATCTTCTAAGTCGCGGGTAGTAGCCTATAGCAAAGCATGCTCTAGCTATATCTGTAAGCTAGGGTGCTATAAGTGGTCCACAGGTTTTTAAGGCCTTATTTAGAGATTTAGTATACTAGGTTATATATAAGATAGAGCACTGGTATAAAGAATTACTAATAGGCTAAAAGCAGGTACGCTAAAAGCTAAGTGGCTTACTAAACTAGAAAATAAAGAGGATTTAGGGATTCTAACTAGGTTTAAGGAACGGTATATAAAAGGCTATTATAACGTAGTAATAAGAAGATACTTCCTTATGGATAAACCGTATACACTCTAATAGCTATACTAAAGGTGGTATAGGTAAAGGTATAATAATAAATAGGAAGATTTCTATATATAGTTAAATGAGAGAGTTATCTAGGATTATCTAATTATGGAAAAAGCAATAAATTATATTAAGGGAGCCTTAATTATAATATTAAAAGATCTAAAGTAATAATTAGAGGACTAGAGAATTAAAAGACGTATCTTAGTACCTATAAATAAAGTTATAATATTTAGATTAATATAATAGAGATTTAAACTTAAGGATAAAGATAAGTTAAGAGTTAACTTAAAACACCTAGCGTATTATATATTAGTATGGATTGCATATATAGATAATATATATAAGATATACAAAAATCCAAAAAAAAAGAACCGGAAATACCCTATAAGGATATATTAGGCGCTAGATAAGCAATAGTATAGGAATATTAAGTATATATATAGCTAGTATCTAGTAGAAGTTTAAAAGTTAGGAGACTTAATACTTTAACTAGGAAGATTCCTTATAAAAGAATGCTTAGATAAATAATAGTAGTGGGAATATCTAGAGAATACGTATCTATAGTATATTAAGGATAAAAAGCGAATAAAGTATTAGCTAAAGAGTAAGTTAAGTGCATAAGGATCTACACCACCTCGTTAATTCCGGTTGTTAGCGCCTTACTAGTAACGCCTCTTGGGCGGAAATCCTTATATAGATTAGTATGAGTTTCCCCGTCTTGGTAGTGAGCTTTAAAAGACCTCAATATTAA
>Ga0307515_10021102_pt1 | contig 11565 bp, 10 predicted proteins | sample 17_EM_MG_FD_194513 | JGI IMG/M metagenome (GOLD analysis project Ga0307515, IMG submission 194513) | Populus trichocarpa ectomycorrhiza microbial communities from riparian zone in the Pacific Northwest, United States - 17_EM | ecosystem: Host-associated > Plants > Roots > Unclassified | place... | reverse complement strand
GTGCTACACCCTTACCGCTTCCAATCCTTCATCGCACAATCCGTAAACGGTGTCATTATCTCGGAGAATCTGCCTCCGCATATGCAAAATGATTTTGTGGCTACAAAAGAAGCCATCAAATCCGACACAGCCCAAGGCAGACTGCCCCGGCATAGCATATCGCGACCGGGTCCGTCTCGGCAAGCGACTTTGCACCACGAGTCAAACCAGGCGGATGGGGCTCGAGAAGAGCTAGAGCGAGAATATAAGGTGAAACTGAAAGTCACACTGAATCTCTCAGCCGGCTCAATCTCAAGAATGTTCGGGGGCCGTTGAGATATCCTATTCGCAAGAGAATTCTAAGTCAGGCTCCTGGTCTTTGTCAGTAAATACTGCAGCAAACTTGCAATGTAATATAATTACGGCCCTTTTACGAACCAAACAGATCAAAGTCAAACATCGAAGCCAAAACGGCCAAATTCACCCTTCATCAACCGTCCTTGGACCTTCTGCAAGCGTGTATTGCGATATTGACGCGCGAGATGTCAGTATAGCGAGATGGCTTTTCTAAGGGTTTTCCAACCTCATTATCCCCATTCAGAAATAAAATATCGCATTATTGCATCTCAAGACCATATTAGCTAATTCAAAGTCTTTGCCCACCAGCTTGGTATCTAGGTATCCTTGGCTGCCAGCGCCTCAAAATGCTAAAAATCAAACCTTGAGACCACAAATTAAGTCAGTGCCTTAAGAAACGCAGAACCTCACGAACACTGAATGCATTCACTGTATGCCCAATTCAATACAATCTCCCACGAACTATCCATCTTCGTCGTCTTCAAAATCAAGATCCTCACCCTCCAAATGTTCCGCCTCAATATCCGATGATGCATCGCTCGATGATCCGTATGGTGATCCAGAGCCAACGCTTCCAACTAAGGCTTCAGGCGATATATCGCGTACATCGCAATCTCCGGAGGGAGGTAGAGAGATATTTGTTTCACGAGGGAAAAACTTCTTAACATGCCGGCTTTGATTTGGACTGGTGAGGAGGAGTTTAAAGAAACATCCCAAGTGAGAGTCGAGGCTAAGCTCGCAGAGCATTGAAGCAACTATTTCCAACTCATCCTCCAAACTCGCCCTCTCGTACAACGAAATTCCGTCAACAATGCAGAAGACGACTGTATGGGCGGGCAGCTGGTAGATAAGGTTCCTAAAGGTTTCGCAGAGATGACCCAGCTCATGGTTCTCGAGAAGAACTCTATAGTCATGTGAATTGACGAAATCGAAGTGAAACCTGTAGTTTTGAAGAAGTTGTGCTATAAGACTTCTCATCAAACCACGAGGGCCAGAGAGATCGTCGTCGGAGGCAGTATGGAGACCACAAAAGAAGCTTAGTCGGCAAGGTGCCTTATTTCTCAACTCTCGAAAGCTCCGGATCAAAGCTGCGCAAAGCGTTGACATTGGGGTGATTCGTTCCAACTCAAAATCATCTATATTGCCGTCGACTAGGAGCGCCTCCGAGCTTTTCGACGCAATCCATTCCTGAAACTGCCTCGAATGAAGTAGCCAAGCTCCCTCTCCATGAAGTGATTCCTTGATTGCTTCATCTTTCCTGAGCATATTCTCGATGTCCTGAGCTGGAATGATGATGTCTACCGCAAGGCTCTGCAAGAGCTGATACTGGTTAATGTAGGCCTTCGAAAAGTCTATGGGCGGCGATGGGCTTCTTGTCGCAGAACTCCCTGGAAGTTATCAGCATTTGTGTCTCCTTATAAAATATGCGAATAGGGCACTCAGGGGAAATACTAACATTGGGCATGGTGGAGGACATCAAGGCACAGCTGAATCAAATATTCTCTGCTCTCTCTTCCAGCAGCTTGCGATTTCTTCCACTCATCTTTCCAGTCCTTGTCACGATTTACAAACTGCCCGAATTCTTTTCGATGATCATCAACCTCTCTCCTGATCCCTTGAGAATCCCGGCGAAGGGGCGGAATCTGGATAGACATACAACCAACCGAGGTTTCCACGCGACCAATCGAGGCCTCCACATTCCTTTGAATCAATCCCCCTAAGGTTGTATATTTCTCCTGAAATGCTCTCAATTGTCTATGGGCCCTTTCCAGTAAATCGTCGAGTTTCTTTCCTGCAATTGGTCCCTTGACAATATATGTGGTAGTTTTCTCTGATGGTGTAAGTATTTGGAATAGTATCCGGAGGTCTACTTACTGTAAGGGTTATCAGTAAACCACGATATCATTTCATCCATAGCTTTCAGAATGGTTTCGTAAAGGTTGACAGCTAGGTTTTTTAGGTCGTTATTGAAAGGATGTAGCGTCCGCTTCTCGTAAGCTCCCTGAATCATACCAGTCAATTCTTGAAAAGCCTCCATAATCCTGATTCGGCTATCCGCCAGCTTCGACGCGGCCTATAAATGTGTCATTAGTTCTCGAATATCACTGCAACACTAAGGCTAAGGGGGAATACCGTGAACAGCCGCGTTAATACTCCCTGGATTGGTTTCGCATATGTTCCTTGAGGCGCCAAATCCAACCAGACAACAATTGCCGACGCCCATTCTCCATTTTTCCTCAGGAACTTCCGCAATTCCCCTCCGTCAGCAATGTACTTCTGCTCAGCGCTATTCGCCATTTTGAGTACATCATCCCATGTCGTATTCGCTAAAGGAGAATATTTGAATCGTGCTTTCGACCCCATATCCTTGTAGTATCTTTCCATTGCAGTTTCAAGATCCCTACGGTCGTAAGTATTGCTACCAGTGTAACCTCAAAATTTTCGCTTATGAAGACCTACTTGGATGGTCCCCAATTCCCCGAGTCGGATTCTTGTATGTCCGGCCCTTCACGAGTTGCAAAAGCTGGATGAATGGCCGGGCCTTCCTGCTGTACCCAGTCCCAAGCCTGCTTTCTATTATCGACAGAGAACATCTTTAGGAGTTGCAGCAGAGTCAATTGATGATTGGATTGTGATCAGGTGTCATCAGCGCATATGAGTGCTTTGGGATACACTTAAATTCAACTTGTCCTAGAGACAGAAGTTATGTATGTGGACGGCAGACATCAAAAGCCAGTTTCTACCCTCCAGGAAGCAGAAGGGAAATTGACCGGTTGAAGTCCGGTCAGCACGCAGACAATTGAGTGTGGCTATGTGAACTGTCCCATTCGTTAGATTTATGCAGCCATATATGGAAAGTGAGGTCCGCAAAGTGAGGCCCGGAAGGCCAGGAGCATTCCCCGCATATGGCGTGGGGTGAAAAAATGGGAAAACTTCGCGGGGTGTAAGGCAAATATGATGAATAGGTTCGACCTATTGATAAGAGATAAAGCGTAGCCTTAAATCTAGAAGGCAGGTAGAAGGCAGCAGGGAACTCGCAAAAGGCTACGCAAACGTATGACAAGGCTAAAGCTTTCCATCTCTCGAAGAGTGGCCCAGAAGGCGGGTAAAAACGCCTCATTTTGAGCTGACAAGGATCATTGGAGTACACCGGCTAGTCAAATACGAACTTTTAGAAGCCATCAGAATTCACATATCTCGGAACAAGAACTGCTACTATAAATCAGTGCCAAAATGGTTGATGAAGAAGTGGGTCATTTCGAGTGCGGGTCGAAAGAGCTGCGTTTGAATTATCTACCCCTCGCATCGTTGTTTCGCGAGAAGGATTCTGTGTAGCATGGAGCATAATAGCCTCTAAAGAATTTCGAGTCCTCTGTACCCCCCACGCGATCATTCTACCAGCCCTCCGTTCCAACTCTGGAGTCCTTGGAGGCGTTTCCAGGACGTAATCCTACGCTAAGTCATCTACCCAATCTGGAGCGACTCGGCTGGAGCATCGAAAGCCTCACTTGGATATACCTCTCCATCCAGAGCGAAGCCTCCACAAACCTTCAAGCTACTACCTAGAGGAGCTACGTGCATTAGGAAACCGTTTCGCATAGCCCTCCATTTTACCCCGCACTAGATGTTAGCATTAGAGGACCTTCTCTTACTTCTCTTTCGTAATGCTATGCATAATAGACCCAACTCGATTGCTTCAGCCGTACGAGGCATCTAAAGTCTCGTTGCCCTCTTGAATATAACCATTTTCCCCGCTTCTCGTCCAATTGGGAGTATTCTCGGCAGCTGCACTTGCAAACCTGTCTATCCTTTATTCTAGGGTAAGCAAGAAGGCATAGTAAGCCACTTTTGAATTAAAAGATGACTGAAGTAGACTCCACAGCCGGCTGGGAATGCCTTGTGGGACTCTGATATATGATTGGCCCGTATCATTATTTTGCTCGTCTTGTTCTTCATGATAATCACAACTTCAGGAAGATAACAGCGAGGCTACCAATTACATGTGTGTGTGTGAGAGAGAGAAACCCAATCGAATGGTCGTGTGATTCTTATCTTTTGTGAAGGCTGCAATTTCCCAAAGGAAACCCTAGATCTAGTCCGATGTCCGTTCTTGTTGCGGCACTAGAGCCGAATAGCAGTAGGTGGCATGCGAGCAATAGCCCGTCTCGATTCCATCTTCAGCAGAAGCATATAAGTCTGACGGACCTCACTCCATTTCTGTTTGAATAACAACTCGCTATTTACGGTCTTCTTGAACCATAAAAACTGAGCTGGAGCATCATATCAGCATTACTTGAATTTGCAATGGTCACTTAAGTCTTGCTCAGTCCAGCATCCCTGATCCATTGATATTTACGACGATATCCTGAAGCCCTTCTGGATACTTCCAGGTAAACTTTGGACCTACCAGAGGCTTATGAAGATGTCGAGAAACCTAAACTTACTTTTCATAGAGCAAGTAAAGCGGCATAGAAACCTCGAGGCAAGATAACCTAGACTGTGCCTCGCTCTCAAATACATCTAATTTTGAGTAAGTGTCCTCTTCACAAAATAAAAATGTTGGACTTTAAGTAACCTGATATAGTTTCTTAACTCTACAACGCCTTTCCGTTGAATCATGTCTGATGCCAATTCGTCCTCCGGCGGAAGCCGCCATGAATCGGGGTGTGCTGAAGAAACGCCATTGAGTTCTGGGTTTCCAAGTCCAGTCGAGGGAAAGGAGAACTATGTCGGCCTTGAAACTTGTGCTAATGAAGCTGATGATGTAGCACGGATGGCTAATCAGAACCCCCCCAACCATCTCTACACTATTGAGGATAATATGCATCATGAGCATGACTTAGGCTCAGTTGAACAAGGCCAAGACTGCATGAGGCAACGTCAAAGCCATATACGACCTCACTACGACGGAGTGCGGCCAGAAGAGGCTTTTGGAAGACGATCCTCTCAGCTGTCCGGTCTACTCGACGACGAGTTCACCGACCAAGATTCCGAGTTTCACCCGACGGAAGAGCATGTTGAGAAGGCACGAGCCAAAGTACAACAATATTCCCAATATATCCATGTGATGGAAGAGCGAGTTAGCCTCATTGAATCAAAAATCCGAAAGATGGAGACAACAGATGAAACAGTCAAGTCAAGCAAGCCCAAACCGAAAGAGCTTCACCTGCCTGCGATACCCGAACTTCACTTTGTCAAATGGTTTGACTTCAAACACAAATATGCAGACGACAAGAAGGTCTACGCAATAGAAGTTCTCGTTGGAAATGCGAGATATTTCCACCAGTACAAGATCGATGAGCAGATCAGAAAGTACGTTGCGAGAGGCGGCATTTACGAGAGCGATTCTACCCCACAAGTCTCCCAGGCGGATTATACCCCAGGCTCACTCCAAGAAATGCCTGGGCGTATCAGGATCAACTCCCACCCTCTTCTAGCAGTCCTTTCTCACATAGCGGCTAAAGATTGGTCAATGAGACCTCGAGTTGTGCTGAAACCTTACAAACTTCTCGTTCATTTTGAGTCAGAAATTAGGGAGTACCTCGAGAAGCTGGAAAATAAATGGGCTCATGCCGACATACCTCAGCTCCGTGGCAGAAGTGCCCGGGTGGACTCTCATAGTTCTACGCGAATGGATTACCAAGTCGGTACACACGCAGAAAAAAATGTAAACGTGGCAGATGTCCACAGGGAATTAGGAGATAATGTTGAGGGCGCCAACCATAGCGTTCCAGAGAGTATGAACTCTGACATTAAGACACATGCGGGCATACATGAAGAGAAACAACCGAATGACTTTGAAGACATACTGGAGAGCTATGAAGCTCTTTCCGACCTCAAATGCTTGGTAAGATTTATGAACAGGTATCTTTCTCCGACATTGAAACACTTCAATAAAGCTTCGTTAAAGAAGATCGAGTTTGAGGATCTGTGGTATCTCTTCAAACCTGGCGATGAAGTTTATGCTCCAGCACCAAAGATAGCTGCGATGGAGATCAACCACCAAACATCACCCGAGAAAGCTAGAAGGCCTAACAGGTACCAGACTGCTTGGCGTGTTCTATTTGTTGGTGGAGGACGTCCAGCTCTTACAGCCGATGAAGAGACTAAACCACTTCTAGAGGCGCGGCCTCATGATTTTATTTTAACCTGTTACTACCTCGACTACAACGGCCGACAATATGGCCCGACATGCTGCAATTTTGTCATTAAGCCGTTTGAGGGTGCAATTGATATCACATCCCTTGAAGTATACCCATGGAAATACGCGAAGATGGGTCCTACCATTCGAGAAAGACTAAGGAAAGAGGGAGAGTTATTTCAAGAATATGTTGATGCGAAACATCTTACGTATGATGGGACTTCATTGACTCATCACCCCTGCGGCCGTCCTCTCTTGGTGCCTGGCGCGCCAAACCACCCTGAGGGGATTGAAGGTCAAGTGATTGTTGGTTTCGAGGAAGGAGTTCAAATTGATCCTGGTTGGCTTGCCCCTATTGGCTTTCCAGACGAGATGAATGTATTCTCTAGCGAAGTTGTTGAGAGCTATCCAACCAGACTGTGGATAGATCGAGACCAGATGACATCTACGGATTCCTGGACCGACATTATCCACTCCGACATTTCGATTGACAAACTACGCTACACGGAATTAGTCGAATCAGATCCTTTCTTAAGAGCTTGGGAGAGTCGTTACTTTAACGAGAATGGCGTAGATGATGGAGTCTTGCGAGACGAGGATTTGATACTACTGCCAACACGAGTGCTTGCCTACGTATTTCGAGAACGCAAATTTGCACTTCTCAGCCTTCGAGGCCTCAGAAAGTGCAGAACCGACGGCGACGGATTTGGAAATTTGAAGCTTCTCCCAGGATACAAGAAGATGGTCAAATCCTTAGTTATGACCCATTTCATGAAGAAAAAGGCTTTGATTACCTGGGGGGGAAATGACACCATGGATTTTGATGTGGTCTATGGCAAAAGCCGTGGTTTAATTATACTTTTGCACGGAGTTCCAGGTATGAGTGCCTTGAAATGTGTTTGAAGCATTTTCTGATCCCAAAGCAGGTGTTGGAAAAACATCGACTGCGGAATGTGTAGCTGAGGCTACGGGGAAACCACTCTTTCCCATCACTTGCGGAGATCTCGGTTTAACTCCAGAGCATGTCGAGAAAACCCTCCGAGATACCTTTCACCTAGCTCAGCTGTGGGATTGCGTACTTTTGCTTGATGAAGCAGATATTTTCCTTGCTCAGAGGAATAAGACTGATTTGCAGCGCAATGCTCTTGTATCAGGTCAGTATTTTTGGTCTTAAGAAATTAACTAAAACTGATGAGATTTACAGTTTTCCTACGCGTTCTTGAATATTACAGCGGCATTCTGTTCCTTACAACTAACAGAGTTGGCGTTATTGATGAGGCCTTCAAATCACGCATTCATGTTACATTGCTCTACCCAGAGCTTTCAGAGCAGCAGACAAAGGCCATTTGGAAAATGAACCTCGACCGTCTCAAAAAGATAGATAAGGAGCGAGCCGAAAGAGCGCATGATCCCGAAATGATAATTGATGACACTGCCATAATGGAATTCCAAAAGGGGCATTTCCAAGAGTGCCGGGATAATAGAAGGGTATGGAATGGAAGGCAAATCCGAAATGCATTCCAAACCGCATCAGCACTGGCACTCTTCGATGCACACCAAACCAATATAAGCCGCTTCGACGAACAAGCAGACGTGGAAAAAACACCGCCGGTCCTCAAGGTCGAGTACTTTGAAAAGGTTGACAAAGCCTCCAGTGACTTCGACCTATACATCTCGGAAACAGCTGGGGTGGGAGGTAAGAGCGCCGCGGAGCGGGCAAGAGATCGTGGTGAACGGGCCGACCATTTGAAGTTCTATGGAACCAGACCACTTGAAAGCCAGACGCAACTTAGATCTCCAAACACCCGGCGGACGTCTTTTGGTCACGATGGCGTTCGACAACAGGGCCCGAATTCGCATTATTCAGGCATGCATATGCACCGGGAGCACAGCCAAGTGTATGGTTCTTCGCCAAGGGCGACCTCCCAGTTTAATAATTCGACTAGTTTGTACGACCCCCGTCAGCCTGGATCAATTACAGGAATGTACGAACACCAACAGCCGCAACATATTGGATCGGAAACCGCCATCTACCACGACAATATACCCTTGGGTACTACACCACGTCCGATCCGTCGGGAGTCATGCAACGAATATGACTACAGTAATGAAGATTGATTGTTTTCCATTAGAATATTGGAGATTTTGGTTTATGACTCCCTTGTCTTGGCGGTCGTTTTGGAAGTATATGCAAGGCGCCATGTCGAAAATTGGGTAATGGCCTCATTGTTTTAAATTAATGCTAATGGTTAGGGATACTAAGTCGTTCTACTTCACATTCTTATGGAGATATTTACCAAATTGGCAAAAGGACTTTTCCATAAAAATCCTGTAACCGCGGCGTTCCTAGGCTGATATGTATTGGATTTCTGTATCACAATGCACTCATTTGGAAAACCTTTGACACCTAGCTCAGAGGGTAAAATATAGAGCAAACCCCCGTTAAATCACTTTGGATATGGATACCATTTGGAGATAACCGGGGATGAATGGCTACGATTCCTGAAATTGCGTCGTTTGTGGTTTTAAGTTTCCCTGAACTGAAGAGGCATCTTAGCTCTTCAGATCTTCAGGAAGAAATGTTCACCGTGAGCCAAAACCTCAACTTCATCCCCTACCTTAATCTCACCCTGTTCTTTAACAAGAGGCGTGACTTGCATCCCAAGACACGGCTTAATTGACCCACCGTCGATAACACGGTACTTCCTCATAGTAGTTTCTGGCTCGTTGCGATCTCTGATCCCAGTGGCGGGATCTACGTTCGGCAATTTGCAACGAATGGTTCGGCAGGAGGTGTGGTATGTGCATTTCCCGATACGAATTTTGGCCCAAGAATCCTCACTGAAGGCGGGTGGTCCAGTTACTGTCAAGTCAAGATGTCAGCATTCTCCCCTGCATCAAGAATAGTCAGGAAGTGCTGACTGTATATGTTGGCGCGGTACCGCAATGCGTTGAACTCCTTATAATAGCCTTTGGGAAGGCGCGATGCAACATCGCGAACGCTAGCGAGATTCACGATATGCAGTGGATACTTGGGTAAGTTAGCATGATTCAGTTGGAAGTTCAAAGTTTGTATGGCTGGCTGACTGAATCTGCCATTCCAATAATGGGCTGGAACCCAACTTCCTCCTTCTTCGGCGCACACTTGAATACTTCACGGTATTTCCTCGTGTCGATTCGGAAGAGCGTTAGTGGGTTACTGACGCCGAGACAATATTTCAGTTTCGCCTTTATATCATCTGGAATCTCGACACCCATATTGAGCGCTTCAGGCATGTCTGTCCAGATCTTCATCTTCTCGCTCCTATACTTTTTCTGCGTGATTCGCTCCAGTGTGGGATTGAATGGGATGCAAAACTGAATGGTAGGCTCGGCTCTCCGAGAAATTTTCGCAGCCAAGATGGTTACGAATGCTCTTAGTCCTTCCCAGCTGAAGTCGACATCCGGCGAGAAGGGAAATCTCACTACCACGCACCCCTCGCTCTTGACGAACTCTGCGTTCGGTGAGAAAGTGGGTGAAGTCCGATCGGGCACCCATATTTCCGTCTCAACTTTAGCAAGACGAGGAAACGTTCTCTGTGTTATTGAGTTCCACTCACTATTGACTGAGTGTGACCCATCTGCTTGCTCTTCTAATGATGGTAGGCTAGTAACCTCCTGTGCAAAGGAAAATTGTCGGTCATACTTCATACCTGTCCGGATGATGTCACCACGGCCTAGTTCTACGCCGCAGCAGCTCTTGATGGGATAGATGAATAACGCCTTCACTCTCCAGAGAGGCGAGCCGTCTTTCGCTGTACCCTGCTCGCTTCTGGTGCTGTACTTTGGAGAGTATTGATCTGCAAGATTGCTGCGCATGCGGAGGCCTAGCTTGCGGCACCCTGCTGGTGAGATGGCTTCATACCGCCGTTGTTGGAGCTCCCATGCGACGAGGACGATAATTGGAATGAGCAACGAGAAGAAAGTGAGACCAAATGCCAGCGGAGAGAGTTTTAGAGTGCCTCGAATTAGCTCGAAGGATAGACTAGGAAGTAGGCTCATGGTTGGAAGTCTTTCAATGCAAGAGGGAACGATGCTCGAAATGAATCAGGCCTAGCGTAATTTTCTCATGGAAGGGGTACACCACAATCATTGAAGCCAATAAGCAACACGAACTTGTAGACCTCATTTACCTTAACGTGTTCACCCTCGGGCCACCCCACTCCTCGGGCCGCCCACCATCCCTTTGTGTGGCAAAGATTTCTTTCGTATATGCAAGCCTCTCAAGCCAATCCAGAGGCTCTATACCGTATCCCTTGCACAGATAAGGTACTATATTTTGTGGCCCGTGCACGACATTAAGAACATCACAGAAATGGGAATAGATAATTAAATTAACCACCAATATAGTGCGTAACTATTTACCCAATGATATAGGTCTTGTGCAACCTACCAAATATCCTATTTCTAAAGGTCAGATTGTGAAAAAGCCTCCTCCGAAGCCTGAACCACTGCCTCCTTTCGAGCCTCTCCCGATGTGCAGTACAATACAAACGAGTATGGGCAGCCAAATCTTCTGCTCCGTATCGGCAACAAGGGCCGTCGGATACCACCGTGCAAGGGTGGCCCGTGTTAGCGGGGACACATTGATCGACTCAACACCCTTGATTGAGGCTCTATATATAATCTACACCGGAAATACAATATATTTGTGGTTTCGTGCGAAACCTTTGGTTGCCTGGCAGAACAACTTACCGCCTGCGCCTGCAGCTTACTGATTGGTGCGCACGGCGCACGTTCTATAGGACGTATCTATCTGTGCAAGGGATATGACTTGGTGTTAAAGCCCCTGGTCAGTGCGGCAGGGCTGGCGCCTCATTGACGCTTGAATATTGCGGTGAACAGCGGTGACGTGGCTAGGAAGCCTATATATAGAATATTTAGTAATAGAGTTAATTAAAAAGCTTTAATATTATCGCCCTCTGGCCGTCGAAATCGGACTCTGCACCTGTACGTGGTGACGGCTACGAACCTGGTCTTCGAAGTTCAGATCCAGAGCCAACGCAGAGACGTCGCACAGCGTGCGGACAGGACCTGGTGGTGGTTGT
>Ga0307515_10021101_pt1 | contig 11566 bp, 1 predicted proteins | sample 17_EM_MG_FD_194513 | JGI IMG/M metagenome (GOLD analysis project Ga0307515, IMG submission 194513) | Populus trichocarpa ectomycorrhiza microbial communities from riparian zone in the Pacific Northwest, United States - 17_EM | ecosystem: Host-associated > Plants > Roots > Unclassified | place... | reverse complement strand
AAGGGCTAATTAAATAGCACTCCCTATTACTAATGGATATTTAATTAGCCCTTTCCTTAAGCTAGTCTAGTTTTTACTTAGCCCTCCTACGCGGCTGCTTATATTAGCAGCTAAGGGTATATAGATATATCCTCTCTAGAGGGTTTAGAATCTATAAAGGTAGATAATTCCAATTCGCACTTAATAGGAGGCCTTAATATCCGCTTGGCGGATATATTTACTAATATTAACGCGGGCGTCTAAGGGTCGATTGGCGTTATATTTATACTAAAAGTAGGCGGTTTAATCGCAAACTCTTATAAGGTTCTCTATAGTTAATCTAAGCTTATATATAGCAAGGGCTAAAAGAAAAGAGCGGTAAAGAAGAGGGTTTAATTTTAGGAGGGGGTGTAATTTTTAATAGTGGTTATTTTTAGTGGTCTCTAAGAGGGTTTTATTTAAAATGTTTTTAACCTTATAACAAAATTAGGTGCTTATTTTTAGTCTCCTAAAAGTGTAACGGTGCTAGTGCGCGTTACCTGCCACATTTAACCAATTAGGATTTTCCATGCCCGGCATAGAAAATCGCTATTAGCTCGCTTACCACTAGCGCCGTAGCGGCCCTCGCGACATATCTACCTACTGCCCCTAAACGATTCTCCTTCTTCTTCTCCTTAGCTTAGTATCTTTACTAGATAGTAATCTACAAGCTTCGGTTCAGAGGCATTTATACGAGCCGTCACATTATACTAAGCTCTCTTTACACTGCCTAGGAAGGCCTTAATAATATCCTACCCCTAAAAAAGAGAAGATCTTTATCTGCAACAACGCGTTAACGCGCTATACTTAGACATCTAAATAACTCTACACTGCCTACAAAGGCCTTAACAATACCCCACTTTGCGAGCCAGATAGGACTAGACCTATACCCCCTAGAATTAAAACCGAATTATATAATTCCGACAAACCCTAAGAAGCTAATAATAGCACTTAAAGCGAGCTTATCTAAAAGAGCTACCCTAACCTAAGAAGAATACAAGATTTAATTAGGATCCGAAATTAAAGATAATAATAACATTATAGACGTATATAAGTAGATTCGTGCCCTAACGGCTAATTAAGAAGCTAACCGTCTCTAAGCTTAAAGTATATAGGAGACCCTGTAAGAGATCCTAAACAGCCTTATAGCTCTTTAAAGTAGCTTAGCTCCCCCTTCTAAAAGTCCTAGTTAACCTATCCACTTAACTAAGAATAATATACTAGGGAGTACGGAAATAATAATAAAGTAATTGAAGTCCGTTAAGCTCCCTAACCCCTAACTACTATCTAACGGGATAGACCCTACCTTTAAAAATTAGAGGATTTAAATACGAGGAAAGCTCCGCGTTAACTATAACCATTTCCTTTCTAAAGAAGCTAAGATGCTTTACCTCTTTAGTCAAACTACTAGGGACGCCTAAAAGCACCTCTAAGCTAAGTTTAAGGACAAGTCACCTATTCGGTTTACATCTATTAATGAGATACTATAGCACCTAGCGGCTATTTATATAAACTCGAATAAAGTACGCGACGCTAGGTATGACTATAATCGCCTAATAATGAGACCGAACTAATCCTTTGCCGAGTTCTAGACCTAATTCCTACACCTAGCAGGCAAAGGCTAGGTCCCCCTTAAAAACTATTAATTGGACCTATATAACAAACTAACAGTTTAATTATAAGAGAAGATTGCGGTAGCCCTAGATAACCTACTAACCCACTAAAGACTTACAGCCCGTTATTTGTTATTGGATTTAGAACTACGGCGAATTAATACCCACACTAATTAGTAGAAGAAATCCCGTAGTGATTAAAAACTGATAATTATACCTACTAGGGCTGGCACTAAAAAACTAGTGGAAAGTACCCCTATACCTAAGGTAGGTATAACTGCCCTTTAATGGGCCTCTCCTAATCGACTACGTGCTACGCCCCTAACTAATACCCACTATAATACCCCAATCGACCCTGCTATAGCTACGTACTTTAACTATGGAAAAGATAGACACTTTACCTTGTCTTACCCGGAGCCGAAAGATATAGGCGATATTAAGGAGATAGAGGAAGGAGAAACGTCCGATAAGTCGGGAAATGAAGAACCCTAGGGAAAGTCTCCCCCCTAGGGTACCCTATTAATCTCAAAGAGATTAATCTAAGTTAGTTAATGGGTGGAAAACACTTTACGGTTCCATATATAGTATCTTAAAATGCATATAGAGTTAATATAACCGCCCTTATTAACACTAGAGTAAATAGCTTTACCTTTATAGATACTGCCTATGCAACTAATGTTGCTAGGTTCCTAAATATGAAAGCTACCTAGCTAAAGAAGCCTGTCTAAGTAAAAGGCTATAACGGCTAAGCCGGTAAGCCGGTTACCTACGTATTAAAGTTATATATTTCCCTTAATAGACGACGCCTATATAGTATACCCTTCTATATCCTAGACCTAGGTTCCTATAACATAATCCTTAGTTAGAAGTAGATGTCCTATTTTAATATCTGGCTAAACGTTCGATAAAGGCAGCTTATTTAGCTAAAGGATAGACCGAAATTACCCTCCTTTATTAAAGAGATCTAAACTAATCGTAGGATATTAGGGACCGGGACCTAGCCTTTATATAGGAAGACGCCCATTATAAAGCTGGTAAGAACCCTATGCCAACAAAGATACTCTCCCGTAGTGCTACGGTTAAAGAGGACTCTACGTACGGAAGTGGAACGGATAGTAACGTAGAAGTCGCCTAAGTTGCGGAGATCTGACCTATATGGAAGAGGACCTACTAACAGGATACGAGAGATAGCCTCTGGAAGATGTAGTAGGAGCTAAAGGGAGGAATAAGAAGGTCGATACCCCAGAAGCCTCGGAAATTACGTACACCCCTACTATTAAGTAACCCCCCTACGTTAGATATCGCGGCTATTAGTGCTATAGGGTTCTACTTTAATATATACTAGAAGGACAACGAGGTTTTTATAACTAGCTTATACAAAATCGACCGGTTTATTAATAAGAAGGAAGAAGGGCTAGTTAAGGAAAGTAACGAGGAGCTGGTTAAGCGCCTCCTTTCTACCTACCTCTTAAGCTATAGAGACGCGTTCTTAAAAGCAGCTTTAAATATACTACCCCCCTACCAAACGTACGATTATAAGATTTAATTAGAAGCCAATAACTTGCTAGGATATAGCCCCCTCTATTAATAATTAACGGATAAGCTAAAGGTAATAAAGCAGTACTTAATTAATAACCTTAATAAAGGGTTTATTAAGCCTAGCTAAGCCCCTTTTACTTCCCCTATTCTGTTTATAAAAAAGCCTAATAGAGGCCTTTGTTTTTGTATTAACTATTAAAAGCTAAACGCTATTACTTAAAAGGATCGGTATCCTATTCCTTTAATTAACGAGACCCTTACACGTCTAAGCTAGGTAAAGATCTTTACCAAACTTAATATCCGCTAAGCTTTCTACTAAATTAGAATAGACCCTGCATTTAAAGATTTAATAACGTTCCGTACCTATTATAGGTCCTATAAATATAAAGTCCTTTCTTTTAGGTTAATAAATAGGCTGGCTATATACCAAAGGTATATAAACGATGTCCTTTTCAACTACCTTAATGAGTTCTGTATAGCATACCTAGATAACATCCTTATATACTTAGACGATAAACTTAAGCATAAAGTTTATATTAAGAAGGTCCTAGAGAGATTACAGAACGCGGGCTTATAAGTTAATATTAAGAAATGTAAATTTGGGGTAAAATATATAAAGTACCTTAGGTTTATTATAAGTATAGATAGGATCGAAGTTAACCCTAAGAAGGTTAAAGTAATCCGCAGCTAGAAGCCCCCTTATACTGTAAAGGGGATTTAGTCCTTCCTTAGCTTTTATAATTTCTATTACTGGTTTATCCGTAACTATAGAGTTATAGTAAAGCCTCTTATATAACTTACCTGGAAAGATACGCCTTTTATATTTAATAATGACTGTATAGAGGCCTTTAGAGAGTTAAAGGATTGGCTTATCTCTTCTCTAATCCTACGTTATTATAACCCAGATCTTAAATTAATGCTAGAAACGGACGCTTTTAATAGAGTCGTAGTAGGAGTCCTATTATAGTTACATCCGGACGGCGAATAGTACCCTATTACTTTCTTCTTAAAGATAATAGACCTAGCTAAGTATAACTATAAAGTACATAACAAAGAAATGCTGGCTATTATTCAATTATTGTCCTAATGGCGCGCGGAGCTTAAAGGCATAAACTCTTAGATTAAGGTCTATACTGATTATAAAGCCTTAAAGTATTTTATAATAATAAAGCAGCTTACCGGCCGATAGGCTTAATAGGCTAAAATACTCTCTTAATTCTTCTTTATAATTATATACCGCCTAGGTATACAAAACTCTAAAGCTAATACTTTAACCCAGAGAAAACAGGACGTAGGCCCCTAGGATAAGCTAAAGGCGCAACATTGGATACGCGCCCTCCTCCGTCCTAAACAGCTCGACCTATATATCCTTAAGGAACTAAGCTCTGAAGAGAATAAGCTAGCACTTATAGAAGGAGAGTTCTTAGATAAGCTAATGGGATTAGTTAACTGCATCTTAACTATAAACCGCACGGTTAAATCTCTAAAGGCCCTCCGCGACTAGGCCTTAAAAGGTAACCCTAATTTAGAAATAGAAGAAGGACTGCTCTTATACTAAAAACGGCTTATAGTTTTGGATATTAATAACCTACGGATAGAGCTAATCCGTAAGGCCCACTGTTAAGTCTTAACGGCGTACCCTAGTCGGGATAAGACCCACTAACTACTAGCACCCCGTTACTATTGGCGAGGACTCCTATCTAATATAAAATAATTTATTAGAAACTGCTACGCCTATAAACGCGCGGATGCCCCTAGGGATTAAACTCCTAGGTGGTTACGTCCATTGCCGGTTCTAGAACGCCCTTAGCAATATATTATAATGGACTTTAAGTCGTTTCTAAAGAACGCCCACGGCTATGACGCGGCCTTTATAGTAATTAACCAACTATATAAGCAATCCGTCTCCCTCCCTTACTTTAAGACTATAACTACAAAGGATATGGCTTACCTTTACGTTAATAATATCTATTAATTCTATGGCGCTCCCGAATTAATTATCTCTAACTATAGTCCCCAGTTTATATCGGACTTTTAGAATAAATTCTGCCGTATCCTTAGGATTAAGATTAAGCTCTTTACTGTATTTTACCCTTAGACTAACGGCTAAACCAAGATTATAAACCAGTACCTTAACTAGCGACTACGTCCCTTCGTAAATTACTATTAGGACAACTGGTTGGAATTACTGCCTATAATAGACTATGCGCAGCTTACGCTTCCCTATAATAGCATAGGGATATCGCTATTTAAACTACTTAATAGGTACGCACTACAAATGTCCTTTAATTGGGATAGGCCTACCGAACCCACTACGGCTCGCAAACGCCTTAGCTATAAAGAGGCCTAGGTATTTACTAAGAGAATATATAGGGCCTAGGAGACTGCTTAAATAATTATAAAAAAGGCGTAAGAGAAGAAAGAGGCTAACGTAAATCAGTATTGTCGTAAAGTAGACTTCTAAGTAGGAAATAGGGTATAGGTATTAATAAAGAACTAGAAAACCCAAAGGCTAAGCCGTAAGTTAAACCACTAAATAGCTAGTCTATATAAGATTTTGAAGAAGGTAGGACACTCCTTTAAGGTTAAACTACCAGATTTAATAAAGATCCACCCTATTTTCTCCCTAGACCAATTATAAAAGGCTGCGAACAACCTACTGCCTAGATAGTATAACGACCCTCTACTACCAATTTAGATTATAGAGGATAAGGAATAGGAAGTTAAAGAGATCCTAGTAGTTAAGAAGGTCCGTAGTGTCTTAAAATACTATATAAGCTAGGTTGGCCATAATAAGGACCTAGAATGGTATCCTATATCTAATTTTAAGTACTCCCCCTATAAACTATAAGACTTCCACCTAGCCTACCTTAACCTCCCTAAACCACTAAGCAAGTTAGATAGCTAAATTAAATGCTAGGAAGAAGGGTTAGATAATTATAATAATCTAAACAATAATAAGGAACTTGGACAACGCCTAAGGGCAGGCTTTTTTAAGAGGGGGGGGTAATATAATAGTGCTAGTGCGCGTTACCTACCACATTTAACCAATTAGGATTTTCCATACCCGGTATAGAAAATCGCTATTAGCTCGCTTACCACTAGCGCCTTGGCGGCCCTCGCGACATATCTACCTACTGCCCCTAAACGATTCTCCTTCTTCTTCTCCTTAGCTTAGTATTTTTACTAAATAGCAATCCACAAGCTTTAGTTTAGAGGTATTTATATAAGCCGTTATAAAAAGCCTAGGCTTTTAGAATTAATTCTTTAAGGAGCCTCTAAGTCTAAGTAGCTAAGTATTATAGGACACCCCCGTAACACCTTATATACGTTTACCTATTTCTACTAACTTAGCAATTAGAGACTAACCGTAAAATAGTAATCTAATAGCAATCCGATAGCAATCTACTGGCAATTTACGGCATTCTACTATATTCTGCCAAGTTCTACTAGGACTATAACTTAAACCCTATTCTACCCTATATATATATTAATTAAGTAACTAAGTTAACAATATATACCCTTTCTTCCCGTTTTTCTACCTTCTTTTCTTATATAACGTCTTAATCTTATTATACAGTTTATGTATATAGCTTAATAATATCTACTTTGCTATATATTATCGTTGCTTATACTTACTCCATAACACTATATTGTATTAAACCTATACTACCTTACCTTACCTAACATGTAGAATAACCTAGAAGCCTATATATCTGCAACTAACTTATATAATATATTCACTAAATAAATAAAGGGCCTATAATAGGCCTTTATAGATACCCTTGCCTAATAAGAGGCTTAATACTAAAAAATAATTAAATCCCTAAGAAAAGAAATTAAAGAAATCCGCTGTAACCTACCATCTACTATACTATCGCTCCCACCCGTTCCTACTAGTATTAACCTATAAGTACTAAATAGAAAAGACGTGTCTAGGACTAGCTTCTTAACCCCAAATTTGCTAATTAGTGCCCCTATAAAGAATCTAACTAAACGCCTCCCTAATTCTCCCGCTTATTTAGGTAGAAGAAGCAAACTACGCTCCTTTCTTAACCAACTTAAGAATAAGCTAAATGGTAATATTAATTGCTACCCTACCCCTAATAGTTAACTACGTTATACCATAAGCCGTCTAATAGGAGATGCTGTGGAAACTATATACCCGTTTTAGCTAAACACTATAAAAGAACTAGTTACTATACTAAAAGCATCTTATAGCGACCCTAACTAAATTATAATAGTATAAAGGAAACTAAATAAGATAAGATATAGCTCTAAGAGCTTCCTATTATACTTTACTAAGTTCTACTACTATACTAAAGAGACTAAATAGAGTAAACCCGCCTTAATTAATCGCCTAGTGGAATCCTTAAACTCTAAACTAAAGGCTTCCCTTATAGGAGTTAAACTGCTAAATACCCTTACTACCTGCGCTAATGTTATTAACGGCCTATATAACGATATACTACGCCTTACCCTAAAACATATACCTTAATACTCTGCCCCCTAACTGTCTAAGACCCGCAAGGACCTAAATACTATAAATATTAACGCTGGAACCCTCTCTTATACCTTAAAAGAATCTGCTAAATGTAAACAATATATTAAATACGGCCTTTGTTTTAAATGCGGAAGCAACACTTATATCTTAAGTTACTGCTCTATCCCCCTGCCTAAAATAAATATTTAAATAACTAGTATAGGCGGTATACCGCTGTCTTAATTATATAAAAGGACAACTAGTATAAGCAGCTGATCGCTTTTATTAAGCCTAGCCTATTAACCCTAATTATTATCTAATTCTGGTTTGGTATCTAGTAAGTACTACTTATAAAGACGAAGCTATAATTAATACGGTATAAGAACTCCGCCCTAATCGCCTCTAAGAGGAAGGTTTTAGAGCTAAGTCGCTCTCTAGGACAGCTCTACCTTAAGATCTCGTTAAATGCTTTAAATATTACAAACTCTAACTCTTAGGACTGTAGCATAACCATTAACTGCAGTCTTTGGTAGAATTGTTAATAGGCTAATGCCTAAGTCCTAATTAATACAGAAGCTAGTGGCATAGGATTTATTAATAAGATCTTTGTATAAAATAATAGTTTTACCCTAACCCCCCTTAACCGGTATATTAACGTATTTAGATTTAATAGTAAACGCACGGTTTTAGGTTAAATTACCTATATAGTATACCTAAGACTCTAATACCTAAACTATAAAGAACTAATTAGGCTTTCTATTACCACCTTAGGTTACCTGGTAATTTTTAAATAATCCTAAATAAAGCTTTATAAGGTAACTATTGATTAGGACAACCTTAAGCTTCTATTTACCGCCTCCTACTATAAGCAGAAGTGCCTTATAACTTACTGCTTAGACCTAGAACTAAAATCTAAAAAATCTACTAAAATCTACCCTATACCCAAGAAGTCCACCCAATTTCACTAGCTTAGGAATCCTACTAAATTCCACCAATATAAGACTTCTACTTATATTTATTAAGAATCTAAAAATTCCACTAAACCTTATAAACCGATTCTAACTACCGTACTGCCCTAAGCTAAGTAGAAGCTTAAACTTAATATATAAAATACTAGAAGGACTGGTATTCTACTATAAAAAGGATTCTTAAAGAACCCGAACCTAAATCCAATACTAACTCTATACTTAATACTAAACCTAAACTTAAGTAAGAAACTATAGACAACCTAAGTAAGCTTAGCACCCTAGATGTCCGTATAATTAGAGCTACCCTACTAGCGCAACTTACTAAGAAACCTAAATATACAATCTTCGCTGTTATAATAGCCGATATTAAGAAGGCCTTAGCACTAAAGAAGTACACTAACCCTACTATAAAGGTACTAATAGAGTACTATTACCGCCTAAATACATTTTTATAAAAGGAAGCTAATAAGCTACTGGAACACCAACTATATAACTATAAGATTATATTTAAAAAAGGAAAGCAGCCTGGATTTAGACCCCTATATAGAATATCCTAAAATAAACTCTAAGTATTATAAAAATATTTAAACAAGAACCTAAGTAAAGGATTTATTAGAGCAAGCTCGTCGCCTATAGCCGTACTAATGATCTTTATTAAGAAACCTGATAGCAGTCTACGCTTCTAATAGACTACTAAGCTCTTAACGCCGTTACCGTTAAGGACTAATATCCGATTCTATTAATATAAGAGACGCTAAACTGACTAAGTAAGACTCGCTACTATATAAAGCTTAATATTATCTCTATATTTAACCGTCTCCGTATAATAAAAGGAGATAAATAGCTTACTATATTTTGTACTTAGTATAGATTATTTAAATACTTAGTAACGCTATTTAGCCTCGCAAATGCCCTAAGCTTGTTTTAACATTATGTAAATAATACCCTATATCCCTACCTAGACATCTTCTATACTGCTTATATTAATAATATCCTAATATATAGTAATAACCTAACTAAATATTAGAAGCACGTTAACCTTATTTTATAAGCCCTACATAGAGCTAGTCTATAATTAGATATAGATAAATATAAATTTTATAAAACGGAAGTTCTATACCTTAGACTCCTTATTTTTATAAATGGTATATAAATAGACCTAAAGAAAGTCAAAGTAATTGTAAACTGGTAAGAACCTAAGAACGTTAAGGACGTAAGAGCCTTTATAGAATTTGCTAATTTCTACTAACGGTTTATTAATAACTTCTCCGCCTTAGTTTTACCCCTTATAGCTCTAACCTAAAAGAATAAAGTTTTTATCTTTAATAAGGAATATAAAAAGGCCTTTACCTATCTAAAGGTTATATTTACTACTGCGCCTATGCTCTAATACTTTAACCTAAACTAAATAAGTGTTATAAAAGCCGACTTATCTAACTATATTATTAAAGGCATCCTATCTTAATATAATAAGGGTAGAGTATTATACCCTATAGTATACTTCTTAAAATGACTAAGCCTAGCCAAATATAACTACGAGATCTACGATAAGGAATTATTAGCTATTATTAGATGTTTTAAATAATAGAGACCTAAACTAGAAGGTGCTAAATTTCTAATTAAGGTCCTTAGCAACTATAAGAACCTATAATACTTTATAACCACAAAACAGCTAAGTTATTATTAGGCCTGCTAGTTAGAATATCTATCTTGTTTTTAATTCTTAATTATATACTACCTAGGCGTTTAAGGTTAGAAGTTTAACGCCCTAACCTAATGCTTATAAGACACGCCAGCCCTAAAAGAAGCGCGCTCTTACTAAAATTAGACCCTACTTCGCCCTAAACTATTTAACCCTCCTACTAAAGACCTTATAGTATACGTCCTTAAAATAACTAATTAATTAATTAAATAGATTATAGTTAATAAATACCTAAATAACGAGTTTATTTAAAAGACACTTAAGCTAATATAAGATGGCATTAGACGCTCTAAAAAGATTTCCCTAAGTAAATATAAAGCCCGCGGAAACTACTTATATTACTAGAACCGCCTAGTTATACCTAACTATAATAAACTTAAGCTTAAGCTCCTTAAATATATATATAATCTACCAGTAGCCGGCTACCTAGACTAAGGGAAAACCCTAGAACTGCTTTAATAAGAATACTATTAGCTAAATATATATAATATAACACGAAGGTACGTCTCTAGCTGCTATATCTGCTAATAAGCCAAAGCTTCGCATAAGATGTATAACGGCCTCCTAAAGTCACTGCCTATTCCGGGCCGAAGATAGAAGGATATCTTAATTAACTTTGTTATTAATCTCCCTATAAGTAAAGGCTGTATAAATATTATAATAGTTATAGACCGACTATCTAAGATAAGGCACTTAATCGCCTGCCCTAATATATTAACGCCTACTATCGCTTAACTATTCCTGGATTACGTATAGAAACTCTATAGACTTCTTAAAACGATTATCTTTAATAAAGGCAGCCAGTTTATCTCTATATTTTAAAAAGAACTAACTACCTAACTTCGCATTAAAGCACTACTGTCTACTATATATTACCCGGAAATAGACGGTTAAATATAATGTGTAAATGCTATAATAGAACAGTATATCTGGATACACACGTTATATTTATAAGATAACTAGATTAACTAGCTTATATTTACCAAGTTTACTATAAATAATTCTATCTTAGAAACTATAAAGGTCTCCCTATTTCTAGCCAATTACAGCTAGCACCTATAAATAGGTTTTAAACCTTTTAGTAATATTCCTCGCCCCGCTTATTACGCCTTATAAGTTATAAAAGTAAATAAATTTGTAAAGAAGATAGAGAAACTATAATAGTTCCTTACTAATAAAATAATATAGGCCTAATCTATTTATAAAGCCGTAGCGAATAAGAAATAAACCCTAGCACTAGTTT
>Ga0307515_10021100_pt1 | contig 11567 bp, 20 predicted proteins | sample 17_EM_MG_FD_194513 | JGI IMG/M metagenome (GOLD analysis project Ga0307515, IMG submission 194513) | Populus trichocarpa ectomycorrhiza microbial communities from riparian zone in the Pacific Northwest, United States - 17_EM | ecosystem: Host-associated > Plants > Roots > Unclassified | place... | reverse complement strand
TGCTCTGCGAGCGTTGCCGGTGGCGGAGCCATATGGAGGCCGGGTGTGGCTGTCCAAAGTGCAAGCCATTGCTTGCTTCTGCTTCGCGCGCCCTTCACTGCTCCGAAGCAGACCGTGGGACACGAAAATATATTTGCATTCTGGTTGGGCCGGCTGGCACAGGTCCTTTTGTCGTCGGCCTCGCCTTCGCCTTCGCGGGTGAAGTCGCCCGCTGGAAACTCGGAAATTATCATTCACGGTCAAAGGGAATAGCCATACAGTAATGTATCCGGGACGCAGCCTAGCCTCCTTATTCCGTCATGTTGCAGACGACGAAGAGTTGGCGCGGAAGACGGTTGAATTCCTGACAAAAAAAAAGGGTTCTGCTCATGACTTTTGCGTTCATGAATATGCATTATCTCTTGCCAGCGACTGTTGCCAGAGCCGTCGCCAGAACCGGGAGACCCCATTCAGATTTGTCCCGACCATGTGCAACTTCCCTTCGCGTTGTTCATGCTATGCGGTATTATGTCTATCGGTCTCTGCGGAGTCGTGAATTCCTCCATTGCCCGAAACGCTCGCCCGAGCACCTTCTGGCCTTCCTGCATAGCATCCCCACTCCACCCGTCGCCGGGGCGCCTTATATACCAGCACCTTCCCGCGAAACTCTCCCTTCTAGCTTGACTCCCACCCGTTGGTCACGGATTGCCGGTTGTACCACACAAACAATCAGCCATGTCCTCCCCTGAGCTGGAGAAGAAGCGGCGCGAATCGTCCAGCAGCGATCCGGAGCTCGCTAGAAACGAGAAAGTAGTCGGTGATGAATCTCAGGAGGGGACTCTCCATCGTGGGCTCAAAGCGCGTCAGGTGAGTCGGCCATACACGTTTCATCCATTCGACTTATACCTTGAGTAGATATCCATGATTGCGTTAGGTGGGGCGGTTGGGACAGGCCTCATCATCGGATCTGGTACGCCTCGTCTCGTTCTCAGGTTCTTCTGCCTAAATCAGTTTATAGGAACCGCCCTTCGGCGCGGTGGGCCTCTGGGTATCCTTATCGGCTACAGCTTTGTCGGTGAGTTCATGAAAACCCTTACGAGACAGTAACTCATTACCGGTTCGTAGGCTTCGTATGTTACTGTGCTATGATTAGCCTAGGAGAGATGTCTGCCTATCTCCCACACAAGAAAGGCTTTGCTGGCTATACTACTCGGTTCTGGCATCCTGCGTACGTCATCCCGTCATTTCAAATACTCGATCTGACCACCCGCTCAGCATGGGTTTCGCGTTGGGGTGGAACTACCTTATGAAATACCTCATTGTTACTCCAAACAACATAAATGCGGCAGGTAAGGGCGTGATTTGCTATCAGCCTCGCCTTCCTGGCGGTCGCGAGTGTCTTTATGTCGTACGAACTAAAATGCATCGAACAGGAATTGTCATCAACTACTGGACCGATCGCGTACCGATAGGGGTTTGGATGATTATCTTTATCGTCTTGAGTGAGCGGTCTCTTGCTATCCTCCGCTTTCACTTAATTCGATTCCAGTTTTTATTGTCAACTTTCTTGGTGTCAGGGTGTTCGGAGAACTCGAATTCTGGTTTTCCAGCATCAAAGTGATTGCGTTGATCGGCTTGATCCTGTTCGGTATCATTGTCGATTTGGGGGGAAACCCCCAGCATGACCGCATTGGATTCCGATACTGGAAACCTCCTTATGGGCCCTTGGGTAGCTACCTTCTTGACCATGTTGGCGGAGATGTTCCCAAGTCTAAGTTCCTTGGTTTTTGGGCTGTGATGGGTATGTAATGATACTCATTTCGAGGTTACGTCTGACGTTATTTTGCAGTCAACGCTCTCTTTGCGTACATGGGAACCGAGCTTATTGGTGTGACTGTTGGCGAGGCCGAGAATCCCCGCAAGAACATCCCTCGAGCCATCAAGAGAACCTTCTTCCGTATCCTTGTCTTCTATGTTGGAGGAGTCTTCGTCATTGGCCTGATCGTCCCCAGTAACGCGCAGGATCTCTTCATCGCCACGCAACAGAAGACTGGCGCCGCCGCCTCTCCATTTGTCGTCGCTTCCAAGATGCTCGGAATTCGTGCTCTAGACCACGTCATTAACGGCGCCATTTTGATCTTTGTCCTGTCCGCTGCCAACTCCGACTTGTACATCGGTTCACGTACATTGTACGGCTTGGCAATCGAAGGCAAAGCTCCGAAGATCTTCCGCAAGGTCAACAGAATGGGTGTTCCGTGGCCTGCTCTTTGCCTCTGTACGGCATTCTGCTTCCTAGTTTTCCTCAACACTGCCAAGTCTTCCTCCAAAGTCTTTGGCTACTTCGTCAGTTTGGTATCTACCTTTGGTGCTACAACATGGAGTGAGTTGAGACTCTTTGTCCTCGAGTGCGAGTGCCTGACAAGTCACCTTAGTATGCATTCTTTACACTCATATCCGCTTCATGCGCGGTCTCGCGGCCCAAGGAATCTCTAGGGATACTCTTCCCTACAAGGCCCCCCTCCAACCCTACGGAGCATGGATCGCGCTCATCTCGACGATCATCATTGCTTTCTTCAAGGGCTTTGACGCGTTCATGCCCTTCCAAGCGGACATTTTCATCACGGCCTACATTGGCTTCCCAATATTTGTTGTGTTGGGGATCTTCTGGAAGGTTAAACACCGGGAGACTAAGGTGGACTATAAGACAATGGATTTCATCACCGGCCTACGGGAGATCGATGAAGAGGAGGAGGCCTACCTCCAATCTCAAGCACTTTTGGGTCCTCGTACCTGGAAACAGAAACTATGGGATTCTCTCTAACCGTCCCTCGAGCGGTTGTCTATACCCAGCATACCTTGTTTTATGTCCCGAAGGCCTTTCATGGTAGTGAATGCGGCGGGATTCACCCATAGCCCCCGTAAATGCTTCGTGCATGTATTGAGGGCCTGGGCATTGTTGCATCAACATTCGTGTATGTAGGAGAACTGGGAAATGACCACAAAATTCCCACCTGAACGTACAAAATGGGCATTTATGCAATTTAATGTATCAACGTATCAAATACAGATGAGATACAATGTCCTACAGTGGTTATGGGTGGTATCCAGGCATCGGTGGGTCGGTGGGTAGAATACATGGGTAGCAATCGAGGGACGAGGGACACTGTATTTCACATGATCACCCCCCTGTATGACTATATAAATCCTGTATGCTTTGGTACATGGCTCTCTAGTCTGAATCTCGAATTGGACTCGCCTGTCTGCTTCCCTCCTGCCCGCTAGGGATACTCCCAGAATAGCCCCACCTCCTGGACCCGTTCCTAATAGTAGATTCAGACTGAACAGGAACCGAGTTGACGGAAGAACGCAGCTCTGAGAAAATCTAATATTCATATTAATGTCTACAAGAGGGCAAGCCAATAAACCGGAGCCTTGTGAAAACGGAAAGGGACATAACCGCTCAAAATCTGGTGCTGCACGCGCATTGGAAGGTGCACGAGTCGGGATACGCTGCGTCAGCTTCATGTGTCATGAGCCTTCGCTCACCAGCTGACCTATTATGTAAGCTGAGAGCAATCCCCCATTGACCGTGTTCAAGGGTATGTGTCCCTCTAAGTTCCATTTGGGTCGTGGGAACAACTTTCCTTTTGACGGTTGTCTCGGCTGAATCATGGTTCTAGCTTACGAAGAGGGATGACACCAGCAAGATGTATAAATATGCAAGTTGCATGTTGGCTCTCTTCCATCGTCGTTCAACAGTCTTATCGTTGCTCGCACTCGCCACCGCGACAGCTTCAGTTTACTATCAAGTCTTTCTACGAGGTCTCGTCCGCCTACCGCAAACCGAAACTATGACGACACAAATATCTCGCTCTATCATTCAAACCGTATTCGCAAAGGAACAGGCCGAGGTGAGTTCCATACTACAGCCTATGCTATGTGCGATATGGTCTGACTGCAGGCGGACGTAGGGTGTCGGTGCCAGAGTCCGTCGTGCCATTGGCACCCCTAAGCTACGCAATATCTCTCCGTTCCTAATGTTAGCTATCGTGTCACGTTGCAACGCAGCGTTGACTAAGACACCAACAGGTTAGACCATTTCAACCTTGGACCAGGGGCTGGCTTTCCGGACCACCCTCATCGGTGGGTACACCCTTCTACTCTAACTCGATATTGGTATTGACGCGAATCCTAGTGGCCAAGCCACGGTCACCTATATCATTGAAGGAGCGAGTATGCATGAGGACTCCGCTGGTCATAAGGGAACGATCAAGGCCGGCGGTGTGCAATATATGACAGCAGGAAAGGGCGTCATCCACTCCGAAATCCCTGTGCATGGGCCAGGTCTCCCTAATCCCATGGGTTTGCAGCTTTGGGTAGATTTACCAGGTGCGTTTTCCGCTTCATCATATTTAGTTACTGACACCCGCCACAGCGAAGTACAAGATGGTCGAGCCACAATACCATGAGCTCGATCCTGAGGACATTCCATCTGCCTATCCAGAAGGGCCTGATGGTGATGTTCAAATCAAGCTTATAGCTGGGGAGAGCTTCGGTAAAGAGTCTCCAGTGAAACCACTAGGTCATTATTGTCTCTCGGGAGGTATTGGCAAGGTGGATTAACCATTCTTAAAGGTGGCTGCTGGTATATGCACGTATTCCTCAAGAAGAGTGGGGCCAAAGTCTTCCAGGATATACGTAAGTATACCTCAAGCCCTTCTCTGGTGACCCTAATTTATCTTCCTTCGTAGCGGCCGGTTGGACTGCCTTCTTCTACAGTGAGTTACCTCTCCCAATTTGCTCTATTCCACAGAATAACACTATTTATAGCGCTAAAGGGCATGGTCTACGTGAACCGCAGAAAAGATGGGGAACCGAAAGAACGCCATCATGTCCTTATCTTATCCTCCGCCGCTAATGAGACCGGTGTCGAACTGGAGGCTGCAGAGGATGACACTCAGGGTGTCCTTATTGCTGGAGAGCCGTTGGACCAGCCGATCTTCCAGTATGGACCATTTGGTCAGTTCCAGTGTCATGTGTGCAAGTCGGAAAGAGAAATATACTAACTACATCCACGCAGTCATGACTAATCAGGCTGAGATCCAACAAACCCTGGTTGATTGTGAGTCCTGCCCCATAATAACGACTTTGTGTTGACCACGCCCAGATCGCCTGGGTCAGAACGGCTTCGAACGGGCTCATTCGTGGAAGAGCCAGATTGGAAAGGAGTTTATTGAGCAGTATGGAAATGAGATGAGTGATGACTAGCAGCGGTTGTCCACAAAATCTTGGATTCCTTGAAGAAGCCTTGAAGAACATGTACTTCTACCGCGACCTAATGAAATTCTGTAGCATTCCCCTGAAGTCACGTAAAACTCGGAAGCTTGGACGGGTGTCCCGCATCGGGTGTTTGGAAGCACCCCCGCATCGCCACTAACCCAGTCTAGAACAGACTTGGACCCTTCCAACTCCCTCTGTTCTCCCCGATCTCTGAGATATGCCATTCATCGATGTCGTCCTCAAAACTCGTATGGCTCTCGACTCGAGAGACATACAGTCCGACCTTACACCAAACGCAACGCAACGGACAACGCTCATTGTGGGCGGTGTCTATATCATCGCTATTGCTATCCTATGGTACGTGCTGGGCTCAAAATGCTTATCTGTTTTGCTCAACTCTCGCGGCGCTAGGCATGTCCCGTACATCAACTTCATCTGTGAGCCAGCTGAGCCAGTTCTAAATCGCCTCGTGTTCACCTCTTTATCTCCATAAACCCAGTGTACCCCTTCAAGCTCCTCACCGTCTCGATGCACGAGGTTCGTCCTCCTGCTCCTCGTTGTCAGCCTCATTCCTGAGTCGAGATGCCCCAGTTCTCGCATGCCTTCGCTGGCATACTAACCTGTGCACGTATACACTCGATTGAACTGGACCGTACGTATCCCGGTCGCCTAATTTGACTTCCGCGCTAATCTGCGCGCTTGCTTAGCTGACGAGGGAGGGGCGACAAGAATGTCGGGCGGAATCCCTATCATAACACTACCGGCTGGGTACCTTGGCAGTAGCTTTATCGGGGCTTGCCTCATTGCTTGCGGATTCGACACCGATGCATCGAAAGTGGCGACAATTGTCCTCGCGTAAGTCTTGACTGGGCCATACCCAACTGCATGCGGATGTAGAGTGTACTGACTCTCCCAATAGCGTAGTCTTCCTGCTGTCCTTGTGGTGGGCACGTCGAAATTGGCTGTCAGCATACCGACTTATAGTTTGAGACTCTATTCTCACGAGAATCACAGGACCTGGGTCCTAATCTTGGGCATGAGCGGCCTGATACTGGCCTTTTGGTTCATTGCCCGGGGTGTTGCATTGCGATACTTTGTATGTCTGCTCCATACTCTCCTGGGCTCCCGTTCCCACTAACATATTCTAGGTACTCTTCATGGGCGTCATGAGCTGCATGTATGGTATGGATGACCCTGCCCGGTCCGGGAGCCCCCGTTCTGACCCCGGCTGCAGTCTTGTGGGACACAATTGATGACACAATCAAGCGAAAAGTCAACACTAGCGACGCGTCTGCGTTTGCAGAGATTTGTGGATGTTGTCCTTCCCAGGTTTGGGGCGTTATTTGGCTCATCATCGCTTTCATCTTCTTTGCGGCCGGCGTTTTGGTTGGGCTTGCAGTATTCAAGGTAGAGTTATAGGCCTACGTTCATGACTTAGCATGTTTACCTGTTTATGTAGCAATCTGCGCAGGAACAAATGGAAGATAGCAAGTACTTCCTTCCTACACCTGGCAAGATATGAAGCGCGGAAAACAGTCTTAACGAAGATATAGACTCTGACGAACCAACTACGCGGACTCAACTAACTGTTTTAACAATTCCTTTTTTTGGGTTGGGGGAAAGGCAGAGAATTCGTCATGCACCGTAGTGTTTTAACAATTGGTGCATTGAACGGCGGAAAGGAACTTGCTCCGCGGACCATCCCGACCTCATTGTATCCGTAACCTTTGATATCTTAACCATGTCTTGACCTCACCAAGGTACATAAGAAAGACCATGCCGGCACACAGTGCATGAAATCGAAATAACATTCGCAATACATACAAGGTAGTGGAAGGAAGACGAAAGTTGCAGCTAGGCAAACACTTTGCGAACAGCCAACTCGTCTTCCTCCAGTTTTTGATTCTCCTTCCTTGTTGTTCGTTCGTGCTCCCCAGCCTTGCGCACCTTATACTTGGTGCCCTTGGCGGTTCGCTCCGCTTGACGTACAGCAGATGGTGAGACGTACTCTGGATGAACAGGGCGACCCGGTAATCAGTGAATGCCAAGGACCAAGGAATTATCGTACCTGGATTCGAATAAACGGTCGCGCCGTTGAAAGCCCCCTCGAATATCCGAATAGGCGTCAACACAAAACGAGGGCCGATCTCTACGAGAGACGTTTGTGGCGGACCATTGGGTTGAAGTGGATCTTTCTCGACAATCTGAACGACTGAAAGTCATTCTTTGAACATGGGGGACGAATCGGGAATCGGTATTTTACCTGAAAATTTCGGAACCATATTTTCCCGTCCAGCATCGAGAAGGTGAGGATATGGTCGATAAATGGTTTCGCTCGTCGAGCGGTCGGGGGTACCGCGAAGATCTGCACGGTCCGATTTTATGAGTTTCCCCACTCCCCCCAGCCAAAATGGCTCGCAGATAATAACGATACGGGCAACTTACGTGTGTAAACAGCTCTTTCGTCAGCCTTCCCCACTCGCTTTGATCAAATGCCGCATCGAAGCTGACAATTCCACGACTGCCCCTCAAGCAGTTGCCCGTCATCTTCAGTTCGTCCATCGTATGGATGTTCTGCACGTGCATCCGAATGCTGGGCCCGTTGGGACTCTTGACTGCCCACATATACAAGTCTTCGTGCCGTCTCGCCTCAAAGAACAGGGTGTTGTTGCAATTATGCAAGTAGGAAAGTTCACTGAGCATATGTAGTTTGCTTTTTGCATCAAATTTAGACTCTGAGGATTGACCCCAGCGTGTTCAGCTTCCACCGAACCAAAGTCTTCAAGATGGGCTGAACGCACCCTTCTTGACCTGAGGCAGCAATACTTCTAAATCGTTCATCAAGTGTCGCATACGATGTGTAGCTCCTCTTGAGCAGAGCATGAGTACGCGTTGCTTGTTCCTCCGCTTTTTTGGTGGCCCGTCGATATCTGCCATTTCCTCGTCCTCCTCTCGCGGACGCTTCCCTTCGAATTTCTCGTTCACATTTGTACTCTCTTCTCTCTCTTTTGCCTCGATCTTCGCCGCATGCTTCTTTTGTACCTTGAACAGGGTGGCCATTGATCAAAGTTTTCGTCGCTTTGTCCACCTCCACCCATCTACTCTTCTACTCTTACGTCTCCTTTGTTTTGAGACAGGCTTCAAATCTTGTTATGGACTCAGGCAGGTCAGGCAGGTCAGCTCCACTGGCGACACCCCAGAATTACAAATGAGCGATGTGATGTCCCAATAAATCGCAGGTGGTCGCCTGCTCATTGCCAATGGGTGGCAATATTCTAGTAGCGAACAACCGCTTCGGCTGTTCCAACGGCTACAATGATGCGATCGGTGGACCCGAATCGCTAGCGACATGATCGTATTTCAACCTTGGGCCACTGTGAGGGAGACGGCGGGGTATACCACCGGAATGGCCGTAGCGAAGATGCAGGTACGGACTACCAACGGCCGCAGTGGCCCACGTAATGAACTTTACCGTGTCTTGATGTCGCGACATCCAAACATGTAGAGGTTGTCAGTTTTTTGACGATGGAGGGTGTAGGTAGGGTGCGCGAAATCCAACAGGGTGAGGCGGATACTATCTATGTGAGCCAATATCGCCAGTCCTTTAACACCCGCGAAGTGACCGTCTACTCGCGACTCGCCTTGTGGTGGTCAAAACACCAGAGCGGTTGCTTCTCACACCTCGTCATCAGTATATCTTGAATGCTTGTACGTATTTATTTTCATGGTGCACAACAGACTATTCTCCTCGATACCGACATGGGATACCTAAAAAGGTAGCCGGCGAAAATACGGAACTCTATCGCAAGGTGACAAGCTCTAAAGAGATTGGGTGAGTGAGATATCATCGGGTCTAAGGATAGCAGACTAACCTTCGGCAGATCTGTGTAAAAAGAGGGTGATCAGAAGTGAAGTGAATCATCAGCAGCGTTCCACCATCGTAACATCAGCTACTTACGTTGGGTGAATTGCTACGGTATCGTCAAAGTCTTGCTTGCGCGCTGTGATCGTTGCGGGTGCGCCTTTAGCCAAGGCAGGACGACCGCAAATAATTGACTTACCCCCCATCTTAACTGCGACGCCGAAACCTTGCATGGCTTCGTCACTTCCTTGGCCCACCATGTGCACACCCACAACCTTCTCTTCCTCGCCTACCACGATCAGTTTATATGCTGTCGGCTCGCGATGGTCTTCGTCGATAAAGGCAAAGTACATAGAACGGAACTTGGTGGTATCTATAGTTCCCGAGCGCAAATGAGCAAGCAAAAGAAAAAAGTATAACTCATGGCAACTCACAAACTTTGACGGCATCGCCGTACTTCTCGCGGGCTTCAGGTTCCGTTAACCCTACCGTTCCAATTGTAGGGTGCCTGCACAAATCCAAGATTGACCATAAGTGCCCAACAAATTGGAATGTGAGTGAAAAGAACAACGCACGCGAAGACGACAGTGGGGATATTCTCGTAGCTGATCTTGTCATTCTTGTACTTGGGACCTCCAAAGATACGATTAGAAAGCCTCCTTCCAGCGGCGATTGCGACAGGGGTGAGAAGAGCCTTGCCCGCAACATCACCGATGGCGAAGATGTTCGGAACACTGGTCGTTTGATATTCGTCAACAATGACAGCGCCGTGCTCATCGAGCTTAACGCCGATTTTCTCCAGACCCATGTCCTCCGTGTACGGCTCGCGGCCAATCGCCCATAGCAAGTAGTCGACGGTGTAGCTCTCGCCCTTGTCGGTATGGACCGTGACGGGCTCACCGACCCTCGTACCTTCCACCTTGACGATCTGCGTCGACTTGTGAATCTTCACACCAGTATGCTCCGTCCAATCGGTGATGACATCTTGGATCATGGGGTCAAATGTGCGCAGGACACGTTCATGACGGAGGAACATATGCGTTTCGGTACCGAGGGCATTGAGTATACCAGCTAGCTCGAGGGCGATATAGCCAGCGCCGACGATGGCGATGCTCTTTGGCCGATCCTCGAGGTCGAAGAAACCATCGGAGGTGATGCCTAGGCTGGCGCCGGGGATCTTGTCATCAGAAGGAACAGTCGCCTTGCTCCCAGTGGCAATGGTAATATAGTCTGCGTGAAGGTCGTAGGTGGAGCCGTCGTTTGCGGTGACCTCGATGGTAGTTGCATCTTTGAACCTGCCCCAACCCGAATGATATTCGACGCCTTCACGGTCAAAATTACGAGCGTAGACACCAGTAAGATTCTTCACGTATTCGTCTCGACGGGGCTTGAATGACTTCCAGTCAAATTGCGGGGTGACGTTCTGGTAATTGTACGCGCCGGCGTGTTTCACGCGCTCGCCCAAATCGGCGGCGTACCACATAATCTATACGAATCATTTCAGCGATAAAGTGTGTTATCGCGGGGGGAATGTTGAAGCACCTTCTTGGGAACACATCCTACAGAACAGGTACGTGTTACTATTACGTTCAATAAATACAGTACCACAAAGACTACATACCAACTTTGACGCAGCACCCACCGAGCACACCAGCGCTCTCGATCACAGCGACTTTCTTGCCATACATTGCAGCACGTCTCTGTCGGGCCACACAATCCGCAAAACGGTGTATAAGTAAGTAATTCTACAACAACCGCAAAAGGGGCAAAGGATTGTATGCCGAAGAGCAAGAATACGCACCGACGACCCCGATCCACCGCTTCCACCGCCAACGATGATGTAATCGTACCGTCCAGTGCTGGGTTTGGTAGTAGGCGGCATACTGCTTGTTGCACTATTCGTGAATCCTCTCGATATCTGAGAAAACAAATAGAGGTCGAGGGAGAGTTTTGGGAGAAGTGAGTCAAACTGGATAAGAAAAAAAAAAGGGGGTGCAAAGTGCAAGGTGCAAGAGGGTAAGAGGGCACGCGGGGAACAAGAGTGGACACGCACATGTCGCAGTCGCGTTATAGCCGTCGCAGACGCAGACGCAGACGCAGTTTGTGAAATCCGTGCAGTCGGTGTTGCCCACAACGACAACACGGGGCTCGAGGAGGGAATGATAAACCTCGCCAGCTTCACCGATTTATATCTTCCTCTCTCTCTATATAGATACGTGAAGCTACTTAAGACCGCTCAAGTCCGTTCAAGCGGACACGGGCTCCGGGCTCCGGGCTGTAAGGGTGATAATCCAAACAGTCCAAACAGGCAAGAATCGGCCAATCGCGGGGGTTATCGAGGTTTAACCCGTGTTTTCCAAAACTACCGATTAGAATGTCGAAATGCCGAATGTCGAGGATCTGACCAAGAACCGTCAATCTCGGCTCTCGGCTTCGGCTTCTCACA
>Ga0307515_10021099_pt1 | contig 11568 bp, 8 predicted proteins | sample 17_EM_MG_FD_194513 | JGI IMG/M metagenome (GOLD analysis project Ga0307515, IMG submission 194513) | Populus trichocarpa ectomycorrhiza microbial communities from riparian zone in the Pacific Northwest, United States - 17_EM | ecosystem: Host-associated > Plants > Roots > Unclassified | place... | reverse complement strand
GCGGACCTATACTGGAACAACACAGCGCGCCTGATCGCAAGCTGCGGAACCGCATCATCGTCGCAAACGCAATTGCCTGGGTTTTTATCATTATCGTAATCCGCCTGATCTTCTTCTGAGCAATTTCACTCGTTCGTCCGCGATTTGACCACGTTCCATGATCGAGCTCGCACATCCTGCGGCCGATCTATTCGCCCACCCCTCTCGATTCCCCATTCGACATCGGCCTCTATCAATTGTTCCTTCAATACCTGCGCAACAGCTATTGCTGCGGGGATTTTTGTTCGCAACGATCGAATCAACATTGATACCGGCGCGTGGAACTCCGGAACTCTGACATGCGTTGCAATCGAAGGAACCGATATCGTGATCTCGTGATGATCGCTCTTGCATACGCTGATACAATTTTGTGCGGATGCTGTGATTAAACGCAGCATCCGACTCCCGCGCATCGACGGAACTCACTCTCACATTCTTTTGCCGTGTTTGCTTCCCTATCATCGCCGCTCTTGCACGATGGGGACACAGCCATGCAACGACGATCGATTTGGAACGCCAGCCTTGCGTTCCTCCTAACTCTTGCTCTTCTTACCTGCGTTGACATTGCCTTCTCGCCATCTACCCTGGCGCAGACAGCCGTACTGCATCCATCAGCATCCCAACCTGCGACTTACGTGCTCGGACCAAACGACAGAATTCGCGTCAAGGTCTATGGCGAGCCCGAGATCACTGGCGAATACGAGATCGACACCGGCGGCCAGGTTTCCGTTCCGCTGGCCGGCCGCCTCCGAGCCGCGGGCCAGACGACGCGACAGCTCGAACGCACGATTACGTCTGCATTATCAAAGGGAATCGTGCGGGACCCGCGCGTCAACGTCGAGATCGCCGTCTATCGCCCCTATTACATTCTTGGCGAGGTCAAGAAGAGTGGCGAATATCCTTATCGTCTCGGCCTCACCGTGATGGACGCGGTTGCGAGTGCTGGCGGATTTACCTATCGCGCCAACGAGAACAAGGTCTATCTGCGCCGCGCCGGCGGTGGCGGCGAAGAGATCTACGGACTCGATTCACCCGTTCCGGTTTTTCCGGGTGACAACATACGAATTCCGGAACGCTACTTCTAACGATCGCCGTGCGCATGATCTCGCTTCATGTGAGTCGAAACTGTGATCAGACGATCTGCCATAGTGTCGTCGATTTGCAGTGCGCAATATTTTGCAATGCAGAAAACTTTTCCGCATGGCACGCGTTGCCGGCGGGGGAGTCTCTTTCTGAATGCAGAATGATCTAGCAACGCAAAGCTTCGTAAAGACTGTGACCGTGCGGACTGCAATGAGGCTTGCCCTCTTGGTGTGCGGTTCGCGATGATTTTTTGAGCGACAGACGAACACTGCGCGTCGTCGATAGCTCCGAAGATCGCCGCAAGAGAAGAGTTGATGGTTCGTACGTTGGCATTTGCAGAGATGGGGGCGGCGAAAACGCGCGAGGAGAAATCATACGCGGCGGATCGATCCGGCCGCCGCGGGCTGCTCATTGCTTCGGCACCTGCGACCGCGATCCTGCTCGGTCTCGGGTCGTTCGCAAATGCGCAGGCTATTCCGTGGACCACCGAGGAGATGGCTTCGCCATGGAATGCCCAAAAGATTTTCGAGCCGTCATCGCTGCCGGATCTGACCGATCCGAACAATCGCGAAGAAGTTCCGCCTGAGGACATGCCTGTGAAGACGCGACAACAACCTGGCTATGAACCTGTCGGGATCCGCTCGGGATCCTGGATGTTCAACCCGTCGCTGATGTCCGGCGGCTTCTATGACAGCAACGTCTTTTCGTCGAACACCGCAAAACGCGCGGACGTGGCCGCCGTGTTCGAGCCGACACTCCGAGCCCATAGCCTGTGGGATCGCCATGGCATCGACCTCAAGCTGAACACGCAATCGACGGTCTACAACCAGAATTCCAGCCTTAACCAGACCAACGCCAGCCTCAAAGGCAACGCCTGGATCGATATCGCCCATGATATGGCGCTACTCACCAACTTCCAGATTGCCCATTTGAACGAAGGTGTTGGTACGCTGAGCGCCCCGACCAATGCGGTGACGCCGACACCTTATAATCTGCTGTCCGGCGACATTACCCTTCGCAAGCAGTTCAACCGGCTGACGACGTCAATCGGATTTCGCACCGATTCATATGACTTCGGATCGGCGCGGGCCCAGGACGGTACCGTCATCAATCAGGACAGCCGCGACGGCCAACTGTATTCGCTTCACAGCCGGATCGACTACGCATTCTCTTCCGCCCTCGGCTGGTTCGCCGGCGTCGAAGGCAACCAGCGCGACATCCGCGGCATTCCCGGCCACACCCTGGATTCGCAGGGCTATCGCGCGCTGTCGGGGGTCACGATTGGATTGGGCAATCTGGTCACCGGCGAATTCGGCGCAGGCTATGTCCATCAGCGCTTCGACGATCCGACGATCGGCACCGTCGAAGGTCCCTCCTATCGCGCCCGGCTGACCTGGCGACCAACCCCTCTCCTTGACATCCACTTCAACGCCGAACAGCTCGTCACGCAAACTTCGGACACCAGCGCGACCGGTGTGCTCGCGAATGCCGTCCAGCTCGGGCTCGATTACGAATTGCGCCGCAACGTCATCGTCTCGCTTGCCGGAGGGTATGAGACCGACCGCTTCTTCGGACAACAACGCAAAGACCGCGTCACGACGTCGGATGCCCGCGTCAAATACCTGATGAACCGCTTCAGCTCCATCTCCGCCTACTATCGCTACACCGCGCGCGACAGCGACGTCTCCACATTCAGCTACGACAAACATCTGGTGGGATTGAATGTTACAGCGCAGTTCTGACCAACCATATCAGATACAGGAAGAGGCCCCTTCGCCCGTCGTCGCGGGCTGGCAGCAACCGACGGTCGATTTGCGTGAAATGGGCCGCATTCTGCGCCGGCGTTATCGGCAGGTCGCGTTGCCTGCGGTTGTGTTGGTCGGACTCGCGCTGGCCTATGTCCTGGCGGTCAGCACTCTATATACGGCAACATCCACGGTGCTCGTCGATCCGCGACGGGCCAGCGTGGTCGAGACCAATCAATCCGTATTGTCGAATTTCGGTACCGACGATGCGACGATCGAGAGCCAGACACTTCTGATCCAGTCGGTCGCGATTCTGGATCAGGTGGTCCGCAAACTGAAGCTCACCGACGACGAAGAGTTCACGCCGAAACCAGGCCTTCTGGATCCGATCAAGCGCCTATTCGCCAGTTCCGGTCCAAGCGATGGCGCAAATCCCGAGGATGCCGCGCGCTCAAGGTCTGTGGAAATTCTCCAGAAGCGGATGAAAGTCACCCGGCAGGGGACCACGTTCCTCGTCGATATCAACATCAGCTCCGAATCGCCGCAGAAGGCAGCAAACATCGCCAACGCGATCGCGGATGCCTATTTCGAGGCGCAGGTCCGCGCCAAATATGACGCGACCCGTATCGCCGCCACCTGGCTGGGCGGCCAGATCAACGAACTCAAATCGAGGGTTGTCGTTTCCGAACGAGCGGTCGAGGATTTTCGTTCCGCCAACAATCTGACGGTAGCGCAGGGTGTCACCGTCAACGATCAGCAGATCTCCGACCTCAACAACAAGCTGATCGCCACCCGCGTGCAGACCGCCGAAGCGCGTGCGAAGTACGATCAGGTTCAGGAGATCGCCAAATCCGGCGCGGACCCCGGCGGCATTAGCGCCGCCATCGGGTCGGACATGATCACGAAACTACGGACGCAATATGCCGATATAGCCAAGAACGAAGCCGATCTGTCGAGCAAATACGGCGCGCGTCACCCGCTCGTCGCAAACGTGCGCGCGCAGCTGCGGGACACCCAGCGGCTGATCAACGACGAGATTAAGCGCATCCTCGACAGCACCAAGCACGATTACGACGTCGCGCGTTCCCGTGAGGCTTCGTTGAAGCAAAGCCTCGACCAACTCCAGGGGATATCGACCTCTTCCGGACAGGCCCAGGTTCGCTTGCATGAATTGCAACGCGAAGCCGAAGCCAACCGTACGCTCTACGAATCCTATCTGGCGAGATCCAAGGAAACCACGGCGCAGGAAAGCCTGGAGATGCCGGATTCCCGGATCGTGGCCAAGGCGAGCGTTCCGATTCGTCCATCCTCGCCGAAGACAATGCTGATTCTCGGCCTGGCCATGATGCTCGGCCTCGGCGCCGGCAGCGTCCTGGCCTTTCTCACCGATTACCTCGACGACCGGGTCAAGACGCTTGAACGGGCGGAAGCCATATCAGGCATACCGGCGCTGGCCGCCCTCCCCTTGATCAATGCCCGGGAACTTGCCGGCAAAGCCCGCCGCGGACGCGATGAACTGGGCCGGCACGACCCACGAACCATCACGTTGTTGCCACCTGCGTTGCAGCCGCCATTGATGCGCTACGCGATCGATCAACCCGGAACCTTTTTTGCGGAAGCGATCCGCGCCGTTCGCCTGGCGCTTCAGCGTGCGATGCGTCTCCAGCCAATCAAGGTCGTGCTCGTCAGCTCTGCGCTCGACAGCGAGGGCAAGACGACGCTCGCCGGCAATCTCGCTCAATCGCTGGCAACCTTGGGTATCCGGACCCTGCTGATCGACGGCGACCTCCGCAATCCGCAATTGACGCGGGCACTTTGTCCGCGCGCCGAAGTCGGCCTGCTGGAAGTTGCGCTCGGCCGGGCCAGTCTTGAACAGGCCATTCTGACGGACCGCAGCACCGGCCTTTCGATTCTGCCCTCGACCGTCGTGCAGGAGGTCGAGGTCATAACGGAGCTGATGTTTTCGGAGCGGATTGTCGATGTTCTCGATCACCTGCGACAGCGCTTTGAGCTGATCATCATCGACTCTCCTCCGCTGGTGCCGCTGGTCGACGGCCGGGCGCTGGCCGAACTGGCCGATCGCATCGTCCTCGCACTGGCATGGGACCAGACGCCGGGCGAAGTGTATTCTCATGCCATCAGCCTGCTGGCGCCCGTCCACGACCGGATCATGGGGACGGTACTCACCCAGGTCGATCTCGAGCGGCTGCAGTTCTACGATTACTATCGTAGCTCCGCCTATCTGAAACCCTATGCGGCGGCCGCGCTCAATCCCGGGGTTGCACGGTGAGGCAGCGCGGACCGACCCAAAGGCCGGCGTGGGCAGCCGCCGCCCCCGCCAACCTCTCCCGCCATGCTCACGCCGCGCCGCCGATGAGGCCACCGCCAGCCAATGCGCGGACGCGGGCCGTGACCGCCGATCGATTCATCGAATGGCTCGCGGGCGCATCGTTGCTGCTGGTGGTGATCGCAACATTCACGATTTCATCGGCGATGCTGACCAACTGGAAAATCCACTATGTGACGGCCGGCGGCAATTTTATCGAAAAGTTGCATCCCGCCACCTACATCACCTTCCTTGGTTTCGGTCTGCTGCTGATGCGCAGCCGTGGACCGGTCGGCGAGATCAACCGCATGTTTTCCGAGGCGAAGCTGCTGTTCGTCTACCTGATATGCTGGCTCTTCCTGCTGGTTCAGATGTTCGTGCTTGAGCGGCCGTTCACGGTGATCATCGACACCTTCCTGTTGCCGGTCGTGTTTTGCCTCGCCATCTGGCAGCTCGCGCCGGCGCAGCGGCGGCCGCTGATCTGGGCAATCCATGTCACCATCCTCCTGAACATCGTGCTCGGCTATTATGAGTATTTTTCCGGTCGCCGCCTGATTCCGTTGACGCTCGGAGACATCGTCGTCATGGGCGAGTGGCGCTCGTCCGCGCTGCTCGGCCATCCGCTCACGGCGTCGGGCCTCGTCGCAGCCTATATCCTGGCGCTCGTTCTTCGGCCCCGGCTTTGTCCGCCCGTCATTGTACGGCTGCCCTTGATCGCATTCTGCCTGGGCTCGTTGATGGCCTTCGGCGGTAGGACTGCGCTCGTTACCGTATTGGCGATATCAGGGTTTTTCGTCGGGCTGGAAGGCTTGCGGCTGCTGCGCGGCAAGCGCGTGCCGCTTCCCGCCGCCATCCTCGCGATCTGCGTCCTGTTTGTCGCCGGTGCCGGCATATTCGCCGCGCTCGATCTCGGCATTTTCGACAAGATGCTGCTGCGCTTTTCATCCGACAAGGGCAGCACGCTGGCGCGCTATGCCACCTTCAATCTGCTGTCGCACTTCGACTGGCATGAATTGCTGCTCGGGCCGAACCCCGTGCGGGTCAACGCGCTGCAAAGTCAGCTCGGCCTCAACTACGGCATCGAAAATTTCTGGATCTCTTGCATCGTGCAGTTCGGCATCATTCACACCGCATTGCTGACGATCGGGCTGGTTTGCTTCTTCATCGAAATAATCCGGCGTTCGGGCGGCGCGGTGTGGGCAATTATCTTCCTCGTCGTCATCATCGCCGCAAGCTCGGTGAGCTTCTCGTCGAAGAATATCCAGCTCACGCAGTTCGTGATTCTGATTTCGCTGCTGCTTCCGCGCGAGCCACGCCGCGCTGCCATGCCATCGCAAGCGCGCCCGGCAGTGAGCGCTAACCGCATCCGGTATGAACCTCGGGAGACGACTGCATGACGATCTATATCGACAACACCCATCTTGGACGCCATGTCACAGGGCTGGAGCGCATCACACTCGAACTGTTCTCGGCGGACGCACTGGCGCCGCTCGATATCGTGCCGGTGACCGCAAGCGGTCTTGGCCAGATGCTGACGACGCAAAACCTGGGGCTGCCGATGCGGCTGGCTACCCCGTCGTCGGTCCTGGTCTGTCCGGGCTTTCCGCCCAGCCCCCTGCTGCGGCCGTTCGCATCGCGCGTGCTGCCCTATATCCATGATGATTTCCTGATTACACGACGCGCCGAGCTCAACGCCCGTGCGCGGCTATATATGGCTGGGCCTTTCAAGCTCGCGCTACGTCATTACCCGCGCTTTCTCGCAAACTCCAACGACACAAAGCGGAAATTGGCAGCCCATTGCCGCACCGACGCCGAAATCACGCTGTACCGGCCGCCGGTCCGCAACGTGTTCGGCCTCGACCCGACGACACGGGCCGAACGGAAATCACCTCCGCGGCCACTGCGCCTGGTTGCGTTGGGAACGCTGGAACCGCGGAAGAATTTCATGGCGGCTGCGAACATCGTCAGCGCGATACGCGCGCAGGGCTTTCCGGATGCAACGCTCGACATCATCGGACGACAGGGCTGGGGCAATGGCTGGCAGAAGTTTGAAACCATGCCCGGCGTGGCGCTGCACGGATACCAGCCGGGCTACCGCGTCAAGCAATTGCTGAACCGTGCCGATATGTTCCTCTGCACCTCCCATGATGAAGGCCTCGGCCTTCCCCTGCTCGAAGCCCAATATGGCGGACTTCCGATCATCGCACCGGACGCGTCGGTCTTCCATGAAGTATTGGACGATTCCGGCGTCTACATCGATCCTGCCGATCCGGCTTCAGCCGCCAGCCGGATTGCGGCCATCCTGTCTACCCGGGATTGGCGATCTCGCTATGTTGCGCTAGCCAAGCAGAACCTGGCGCGCTGGAACGGCCTGGCCGACCGCGATCGTGACGTCGTTATCGACCTGATCGCCGGCCTTGCGGCTTGACGTAAACGATCCAGTCCGGGACAGGCCCTTGCAAGACATCACGAGCACGACAAGGCAACTCGACGGATTGCGGATCGTCGCCGCCTGCGCCGTGGTCGTGCTGCACTATTCGGATTACATCAAGGACCTACCCGTCGGCAAGTTCATGGTCGACCACACCTGGCACTTCAACCAGTTCGTGGATTTGTTCTTTGTCGTCTCCGGTTTCATCATTGCTCGTCAATATCTCGATCGGGTCGGCGATACCGCCTCGACCGGGCGGTTTCTCTGGCGTCGCATTGCCCGGATCTATCCGCTGCATCTGGCGACGCTCGCCTTTTATGTGATCGTTGCGCTCGCGCTCCATTTCGGCCTCGCCAAGACCGACAACCCCGCGCGCTACCCCTTCTCCGACCTGCCCGCGCAATTGCTGCTGCTGCACGCCTTCGACGGCGAGCGCCTGACGTTCAATTTCCCGAGCTGGTCGCTATCCGCGGAAATGCTTTGTTATGTACTCTTTCCCGTCGTTGCCGCGATCACCGCGCGGCGCAAGGCGCTGATCCTCCTGCTGATCGTGCTACCCGCGCTGGCCAACAGCCTTTATGCGGAGTTCACGGGGACAACGCCGTGGGCCGACTGGATCAACAAGGACGGCGCCTTCCGGGCCCTGCCCGGCTTTAACCTCGGCGTCGCGTGCTACCTCTACCGCGACCAGATCGGCCGATGGCCCGCGATCCCCGGATCGCTCGTGATCGCGCTGGGCGCGTTCATCCTTCTCGGTTCTTTCCTGTCGCCGATGGCGGCGTTGTTCGCGATCTACTTGATCGCCTTGCTTGCGATCCAGTCAGATTGTACCGGCCGCTCAACGCTGTTTTCGGAACTGGGTTTCGATCGCTGGGCCTCGCTGACCTACTCCTGCTACATGCTGCACATCCCGGTCGCCACGATCGTTCTCACCTTTGGCTCACGCCTGCTGATGCCGGCTACATCAGATGCGAAGCTGATCCTGCTTCCCGTGGCCATCGTCACGCTCGCCGCGGCGAGTGTGCTTTCCCTGCGATACTTCGAGACGCCGATGCGGCGATATTTGACGGATGCCTTCGACCGGCGTTTCGCGCAGGCCGGTGCGGTTCGGGCTGTCTCACGGCAGGAGACGGCCGGATGACCGTGACAGTCAGCCGATCGGCCGAGTGGGGCACGGTCCGCGATATGCGCGCGCGGGCGGGCAGCCGCGACAATGCGATCGATACGATGCGGGGCATCGCCATCCTGATGGTGATCGGGATTCATTCGCTGCAACAACCGCTCGATCGATCATGGGCCGTAGCGATCGATGCAGCGCTGCGCCCCTGTGTGCCGATCTTTCTGTTCGCATCGGGATACCTGACCGCCCTCTCAGGACGCGTACCGCTCGCAAAGCGATTGAAGGCAACCCTCATTCCCTACGTGATCGCGTTCGCTGCCGCCTACCTCTATATGGCCCTGCACAATTCCGCGATGGACCATCGTCTCATCACCACGTTGGCGCGGTTCGCGCTCGCCTACGTCTTTGTCTACTATTATGTCTTCGTCTATATCGGCTGCACTGTTGTCATGTGGCTGATCTTCGCGATCACGGGGACCGATACCCCGGAAGCAAAGCAGACGCGGACGCTTGTTCTGATTCTCGCGATTGGGGCCGGTTTGGTTTTCGGCAGCTATGTCGACCCGGCGCTCTCTCGCCTCGGTTATTCAGACGCCCTCATCGACGAAGTCCGAATGCGCGACATTCCCTTCTGGTTCTCGTTCATGGCCGCGGGAGCTCTGACGGCAATGTATCCCCGCTCCGGTGAATCGAGCGCACGCGGCATTCTTCTTGGCGTCACGCTGCTCGCGTACGCGATTTACGCAGCGGTCCGGCTGTTCGCCATCGGTGATGCTGCGGCCTACGATTCGACCGCCTTCTTCGCCTATGCCGCGCTGCTCTGCCTTTGGCTTCTCGCCAGGCAGCCCAGCTCACCGTCGCTGGCGATGATCGGCGCGGGCAGCTACTTCATCTATCTGTGGCATATCTTCTTTATCATGGCCCTGCGCGATCACGTGGCGATGCACCAGTTCGGTCCCATCCTCAATTCGGCGATGACGTTTGCCCTGACGGTTGCGTCCAGTGTCCTGGTGTTGGTGGCCGTTCGACAGGTCGCTTCTCGCCCCGCGCTGCGCTGGCTGGGGGCATAAATTATGCTGCTGCGCCACACCCTGCTCTATCTGCCCGCCCAACTGGTTGGACCGTTGTTCCAGCTGGTCGCGATGATCGTCTGGACCCATGTCGTCGACGAGCACACGCTTGGCGTCATCACGCTGGTGACGGCGACACATGAACTGCTGCTGATCGGCTTTCTCGCCTGGTGGTCGCAATATGCGTTGCGCTTTTTCGGGCGTTATCAGCACGGTACGGAGGCATTGCGCTTCTATCGCACCGAAAATGTGGTCCTGCTTGCGTCAGTCATCCTGCAGAGCATCGCCGCCATCTTCATCCTGCTCGTCATCATCGCACCCGACGCCAAGCCTGGAATCCTCCTCGCTACCGTGGGCTATGTAATAACCCGCTCGGTCAGTCTCTATCTTGGCGAGCGCGCCCGCGCCCATCACCAGATCTGGGTCTATTCCATCCAGCAGGTGTGCGGGCCCTTGATCGGATTTATCATTGGTCTGGTGTTGATCAAGCTGCTCGGTCAATCCGCAGAGTGGCCGCTGGCGGGCTATGCGATCGCCCAAATGGTCGCCATTCTCGTCGTCCTGCCGAAGGTCGGACATAGCCGCAGCTTTTGGCCGATTGACCGCGGGATCGTCGAACACGCATTGCGATATGGCATTCCGCTGATCATTGGCGGCGCGCTCGGTTGGATCGGGTTGAATGCGTCCCGCTTCATTATCAATGAAATGGCGGGCGTGGCGGCAGCCGGACTATTCGCAGTGGGCTACGGTCTCGGGCAACGCGCGGCGGCGGTCGCCGCGATGCTGGTGACGGCAGCCGCGTTCCCGCTTGCCGTCAAGAGCATGGAGCACTCAGGCAGCCGCGCCGCGATGCTGCAACTCGCCGACAACAGTGCTCTGCTGATTGCCATCCTCGCGCCGAGCCTGGCCGGCATCTTCATGCTCCGCGCCGAGATCGTCCACCTCTTGATCGCATTGCCATTCCAGCAGGTCACACTCAGCATTCTCCCCCTCGCCACCCTGGCCGGCGCGATCCGGAACCTGCGCGCCCATTTTGGCGATCAGGTCTTTCTCTTGCACAACCGCACGCGCTGGATGATGGCCATCGCCGCGATCGACGCGACCATGACCATGCTCCTCAGCGCGTTGTGCTTTCGCTATTGGGGATTTGCCGGTGCTGCCGGCGCTACCGTCGCGGCCGCGCTCGCCGCCGCGATCGTCAGCTTTGCGATCGGGTTTTCGAAATTTGGCCTGACACTGCCCGTGGGACATCTGATCCGTATCACGCTGGCAACCCTTGCAATGGCGGCCCTGCTCAGACTGTTTCCGGAAGCGCCGTCACTCATCCATCTTGCCGCCCACATCGCGGCCGGCGCCGCAACCTATCTCGCGGCGCTCGCCGTTCTCTACGCACCAACGCTGCTCAGGGTACGCCGCTCACGCCCACAACCCTCGGACGCCTGAGACCAGAAAACGCGCCTTACCCCCTTTTGGCCTTCTCAAAGGCGCGCGCCATGGCAAACCAGAGCGGCTTTCTTTGCATCGACGCATCGAACGGCAGCGGCCGCGGAAGCCTTTGCGTCAGCGGATCCTTCTTGCGCGCGGCGTCGGTATAGAACGAGTAGTTGTCGGCAAGTTCCCAGGCGATCACGACTTTGACTGCGGGCACCTGCAGCACGTTGTTCAGGAATTTCTCTGCGGTCTCGGCAATCATGGCATCCCGGGTCGGAACGTCGTCCGGAAACGTATCGTCACGCACGTCGAACTCGGTGATG
>Ga0307515_10021098_pt1 | contig 11568 bp, 11 predicted proteins | sample 17_EM_MG_FD_194513 | JGI IMG/M metagenome (GOLD analysis project Ga0307515, IMG submission 194513) | Populus trichocarpa ectomycorrhiza microbial communities from riparian zone in the Pacific Northwest, United States - 17_EM | ecosystem: Host-associated > Plants > Roots > Unclassified | place... | reverse complement strand
AACTCGCTCTTCGCAACCTACCATCTCCAGTCATCATTGCGTTTGCTGGATTTCGTGTCACAGAATTTAAGGGTAATTTCAACTTCCATTTAATTTTTTTTCTTAAAAAAAAATCTTTCAGATTTTTATTGTCATTCTAATCCAACTAATCCCCCTTTCATTTGATTAAAAAAAACTCTTTTGTTCACAAGGAAAACCAAATCTTAACAGTACAGATGCCTCTCTTTGGTACTTCAATCCAGACATACCAGAATGTTCAACATATAAACATTTGTAAGTTATCCCAACATCAACCATCTCTCTTATGCTTTACCATTCTCAAATTTTTTCTAACTAATTATTTTTTCATCATATTTTTAAATCAATTGTGCATTCAGCTTTGCACAACTATCTGTTGAAATCCAACAACTCCCCTCATCCTCGAATGCTGTTTTATCGATAGAGGAACAAATCAAAGAAAATAGGAGAACAATACATGAGATTCTTTGCATGAACCCTTATGAGCACAAGGTTATTTTTTTCACCCCTCTATTATTAACTTTGATAACATACTTTAGCTTCTTCATATAATTAGTTTTTCAATTTCATTTAACCACATCCATGTAACATATATTTCCTTTATGCTACCAGCATTTGAGATTCACTTGTCAAGCTTTGATTGTTGACTTTGATTTTTCCAATGGCTGGTGGTATCCAAGCTGTCCAAAATGCAACAAAAAACTTAGTTGGGGCGAAAACATTTACACATGCGTGGATCATGATGCTATCACCTCTCTTCCAGTTCCATGGTAACTCATCTAATTTCTCAACTAAGACAATATTAAGTTGTTAAATAAAAAAAAAGCAAACAATTGATGTTCCTTATATACATTATCATAAACTCCTTATTAATGAACATGTCATCAATTTTATATCATAGGTTTCGCTTAGAATGCATTGTTACTGATGGAGAAGATGTCACTAATTTCCTTCTATTTGGGAAAACTGCTGAGAACTTTTTTGGATCATCAGCCTACCATTATGTCTATGATAAAAAATTTATTGATCCTTCAGTTATTCCTCCTGCCATGGCAGCAAAGTTAAACAAAAGCATGATTTTTCAGCTTCGTTTTGGTGCTTTCGGATTCACCACCAACAACAGATGTGAAATTATCATTACTAATATCTTTGATGACACCACAAATAAGAACATCCATCCTCTAGAGACACCACTTATAGAAGCTAAATCATCTACTACATCCAAGACATCTACTCCATTAAGCTCTACAAAACAGGTTCTTATAGGTCCATGTACTCCACAAAATACAATCACACAACTCAAGATTGCTTCTAGTTCCTTGAAGACACCATCCCGGAACATATCGCTAAACAAGGAAACAAGCTTGAATTATGAAGCACGACGTGCACTTGATTTTGAAGCTACAACACAGCAACTTAGGCAAGTTTACCTTTCCTCACATACTTCTTTTACAATTTTTTTTTTTTTATCTTTGACACATCCTAAATTAGATGGTTCTTAACCTATGATTCTTCTACCATGCATCTCTTTAACTCCTTGATTAAAATAGTATTGACGATCAGTGTGGCAACGTAATTGAAGCTGAAGGAAGCCTGGGAAACATAGCTACATCTGATACATTTGATCACTTACTTCCACATCTGAAAAAACAACGAACAAAATCCTCATCATCCTCAAAGGTTTGATTTTAAACCTCACATTCTTTCATTACTTCTTATTATTATTTGTGATGCTATGCCTGCAACTTTTTACTCTTATTTTACATTACAAATCATTGTCTGAGGTATCCAACATGCCTTCCATGTGTTATTTATTTTCTGATTTTATTTTTCTTTTATTGTTTTACAATTACCTCTTTGTCTTCACTTGACAGCATATAATAGATGTGCTATTATCTTCTTTACATGCTAACGAAAATATTGGATACAATTCTTAAAAGGGAAAAAATCATTCCCTAGCTAATTTATATATCAATATTAATAATTTTCTTTAAAACCAATGGATTAGTAGTTAAAGATATATGTATATTAACAAGAATATGATATAAAAAAACATAATTATTATGTGCACGCAACAAATATAGTCAAATAAAGAAGAAACAATTGCAACTATAAATGTGCATATGTTACTTAAATTTAAAGGCATGAAAAATGTAATGAGAATTGCAACAAATATGATTGTTTCCTTGGTGGACGCCATAAGACTTGGAATCAATAGGACTTTAAAGAAAGTTTTATAATGGCCATACAAACTGTACATACAATAACGTGAAAAAAATAAGCATGCTAAAATTTTATTTTCTTGTCTCATCCACACATTTAACTTCATCTAATTCACAAATGCGGACAAAATTTTCAAATTTTTGTGGAGGCTATTTAACATGTCAAAAAAAAAAAAAGACATTAACTAAAACATCAAATTATAGCGAAAGTTTTTTCTTTTATTGTACAAATTATTTTTCCATGTTATTTTATGTTACACATGTCTGCAACACACACCTTTCACACATCCTTTTTTTTTTTTTGACACAATTTATTTCATTATCTTTCCATCGCAGGAGAACTAGCAATTTCTCTAATAATGACTTGGATTTGGATTTCTACAACAAGAAGATAATTGCTACCTTTGCAATTTTGATATAATTTGCAAACAACACTGTTCTTTAAATGCCCAACAATCTAGCAACTTATTTGCACTTTTGCTATTGTTTATAACTTTATCTATATTATCAAACCTTTGATACTAGACTTGCCTACAATTCTCTTTATCATTACCTAGCAATCTTTTTTTTTTTTTTTCCATGGATGTTATTTTTGTTCCAACAAAAAATATTGCACCTCCATACACGCAACCTAGAATCGCCCGCAGCAAAGCGCACAAAGTCAATCCATCCATCTATCTAGCAATATACTAAAAGCGCCTAGTACCCTGGGTGCCTAAGTTTGCCTAGGTCTGCTGAACATCGCCTGGAGTTTGCAAAGCCCCCTAGACAAGTTTAATAATATTATTAATATGATAAATAATATTATTTGTATTATATTGTTATTATTTTTATTATAGTTAATATAATAATTAATAATTTTTTTAAATATTATTAATCTTGAATTAAAAACAACCATTTGATTTGAAAGATAAAATTACAAATTATTGTTGTTATTATTATTATTATCATCATTAATAAATTTAAAATAAAATATTATTACTACCAAAGAAAAACCATATATTTAATTTGAAGGATATAATAATAATAATAATAATAATAATAATAATAATAATAATTATTATTATTATTATTATTATTATTGAAATAAAATATTATTACTACCAAAGAAAAACCATAGATTTAATTTGAAGAATAAAATTATCATTATCATCATCATCATCATCATTAATAAATTTGAAAAAAAATTATTATGCAACCTTAAACTTGGCCAACTACCAAGTCCAAGTACCTTGGACTTCACTGCCTGTCAAGTCCATGTGTAATGGGTTTAGCAAGTGTGTTAGATCTACGATACCTTAGACTTGGTCGTTTGCCAAGTCTAGGGGCCCCTTAAACTTGGCCAACAATCAAGTGCAGGTACTGTGGACTTGGAGTCCAAGTACACTAGGATTTGGAGTTCAAGTGTAGTGAGTTCAGCATGAGTGTTTAACCTATGCTACCTTAGACTTCGGCTCCTGTCAAGTCTAGGTACCTTAGACTTGGTTGCCTACCAAGTCCAGGAGTCTTTTGGACTTGGCTGCTACCTTAGACTTCGGCTCCTGTCAAGTCTAGGTACCTTAGACTTGGTTGCCTACCAAGTCCAGGAGTCTTTTGGACTTGGCTAGCAGCCAAGTCCAGGTACTATGGACTTGGAGTCCAAGTGTAGTGGATCTGGCAAGTGTGCTGGATCCACCCTGCCTTGGATTTGGCCCCTCTAAAGTCCAAGTTCTTAGTCTTGGTGCCTGCTAAGTCCAAGTGTAACTTGGACATGGACACCTACCAAGTCCAGTTAACTTGGACTTGACCGCTGCCAAGTTTAAAAGTAGTGGTTCCGGCGTTGCAGTCAGACCCAACGCTTTTGGATCTTAGATTTTTTTTGATATTTTTATGAGAATAAAAGGTGGGCCCGCGACGTAGCGCGGGCCACCTAACTAGTATATATATAGTCCATCTAAAATATACCAATATGAATGTCTATCATTGTTATCATTAGTCTCCTAATTCCGGGAGCGATAAGTCAAATATTGAATAATGTCGATATCAATAAATTATATTGAAATTGTTGGTCTTCTAATTCCAGAAGCGACAAGTTAAATCTTGAATAACGCTGATATCAATAAACTATATTGATATCATTAATCTCCCGATTCTAGGAGCAATAAGTCAAATCTCGAATAATGTCGATATGGATAAATTATATTGATATCATTAGTCTTTCAATTTCAGGAACGACTAATCAAATCTCAATTAATGTTAATATCAATAAACTCTATTGATATCATTAGTCTCCAAATCCCAGGAATAACTAATTAAATCTCAATTAATGTCGATATCAATAAACTCTATTAATATCATTAGTCTTCCAATTCCGAGAATGACTAATCAACTCTCAATTAATATTGATATCAATAAACTCTATTGATATCATTAGTCTTTCAATTATGGGAACGACTAATCAAGTTCAGAAAGTGTCGCTATTAATAAATTATATTGATATCATTGGTCTTCCAGTTTCAGGAATGACTAATCAAGTTCAGAAAGTACCAATATCAATAAATTATATTGATATCATTAGTCTTCCAGTTTCAGGAATGACTAATCAAGTTTGGATCTCATTCAATTTTTTTTTCTTTTTTTTCTTTCATCATCTCCAAATCAAATTTCTATCAATATCAAATACAATTATAATAAATTTGCATATTATAATTAAACAATGCCTTAAATAATTATGCTATAGGTTAGGAACCTACCTATAGTGTGTGATGTCCAAACTCTTACTCCACATTGTGGCCTACTTTGTGAGGCCCAAACCCATGTGTATAGGATGGGCTCAGACCCAGCCCAACCTGATTTGTGTGGTCAGGTAGATGGCCCTACAAACCCTTTTTGTTCTTTTTTTTTTTGTATAAGTGAACTAGACCTAGACCAGGCATACCGGCTGAGCTTAAATCCACTCAATATAATTTGGTTATTGGTCTAGCCTAGTGATCAAATTGATAGCATCCACAGAACATGAATTATTTCACGTTCTGCATGCTTGTTGTAACAATAAATTAAAGAAGATAAGAGAAGGAAAGTTACCTAGGCTGGACAGGGCGTTGCTTACTGGTAGAGCTTCAGTCGTGGTTTGGTGTATAAGACGTTGGAATGCTTTGGAATTACTTAATCTTTATTAACTCAATGATGATTTATATACAGCCATGAAGAGTGCAACAAGAACGCATGATAAGCTCTCCTAACAACCTGATGACAGAGGATTAATTCAAATTCAAACTGTAGAGTCCTAACAACATAAATATTCCTGAAGACCAGCACAGAATCCTAACTATACAACATCAATATTCCTGAAGACCAGCACTGTGAATGTTGCTTTTTGACATCCCTCCTCAAGATGGACGACCTTGAGTAAGTCCAATCTTGTCCTTGAGTAGTTCAAACTGATAACGAGGAAGTGATTTTGTCAATGCATCAACGAGTTAGTCATCAGAGGAGACATGACAAACCCGAAGAACTCAAGACTAAACTCTTTCGTGGATAAAATGGAAATCAATGGAGACATGTTTCATCATTGAATGAAAAACTGGATTTGAACTTAGTTGTGTTGCACCAATATTATCACAATAAATAATAGGAACTTGATTAACCGAATATTGAAGTTCATTCAATAATGAACATACCCAGCTGATTTCTAAGGTTGTGTCAGCCACAGAACGATATTCAACCTCCGTTGATGATCGAGCAATTGTTTGTTGTTTCTTGGATGACCATGAGACAGGATTCCGACCTAGGTATAGAATGTAGGCACTGGTGGATGAGAAGTCATCCTTGTTCCCCCCTAATCTGCATCTGAAAAAGCATGCAAGTGTGCAGGTGATTGATGATGCAGAAGAAGACCTACATTACTGGTGCCTGAGAGATAACGCAGTATGCGTTTGACAAGTTTCCAATATTCTTCAGTCGGCTTGTGCATGAACTGGGACAATTTGTTCTTAGCGAAAGATAAATCCGGTCGGGTAAATGACAGATATTGAAGACTTCTAACAGTGGCGTGATATGCAGATGGATCAGGGAGCAACTCACCCATTGCAAGAGTGGGAGGAGGACCTGGTGGCAATGGAGTAGCCATAGGCCGTGAGTTGCTCATGTTGGTACAATGCAGGAGATCTTGAATATATCTGTGCTGAGAAAGCACCAACCAGTGAGGATGTGATTGAATTTCCACACCAAGGAAATAAGTCAGAGACCCTAGATCCTTCAGTGAGAACCGCTTGGCTAAGTTTTGAACAAGGAGGTCGACTGCATGCTCATCATCACCAGTGATGATAATGTCATCCACATATACCAATAAATATAGAAGATGTCCATGATGTTTAAGAATGAACAAGGACATATCATTTACTGAATTTGTGAAGCTGTTATCAATCAGAAAGGAGCGAAGTTCATGGTACCATGCTCGTGGTGCCTACTTTAGCCCATAAATGGCTTTACGTAACTTGCAGATGAAATGTGGTCATTCTTTGTCTACAACACACGCTTGGTGGATGAGAGCATTAAACTCATCCTGCATGGCATGACGCCATTTAGGTTCCTTTAAAGCATTCGTAACAGATGTGGGCTCCTGAATATCAGTTGAGGGAAAATGTGTATGAAAGGTGAGTTTCCTGGTAGGTTTGTGAATATTGTTCTTTGATCTGGTGGTCATGGAATGAGAAGGTGCAATAGGTGGAGCAGGGGGAGGGTGAGTGTTTAGAGGGGATGGTGAGGCGGGTAGTACAGAGGAAGGTTGTGTGGGTTGCATGGTAGGAGGGTTGTTGTTGGCTGTTGTAATGGAGCTGCTGACAGGGTGTGCTGTAGAAGGTGGAATTGCAGGTGGCTTGAATGGGGGAGGCATAGAGACAGGTGCCACGATAGAAATAATATGATAGAAATAATAGGAGGTATCCATGTTGGTAGAGAGGAAGAGTTTGATTCAGACTATGATTGTAGTAAATTAGGATATGAAAAAGTGGACTCATCAAACTGAACATGACGAGAAGAAAAAAATTTGGAAGACTAGGGATCAAAACAGATGTAAGCACTTTGAGATAAGGAGTAACCAAGAAATATGCATGGTTTGGACCGGACATCTAGTTTATGAGCCGAATATGAACGTAGCCATGGATAACACAAGCACCCGAAAATGCACAGTTTAGCATGGTTAGGAGATTTTTTAAAGATAAGTTCAAATGGAGAAAAATATTGTAATGACCATGAAGGCATCCGATTAATGAAATAAATGGTAGTGGAAAACGCAAATGACCAAAATTTTTGAGGTAATGAGGTATGAGTGGGAAGTGAAAGACCAGTTTCCACTATGTGTTGATGTTTGCGTTTAGAGATACCATTATGTTCAGGTGTGTGTGGTGCGAAAGTATGATGAGAAATGCCATGTAGTTGAAAAAAATCTTTGAGAGCTGTAAATTCACCTCCATTATCGGAATAGAAGGTGATGCTTTTATGGTTGAAATAATTTTCAACAATGGCTTTAAAGCGTATGAAAGTGGGCTTGACATCAGATTTGTGTTGCAAAGGATAGAACCATGTATAACATGTAAAATGATCTATAAAAACAATATAATATTTAAAGCCATCAATGGAGTACATAGGAGCAGTCCATACATCAGAGAAAATTATTTCTAGAGGAGCATGAGACTCTAAAGTAGAAATTGAAAATGGAAGTTTGTGACTTTTGTTACATTGACATGCATTGCAGGAAAATTGTTTTGTCATTGAACAAATGTTTAGCTCATTTTTGGAAATGATAACATTGAGAATAGGTAACGATGGGTGACCTAATCGAAAATGCCAATTTATTGGTGCAATTTTGGAAATAGAAAAAGCAGTTGGAGAAGAGGATGTTGTATTGAACCCTGACCATTCATAAACGCCACCTTTGCTCTCACCCTGAGCGCGAACCACTCCCGTTAGCAGATCCTTCACAAGAAAACACCAAGGGAAGAATTCAATAGAGACATTATTGGTTATACAAAACTGATAAATAGAGATAAGATTTTTTTTAATGTCAGGAACACAAAGAATGTTCTTGAGATTAAAAAAAGAGGAGTCTGAATGCAGAGTTGAGGAGCCTGTATGGGTAATGCGTAAACCTGTACCATCTCCAATCATAACATCGTCTGAGCTAGTATATGGAGTGTGAAGAGACAGATTGTGGAGATCAGCGGTAATGTGGTGAGAAGCACCACTATCCAGCAGCCACGAAGGAGTGCTGGTTACATTGCTGGTAGGAGTGCTGGATTCATTGCTAGTTACAAGATGAACCTGTGGCTGCCAAGGGTTGTAATTGTTGCTGCTTTTAGGAATAACTGTTTTTTGAGGGACAAACCTGAATGAGGGGCATCGTTTCGCCGTGTGCCCTTGAAGGCGACAGACCTGGCAGTATCCCAGGTAAGGACGGGGACCAGGTCGTTGATGATGAAATCCCTGATTATGAGTTTGTCTTTGTGGTCTTGAAGAACTGCGGAATGAAGTCCTCCACTATGGTGAGGGAGGAGGAGTATATTGGCCAAAAGAGTTCTGAGATCGATATTTAGAACGATTAACTGCTGCATTGGCCGTAGGAGAGAACTGTAAAGAGGCTTTGTGTGAAGTATTTAGAGAGGCTTCAAACATGAGTAATTTTTCATAAAGCTCATCAAAGGTAATGGAGCTGTCTCTTGCTTGTACAACACGCACAAGTTCTTTATATTCATCACCCAATTCTTCCAAAATTTTATCTATGATGTCCTCACCATCAATGAGAGCACCCAGCATTGCTGATTCATCTGCCTGTGCTTTAATAGAGTGAATGAAATTAGAGATGGAAAGAGAGCCCTTTGTGAGAGCTTTGAAGCTGGCCTTGACTTGCTTGATGCGGCCTCTAGATGGGGTGACATATGTTGATGCTAAAATTGTCTAAGCTTGCTGAGATGTAGTAGCACAATCAATAAACGGGATGATAAAGTGGTGAATAACTCTAATGAGATCATTTAAGATGAGTTGATCCTGACGTATCCATGCATGGTAGTCAGGATTAAGAGTGTTTGAGTTGTCAGTGATGAGATATTGTGGTGGACAAGGTTTGGTTCCATCAACGAAACCTTGGAGATCATAGCCTATAAATAGTGTTTGGAATTGCAGCTTCCAGGACAAATAATTGGAGCTGGTGAGCTTGAGAGAAGCTTGTGTCGTGACATTGATGGTCACTAGGTTGGGCAAATTGGTGTGAAAGTGGCTGGTGCTATTTTGATCAATCATGATGAGAAGGATGATGGAAGAAATAAAAAAAATTGAAGATGCTCTGATACCATATAAGACTTTGGAATGCCTTTGAATTACTTAATCTTTATTAACTCAATGATGATTTATATACAACCATGGAGAGTGCAACAAGAACAGATGATAAGCTCTCCTAACAACCTGATGACAGAGGATTAATTCAAATTCAAACTGTAGAGTCCTAACAGCATAAGTATTCCTGAAGATCAGCACAGAATCCTAACTATACAACATCAATATTCTTGAAGACCAGCACTGTGAATGTTGCTTGCTAACATGGTGTAGGTGAGGCTGGTGGCTGAGAAGGAACTATTGTTGCTATGATAAGAGATGAAGACCTCTAGTGCTAGCCCTAATTTGCTGGAGTTGAAGGCGTCAGTCTGATGTTGAAACCAACTTGCCAATGGGTTAATGAGCTGGTTGAGTCCTTGTTGCCCACGAGAGTTTGCTGCTACTCAAGAGAACTCTGTTGCGGTTGGGACTGCTAAACAAATGCTGAGGGAATATTGCACTATTATTGCTGTTGTGAGTTAGTGGAGAAGATGAAAACGTGGCTGTGATGATTCTTAATAGGGTCTCTTATCATTAATTGTTTTTTTTGCTAGAATAGGGAGTTATAGTTTTTGGCTGGAATAAGAGAGTTGGTAGTTGTTTTCGCAGTGTGTTTTTCGGTATCTAGCTACCCCTTTTTTTGAACTAATAAGCTCTTATTTATTGATGGATCCTTAGAGGGATATTAGCTCTCCTCTTGGTTTAAATCTTCTGATCAATCTTTGCAAACTAACAAACTTTGTACCCTTTCATCAGGCTATCAAAGGTCGACTGAGTCAGGGGTTTTGGACGTTCAATGCAGCAGATCACAGGCGACAATCTAGAAGGAACCATGCTAGGGACATAATATAACTTCAGGTATACTAGAGGAGTGTCTCCTTTTGTCTTAGCTGAGGCATGACAGTGCATTTAATGGCTCTATAAAAGGGTCTCCAACCAGCTTTTTCATGGGAGAAATGAAGGAGAAAATGAACAGTGGTGCCAAAACAGCACAATTTTGTCCATTTTAATTCATTCCTTCTTTATTTGTGATGTAGTCCTTCATCTTTCAATTTTGTTGAATTCAGCTAATTTAGGTTAATTTCTAAAAATTCCTTTTGATTAAGTCCTTGGTCATGTTAGTTTCGACCCTCAATTATCATTGCCTTCTACAATATGGCCCTTGATCTCAAACTTCTTTAATTTGGTCCTTAATTAAGCCTCAAACTTCTAATTTCTTCAATTCCACCCCCATTTGCAACTTGAATTGGATCCTCAAATTCACATGCTTTTTGCAAAATGATCCTTGGTCTCGAATTTGATTTTCCTGCAATTTTATCCTCGATTTCACCTAAATGAATCTGGAAAAATTCAATCTGGTCCTCTAAAATTTCAATCTTCTCAATTAAGCTCAAATTAAGCTTTCAAACTTATTTTTTCACCAATTAAGCCCCTAATAAAAATTAATTTGACCTATTAAAAGCCCATTTAAGTCTTTGCACTTAATTAATTCTTTTAGTTTGACCCAAATTAATTCTTAAACTTAATTAAACCTTTAATTAGGCCTGTGATTAAAAATTAATTTTTATATAAATTCATCCGATAATCATTTAATTTAACCTTGATTTTTGCATTTTCTTTCAATCTTGGGTACAATTGAATTCCTGATGTTGTTCAAAATCTCAGTTTGGTTTCTCAATGTGTTTAAAACCCTTATCAGTTTATTCTTACCAAGTTGTTAGTCTTTTATTTTTTTGTTTTATTTTATTTTTTGTTTTTAATTTTAAAAAAAATAATTTTAAGGGAAATCCAAAATTGGGTTATGACATATATGATGAGTTCTAATTTGAGCGAAAGTTCAAGTGAACATCAGTGGATATAAATCACACTTGCCACCTGAATCTCTTAATCTAATCCTAAAGAGGGATAAGCTCGGGTCCAGAGCTTTTATTGATTTTTATGAAGTGTGTGAAAACTTTAAAAAATAAAATTCATGCACATT
>Ga0307515_10021097_pt1 | contig 11569 bp, 4 predicted proteins | sample 17_EM_MG_FD_194513 | JGI IMG/M metagenome (GOLD analysis project Ga0307515, IMG submission 194513) | Populus trichocarpa ectomycorrhiza microbial communities from riparian zone in the Pacific Northwest, United States - 17_EM | ecosystem: Host-associated > Plants > Roots > Unclassified | place... | reverse complement strand
CAGAGCTTCGTGCAGAGCTTCGTGCAGAGCTTCGTGCAGAGCTTCGTGCAGAGCTTCGTGCAGAGCTTCGTGCAGAGCCTCGTGCAGAGCCTCGTGCAGAGGTAGAATTGTGGCCTCTACCGCGACAACTTTCTCTCAACGTCGCGCGGGTATAGAGTAGGCTTTTCTCTATAATTTGGTGTACTTTTAAAGTTAATAGGTATTATGAGAAGGTAGATTAATTTCGTTAAAGTTAATAAAGTTTTCTCATATAAATAGTGTTTAGGTTTTCTACAAAGCTCGCCAAAGTCTCTCAGACCAAGAAAACGATTGCCGTCCTAAATCAGCTTAGCGGACGGTGCGGATATCCGCACAATCGATTTCTTGGTCTGAGCTTCTGGTAAAAATCACCCCTCAAGTGACCGCTGCTGACTAACATTAAGCGCGACGCAAAACTTCTGCCATCCACTAACGACCGGTTGCACAACGTTCTTCATCAGACTGCAAGAACAAAAGAGCATCTTTCAGCTGGTAGATGATCAAGTTATTCCTCAGGGCAAGCCTACTATACTAACCCAACTTTATTTTAAATAACAGTACGGAATGGCGGGTTTACCAGCGGCCCAGTTATTAAAAGGAGGGTTCGACGTTCGGATGAACGATCTAGACAAAGAGGCGGCGCTGCTATGGGCAGCAAAAAAAGGATATTCGGAGGCAGTACGGCTACTTATAAATGAAAAGGCGGATATCACAGCAAATAAAAAAGATGGATTGACGGCTCTGCACAATGCAGCACAAAACGGACACGAGGATGTGGTACAGTTACTTCTAGAAGAGAAGATAGACATTATGGCACATGACAAGGATGCATGGACAGCGCTACACTACGCTGCCCGAAATGGACATTTAGGAGTAGTACGGCTCCTCAAAGACAAGAACGCTAGCGCTGCAGCAAAAACTAAGACCGGAAGAACAGCGCTACTTGTGGCAGCACGCAATGGGAAGATGGCAGTAGTACGATTACTCCTAGAGGAAAATGCCGACATCACAGGAAAAGACAACGATGGATGGACAGCTCTGCACCTCGCAGCAAAACATGGACACAGGGCAGTAGTGAGGCTGCTTATAAGCAAGAATGCTAACATTAACGCACTTACTAGGACGGGAATGACAGCGCTAGCTGTAGCAGCTCTAAACGGGCAGGACACAGTGATTCAATCACTTCTGAAGAGAGATGCAGATATCAGAGCATATGATAAAGACGGATGGACAGCACTACACTTCGCGGCCCGGTATGGCCATGAGGTAGTGGCGCGGCTGCTTATTGACAACAAGGCTGACATTGCAGTAAAAACTAAGAAAGACCGTACGGCGCTGGCTATAGCAGCTCTGTATGGACAGCAGGCAGTTGCAAAGCTGCTTATAGACAAGAAGGCGGATGTTACAGCAAAAGATAAAGACGGATGGACGGCACTACACTTTGCGGCCCGATATGGCCATGAGGTAGTGGCACGACTACTTGTTGACAACAAGGCTGACGTTACAGCAAAAACTAAGAAAGGGCGTACAGCATTAGTTGTAGCAGTTAAGTATGGACAGGAGGGAGTAGTGCAGTTGCTTGTAGAGGAGAAGAAGGCGAACATCGCAGTGGAAGATGAGGATGGGTGGACAGCTCTACACTACGCAGCAGGATTCGGGCGGGAGGGAGTCGTACGGCTGCTTATTGACAACAAGGCTGATATTACAGCAAAGTCTAGCATTGGACAGACAGCACTGGCTATTGCAGCTCAGCACGGACAGGAAGCAGTGGTGCGATTACTTGTAGAGGAGAAGAACGCAGATATGGAAGTAGAAGATGAGGAGGGGATGACAGCTCTACTCTACGCAGCAAAACATGGACAAGAGGCTATAGTACAGCTACTTGTGGACAAAAAGGCAGATATTATGACTCAAACCAAGGAAGGATGGACAGCACTGGCTCTAGCGGCTGTAGAGGGGCAGGAAGCTGTAGTACGATTGCTTGCGGGGAAGGTTGGCATCAATGCAAAAAACAAGAACGGATGGACAGCTCTACACTTCGCGGCGGCATATGGGCAAGGGGCAGTAGTACGGCATCTAATAGAGTGTAAAGCTGACACCACAGCAAAAACCTGGGCTGGAGAGACAGCACTAATTCTAGCAGTTGGGCACGGGCAGGAAGAAGTAGTACAGTCGCTTATAGATAGGAATGTGGATGTTGCAATAGAAGATGAGAAAGGATGGACGGCTCTGCACTTTGTAGCACGTTATGGGCACAAAAGAATATTACAGCTCCTTATCAACAAGAAGGCTGACATTAAAGCAAAAACTAGGGAAGGACAAGGAGTACTTGCTGTAGCGGCTCAGTTTGGGCAGGATGCAATAGTACGGTTGCTGATAGAGGAGGAGGCAGACATGACAGCGGAAGACGAGTATGGATGGACAGCTCTACACTATGCAGCAAGAAGTGGACAAGAGGCTGTAATGCAGCTGCTTCTAGAGAAGAAGGCTAATATAACGGCAAAGACCAAGAGCGGGCGAAGAGCGTTAACTCTAGCGGCTGAAGAAGGGCACGAGGCTGTGGTACGGTTACTTCTAGATAAGACAGTTGATATTCTAGTAAACGACAAGGACAGTTGGACCGCGCTACACTACGCATCGCGGTATGGGGATGAGGCTATTATACGGCACCTTTTGCGTAATAAGGCAGATATTACAGCAAAGAGCAAGACGGGACAGACAGCGCTAGCTATAGCAGCAAAGCATGGGCACAAGGCAGTGGTACGGTCCCTTATAGATAGTAAGGCAGATATCACAGAGACAGACCATAATGGATGGACAGCACTACACTACGCAGCAAGGTTCGGGCACAAGGCAGTAGTTGAACTACTTATGGATCGAAAATCTAGCATCACAGCCAAAGGAAAGAATGGGCGGACGGCCATATTTCTCGCGGCCGAGTATGGGTACGAGGGAGTGGCACGGCTACTGGTAGACGAGGATACCAGCGTCATAGCAAAGGATGAGGACGGATGGACGGCGCTACATTACGCTGCACGACACGGGCATGAAGCAGTGGTGCGACTACTTATAGATAAGAAGGCGGACATCACAGTAGTGGACAAGGACGGGTGGACGGCGTTACACCTAGCGGCACGATATGGACATGATGAAGTAATACGGCTCCTGGTAAGCGAGAAGGCTGATCTTACAGCCAAAGGCGAGAACGGAAGAACAGCTATGGCTTTAGCAGCTGAGTATGGGTACGAGAGGGTGGTACAGCTGCTGGTGGATGAGAAAGCCAATATCACAGCAAAAGATGAAGATGAATGGACAGCGCTACACTACGCCGCACGATACGGGCACAAGGCTGTGGTACAGCTACTGATAGATAATAAGGCGGACATCTTAGCAGTAGACACGGACGGATGGGCGGCTCTACACTATGGGGCACGATATGGACACGAGGGAGTAGTTCAGCTACTTATAAACGAGAAAGTCGACATTGGAGCAAAAACGAAGATCGGACAAACAGCGCTGGCTGTAGCTGCTCAGTATGGGCAGGAGGCAGTGGTACGGCTATTTCTGGAAGAGAAGGCTGATATTACAGAAGTAGATGAGAAAGGGTGGACGGCTCTGCATTTCGCAGCGCGATACGGGCATGCGGCGGTAGTGCGGTTGCTTTTGAAAGAGAAGGTCCATGTGACTAGAGAAGACAAAGACGGATGGACGGCACTAGCCTACGCGGTGCGATATGGCCACGAGGCAGTGGTGCGGATGCTGGATACGAAAATGAGGAATAACGCTGCATTGACCTTTCCTTTACCCACTCCTCCACATGAGACGCGGAAATGCATTCATCCCCCGCTGTCTAATTCCCGCGATATCAGGATTCTCGAGCTCCAGCCGGGTCAATTCAAAGATCCTATCCGCTGCTCATTCAAAGTCGTCTCACTAGATGACTACGATACAGACTACGAAGCGATGTCCTATGTCTGGGGAATCGACCAACCTGACTATGAGATATGGTTCTCTGAGACGAAATTTCCAGTTAGAAGTAATCTCTACTTCGCCCTTTTAAGGTTTCGAAAGAGTGCATGCGTTAGAAGACTGTGGATTGATGCAATTTGCATTGATCAGGAGAACATCCGGGAGCGGAATGAACAGATTCTGTTGATGAAAGACGTGTATTCGACAGCGTCCGTGGTTATAATTTGGCTAGGCAAGGAGGACACACTCACCCGTTCCGTATTTCAGTCCATCCACGAAGTCGTCAGAAGGAACGAAATGTCGTATATGAGTGATATACAAGGAGAGGAAAATCACCCAAAGCAGGAGTCAGAGAACGCTTTATTCGTCACAAACACCTGGTTTGAGCGGGCATGGATCTATCAAGAGATTGTATGCTCCCGAGCAGCAACCGTTTACTGTGGCACTCGCGATGCGTCCCAAAGCATTGGTAGGAATTCCCTGCCGTGGGAAATTCTCAGCAAGTTCTATGAGATTGAGACAGCCCGAACTCTTGGAAACGCACCAACATTGTACTGCAGAGTCTTCAGCCCGCTGATTTTCGGGCAGACCCACCACAACGCCAGTGGTCATACCAAGAATTACTTCGAACTTTTACAACTTCTCGAGCTTAGACGTGATTGCGAAGCGACCAATCCTCTCGATAAAGTTTTCTCCCTGCTCGGGCTGTGGCTTGAAGGCCAGAAAGGACTTATCCTTGCCGACTATACTATGTCCGTAGCTAAGGCATACACGGATGTCGCCCGATTGCTCATCAAGTCACGCAAAGACCTTCGTATATTGAGCACCGTCCAACAGCCTCCCAGTGAGCCTGACCTACCTTCTTGGGTTCCAGACTGGCGAGAACATTGGCGTGTCAGGCCGCTACTTTCCAACACTCTCGAATCCTCCGAGTCAACCAACGAGACTCCAGCGGCATTCACAGCTACATCTGGAAGGCCATTGGAACTGCAGTGTGATGGCATAGCAGCCGAGCTCAGGCTCAATGGGAAATCCTTTAGCAAAATTATAGTTCTAGCGGATATTATCCATGACGTTGTTGACTACGGTCCGACTTTCTCGGCTAAGATTGCCCACCTCAAGGGGATGGGCTTTCCTCTGCAGTCGAAATATCCAGGAACTCAACTGACCTACGTGGCTGTGCTCTACAGAGTGCTTGTTACACACCAAAACCTCAATGACCGACAGGAACTTACATCGAGGTCAGGTTTCAATCCTGGAATGGGTTTTGTGGAGAAAAGGTGAGCACACTTTTCTACGTTTTGTTATAGTCCCTTATATTAATTATTGTAGGCATAATTTTCCCAATTCCGGATCTGCCTGGCGGCTCTTTCTCGCCAGTAATGGCTATGTCGGGTTTGTCCTTGCGCATGCAGCTGTGGGTGATGAAATATGCTTGCTCTTCGGAGGCGATGTGCCATATGTTGTTCGGGAACGAGGAACGGTTCAAAATTTTGTTAGTGAATGTTACTGCCACGGAATAATGAACGGTGAAGCGATGCAGGTCGATCTGGGAGAGGAGGATGAAGGTGCCAGGAATGGGAAACTTTATGTCCTTCGCTGAAAGCCCTAAATAATATGCCTAGATACATTGAATATAAATAGACTCAGTCTCTAAGTCCTGCATATATACCTCACTGTTTCTGAGTGAGTCCATATCCCTCACTGCGCGCTACAGCATCGTATCTGTCTCTCGCTGTACAAAATGCGCACAGCTGTACATCAATTCTCATCTAGTCTGCCCATTCATTCTTATCCGAGTTGTCAATCCATTGCCATCTCTGTTGTGGTGTCGGCCTTCTCCTCACCCAATCGTGCTACAGCGTCTTTCCCGGATGCAGCCTCCAGAGCTAGGGTCAACCCATCTTTCTTTTTTGCTTTGATGTCGACTTCTTTCTGCATAAGCAGCTGTACTGTACTCTCTTGCCCACTTTGAACCGCCAAATGTAGAGCTGTGCATCCACTCTCATCTTCTACTGTGATGTCCGCCATCTTATCTATAAGTAGTTGCACTACTGCCTCGTGTCCGTTTTTCACCGCATGGTGCAGGGCTGTCCATCCATGCTCATCTTGTTCCATGATGTCCACGTTCTTGTCTACAAGCTGCCGCACTACTGCCTCGTGCCCATTCTGTACTGCGAAGAACAGAGCTATTAATCCGCTCTCATCTTCTAATACAACGTCGCCCTTCTCTAGAAGCAGTTGTACTATTGCTTCCCGCCCCTGTGCAGCCGCTAAAACTAGCGGTGTTACCCTACTTTCAGTTGTGGCGGTGATGTTAGCCTCATTTCTTATAAGCAATCGTACCACTGCCTCATGCCCATTTCGCGCTGCGTAGTGTAGAGCTGTAAATCCAAGCTCATCTTCTGCTGCAATGTTGGCCTTCTTCTCTATAAGAAGCCGGGCTACTTCTTCGTGCCCATTTATCGCCGCGATGTGTAGCGCGGGGGATCCATTATTTCCTTTTGCTGTGATGTCGACATTCTTGTCTAGAAGTAACCGCACTACGGCTTCCTGCCCGTGTGCAGTAGCAACGGCTAGCACTGTCAGTCCTTCCTGATTTTTCGCAGCAGGGTTGGCCTTATTTTCAATTAGCAACCGTGCCACTCCCTCTTGGCCATAGTATGCCGCGACGTGTAGAAGTGTCCACCCACTCCCACTCCCATCATCTACTGTGATGTCAACCTTCTTGTCTATAAGCAGCTGCGCCACTGCCTCGTGCCCATTCCGTGCCGCGCAGCATAGAGCCATCCATTCGTCCGTATATCCTGCCATAACGTCTGTCTCCTCCTCTTCTTCTTCTTTCTTTTCTAGAAATAATCGTACCAATCCTTCATGCCCAGATCCAGCCGCTAGGAGTAGCGGTGTCAGTGTATCCTGATATTTTGCCGCAACGTTAGCTTTCTTATCTATAAGAAGCCGTACGACTGCCTCGTGACCCTCCTTAGTCGCCATGCCTAGCGGCGTGATTCCGACCTTGCCTGTTTCTTCAATGTTGGCTTTCGCATCTATAAGTAGACGCGCCACTGCCTCGTGCCCGCGCTGAGCAGCCAAACAGAGCGGCGTCAGTCCGTCCTTGTTTGGTTCTTCAATATTGGCCTTCCCGTCGATAAGCAGACGTACCACTCCCTCGTGCCCAAACCGAGCCGCTGAACTTAGCGCCGTCGACCCTGTCCCAGATTGCACCGCAACGTCAACATTGTTGTCTAGAAGTAGCCGTACTACTGCCTCCCGCCCGTACTCAGCCGCTACACCTAGCACATTCTGTCTGCCTTTGTCAAATGCCTCAATGTCGGCCTTCTCCTCTATAAGCAGCTCTACCACCGTCTCATGCCCGTATTGTGCTGCAAAGTGTAACGCCGCCCTTCCGTTGCCATCTCTCACTGCCACGCCTGCCTTTTTATCTCTTATAAGCAACCGTACTGCCTCCAGATATCCATTTTTCGCAGCCCACAGTAGTGCTGCCCCTTTATCTAGATCGTCCGCCTCCACATCGAACCCGCTAAGTAGTAATTGGGCAGCCGGTAAGCCCGCCATTTTGAACTATTTTTAAAATAAATTGGGGTCGGCTTGGTTTGACTTTGTTTGGCCTGATTTGATTTTGTTAAATGGGAAGAACTGTGGGCACACAGAGATCCCAGTGTTCTTACCGAGATATTTGAGAATGAGTTGTAGCAACCACGTGTTTGCTGCTACATGGAGCGTTTATATGGTGTTGTGATTAGCGTTAGTATGCGCGCATAACGTGATTGATTATTCTGTGTCAGAATCTAAGGAACTTGGCAGGCTCCTCACGTGACAAGCTTTGCTTCTTTACATATGAGACCGGATCATAAAGGTGTATGGTATTGCTTATTTCATAGTGTATATAGACCGCTTGTCAGCACCGTCTGGAACAGTATGCAGAATTTGAGATACGTTCTTGTCTCGTTCCCAGACCTTCTTGCCAAGGCTTGTCTTGCCAAGCCGCTAGCCGCTTTTGGCAAGACCTTCGTTAGAAGGTCTGGTAAGTATTAGTCTGCCTAGTCGCACAGGCCAAATCTAGCATCCCCACCTCAGCAAAACCGAGGCTATCTTCGATATACAAAATCTATTATCTACACAACTCCAGCAGATAAGGCTTTAAGGAGCTACAAATCTAGCCAATTAGAGCTCGCAGCCCTTAAACCTCTATAGTAGATTAATTTTCCTTATTCGCGTACCCTAAGAGGGGAGGTGTAGTAGAAGCCTCTCTTGCCTCTATTACCTTAATTAATTAAACTTCCTTATTAAATACCTTATTACTCTTCTTTCTAGGTATCCTTTTAGCTACTATAGCCTTTTAATAAAACTACTAGACCACTTTTAATACTTTTTACTATTTTTTCTATAGCCTTATATACTTAATTAGTAAGTTAAGTAACTTTCTTTTCTCCGCCTATATAGAGCCTTATTTTTTTATAAATACTTATTAAATATTCCTCTTTTAAATAGCGTATTATTTATCTATCTTAGCCTACTTATACTTAGTTTTTAGGTTCTTTACTTACTATACTTTAATAAGGCTTAAAAATAAAAGATTACCCTCTTTAGTATTATATAATTTATTAAAAAGGCCTTTACTCTTAGTTTACTTATTATTATTATTATAGAGGGCTATTTCAAGCCTATTATTCTCTTCTATAAAAGTCTATTATTCGTCTATATATTTTAGAAAGTTAAGTATAACTAAAACTTCTTTTTATTACCTAATTTACTATAGTATTTAGTAGGTTCTATATACTAATCTTATTATTAGGTTAAGGTAGTAAGATTATTCTAAATAGGCTTTTAGGTAGTAAAGACTTGTTATACCTATACTTTAGGAAGCAGCTTAAAATAATATTAAGATTAAGCAGATATATTCTAGTCTTTTTTTATCTACTAATAATATTATCTAGTATAAAAGCCTAGTTATATATATCCTAGAAAACCCTCTAAAAGTATTACTTACTTATAGAAATAAGCCCTTGGCTATATACTATATAGTAATTAAATTTACAACTCTAATACTTTACTTATAGTAAAAACATTAAAATATTAAAAGACTAAAGTTTATATATATACTATAAGGCAGAAATATAGCTATAAAAACTTTATTTATATAATACTGGCTAAGGATCTCTATATTTAAATAAAAGCTATAGCTATTATAAATTAAAAGCCTTTACTCTTTATTTAAAGTAGCTTTATACTTAGTATAGTGGTTAAAAATTATAATAAGCCACTTATAACTGATTTTATTATTAGTTTACCTATTCTTTAAAGTAGTAAAAAAAGTAGGCTACTATTTAGGCTTATAATCTTAAAGTTAATTTAGTTAAATATTACTACTCTTTAAAGAATAGATAATAGCTAGTAGAATATAAGTCCTATTAGCATAAATTGTCGCTAAAATAGTTCTTTAGTTTCTATTTATATTCTAGCTTACACTATTAAGGTAATTATCCTCTTAAGCCTTCTTATTAAAGATTTAATAAAGCTTTATATAGCACCAAAATATAAAATCTTTTTATCTATATTATTATTATTAAGTAAAAATGCTATATTACTTAATTTTTAATAAAGGATTTCGAAATATAAGCTATATAAAAAGGGGTTGTTAGCTCTTTTATATTTAAGGTTTATAGAAGTAATATACTTATCTAAAAGCCCATTTCTATACTTTTACTAAAACTGATTAATATAGTTCTTTTTAATATTAATTTTAGTAATATTTTTAATAAAGCGTTTAACTATTAGCGGTATAAGAGAAGTTAGTTAATTTATAAGTTAATTTATATAATTTATAAGGCTTTAAGCCTATTTATTAGTTATATAGCTTTAAGATTGGTAATACTCTTCTATTAATACCTAAACGCTACGCCAGTATTTTAACAGCTTTAATTACTTAACACCGTGCCTTTAGGCCGTCTTAAATATATTAGGGTATTCACAAAGATATAACTTAGCTATCCCATTTTATAGCTCCAAAAGATCACCTATTTTAGTGGAGTAATTAGTAGTTGAAATTAGTGATATTTTGGTGTTAGGGTATACAAGTAGGCGGGCCGTGCGGCTAAGCGGGCCAATCCTTACACGGTTCGGATTTTTGTTAATCCTGCGCAGGGTATTTAGGCATATATACACCTACTTTAAGCCAAATTATCTCAACTTCTATAGCTCCCTAAGCTATTCCTAATAGCCGGAATTACCAAATCAAACCTAGTGAAGAAGACTACGTTGCCTAATTTGCCCGATTCTAATTTATTATCTTATTATCGCGCCTGACGCCCCTAAGTCGAAGCAGCCGCACCCCTCCTATAACCACCGCTATACCCCCCTTACTATAGCTAGAATACCTAAATTAATAAGCTAGCTTTAAATAATAATTAAGGATTACTAGTAGGTATAGATTCGCTTTATAAAAGGGGGTAAGCTTTAAGTAGAGCTTTGTGTAGAGCTTTATATAGACGTATAGGCGTATAAATATGTATATTTATACTAGTAATTAATTATAGGGTTTATAGAAACAATTATATAGGAAATTATATAGGTGTTTAATTAATTGTTTATATAGATATTTATAAAGCTATTTATAAAGCCTTTTTAGTATATTAGTACTATATATTAACAGAGTTTTAAAGGTCTATATTAAGCTTTAAGTTTAAGTATATAATTACCTATTTAAATTAAAATTAAAGATCTAAACTAAATTAAATTCTACTTATATTAATTTTATTAAAATATTATTTAAATAGTAATAGCTTATTTTACTTTTTATAACTATAAAAAGGATTAAAACTATTAGGTATAAAATATACTAAAATAGTATATAAGGTATATAAATATCTTTATATATTATCTATAAAGCCCTTATATATTATATATACTTTACTTAAGGCTATAATAATAATAAGATATTTAATTACGCTATTGCGGCTCCTATTAGGGTCTATATAGTAGGTCTATATAGTAGGTCTATATAGGTCCATATATATATAAGAGGGAAACTATATAGCTAGGGCGGATAAAACCTCTCCTTTTACTATTATATGGCCTATATAGCCTCTTTTTAATTAGTAACTACTAAGTATAAGTAGATATCTCCCTAAGGCGCTATAGAAAAGAAAATTAATATATACTCTTAGGTTTATCTAGGGGGAATATGTTAGCGACTTAGTTAATTAAGGCACGAGTACGGCAAGAGTGACGCGTAAGCCTGTACGATTAGTAGTCTATAAACGAGGATCTAAAGCTAGAGAAAGGAAAGGAGACGGAGGGCGGCGCTGCTCGACGTTATATATAATCCTTTAGTTACGTAACGGCAACTGTCTAGAACTGTGTGAAACTGTCTAGAACTGTGTGAAACTGTCTACGACTATCTGTAACTGTCTGCCATAATCTACTAATATCTATTAGCGCCGTAATATTACCCCCCCCTCCAAAAAAGCCTGCCCTTAGGCTTTGTACGTCCGTATTATGTCTATAGGGTAGTCTTATATTTATGCTTAATGGGCGGCTTATTATCTTCGCTATTCTAGCA
>Ga0307515_10021096_pt1 | contig 11569 bp, 8 predicted proteins | sample 17_EM_MG_FD_194513 | JGI IMG/M metagenome (GOLD analysis project Ga0307515, IMG submission 194513) | Populus trichocarpa ectomycorrhiza microbial communities from riparian zone in the Pacific Northwest, United States - 17_EM | ecosystem: Host-associated > Plants > Roots > Unclassified | place... | reverse complement strand
CTCGTAACATAAACAATTTCTGATGATATTTTTGTTAAAGTGTCATCAATTTATACGTAGCACGGTATTTATGTGGTGCACAATCTTAATAAGTTTGTTCTCTCTCTCTCTCTCTCTCTTTTTGACATGATATCTGAGATGTGTACTTTCGTTTTTAACTTTGTATGTTTTGAAGGTTGGACAGGTGGTGCTGGGGCATCGACAGGGGGGTGATGGCTGGAACACTGGTGGCCTCTCCACTGAAAGGTTTTGCTTTTCTTTTTAATATTGAAGTTCTGTTCATGCACTTGCTGGTGATGTATACTTTAAAGTAGTTATTGGTTCTGCCATCATAATTCTTAGTGGGCTTAATCTATAAATGGGATATGACTGTTGAATTTAGTGCTAGTTATGCTGCTTATAATTGTCATAGTCGCAATTAATTATTTCAGGTTTGCATGTAGTTTGTAGTCTTTAGTTGGCTTTTGTTTTGTTCTTGCTTGATGCCTGGTTGCAGAAGTTTGCTCTGCATTGTCATTCAATAGATCATGGCATGGTGTTCAGTGAAGTAATGCCAAGATGCACTTGTTTTTGGTAAGAAAACGGAGTTCATCTCGAAAGAATCCCTGGTTACCATGCTATGTAGCACCTGATAAAGGAGTGTTCGCTGAAGGGGGTCATTAAAACACTGTCATGTGCTGAGCTTGTGCTGGGATTTAAGTTCGCTCCACAATGTGCATGTACTGTAATGTAGATGGAAAACTGTTATTCTGTTGAAATTTGTGAACAAGAGATTCTGTATGCTTGGGTGATGGGAATGGGAAAATCAGTGGTGAATCCAGCTGTTTTGATTATGGGCTGGTCAGTTTGCGAGTATGATTAGTATGCTTGTTATTGCTATGCAAAATGGAAATATGAAGCTAAGCCTATGACTATGAGGACGGGATTGGAAGATCTGAATTGTGTTAATTTATGGAATTCATGTTTGAACTAAATTTATTGAATTAAATTATCAAACAAAGCAATGGTTCAGGACCACATGCTGGTCAATTTGGAAAGTAATTGATATCTCTGACTTTCACATTTCCATACATGTAACTTATTTATGTGGTGTTCTTTTTTCTATTGTTACTTTTCTTGTTGATTTGTACTTTTATCTATAATCTGATGTTGTAAGCATTTGCTTGCAGGACTTCTTGGCCTAGCTTGGGCCTCATGGTTAGCGAACTCTCTCTCTACCTCCACCCCAAACAACAGCTTACTGATTTCCCAATAATTTCTAGTGTGACTATATAATGAAGTTATAAACTCCTGAGCTTTCTGTTTATTGCAGGATCAACCCAAAACCAGTCCTATAAATCCATCAAGTTCTGCAGATAATGAACTAAGCAAAGGTACAAAATTATTCCTCATGTTGGCGGTCAAGCCATGCCATTTTAGTGTTTCATAAGCACCAACTACTTTTGCAATAAACATCTACATTAAGCAATATATTTTGTGATGAATGTATCACAAGTGCCAAAGTGGCTAATCTGCATGTTTTGGAATGTGTAGATGGTGCTTGGGGAAGTCAAGCGACCGGAAATCAGACTTCATCTTGGGGTGCAGTTGCAGGTGATTCTTGGAACAAAGCTGCTTCTAACTTTGGTTCTACCAGTGGTGCATCTGTCGGATGGGGTAAAGCAACTTTACCCAATGAAGATCTGGCAGGCTCTTCAAGAGGTACTGGAGACAACTGGGGTCGAGGAAACCTCAGAGCTGAAAATTCTTTGATCGATTCTGCAGTAGCTTGGGACAAAGGAAAGACTGTTATTGGAAACCAAACCAGCAGTTGGGGAGATGCAGCTACAGGGAAGAATCAAGTGGATTCTTGGGGAAAATGTAATGATGCAATTGGAGCAGGATCCTGGGAGAGGAAAAAAAGGTCTGGAACTGGAGAAGACTGCTGGAGTAACAAGAGTACTGGATGGAATCAACAGAAATCACAAGATGGAGGAGACACTTGGGGTGAAGCTGCGGAAAACCAAGAGAAGGGCACTGCTCAAAATGATTCTTGGGGTGAAGCTGGGGAGAAGTGGGAAAGCAAAAATAGCTCAGAAAAGCCAACTGAGGCTTGGGGTAAGGCAGGCGGGGGCAGCACTCAAACAGAAACTGAAGATGTTAATAAAGGAAGTGGCTGGATGAAAGCTGAAGTTGATAGTGCAACTCAAACTGCAAATTGGAGTCCTGGGAAAAAATTTAGTGAAGATGCTTCTGGGTGGAATAAAGATGGATCTAGTAACCAGAATCAAATTGATAGTTGGAATAAACCAAAGCCTTCTGGTGCTGATAGGGGATCTTGGAACAAACAGGGGGAATCCTCTTGGGGTAAACAAGAGGGGGGGTCTTCTTGGAATATACCAGACAGAGATCAAGAGTTTGGTGGTTGGAACAAAGAATCAGATGGGGGTCGTGGGTCAGGTGGGAGGAGGGGAAGAGGAGGTGGTCATGGTGGTAGAGATCACTTTGGCCGAGGAAGATCCTTTGGTGATGGTCAGTCTTCAGGTTGGAAAGCTGGAGAAGAAAACTCCACTGCCTATGATCAAGGAGGTGGCTGGGGTAAATCCAAGGGGTTCAAGGAAAGTAGAGATGATGGGTGGAAGCCTATTTCTTCTGGGGGTGATAGTGGATCAGGTTGGAACAAGAACTGGGGAGCAGATAAAGAGATTAGTTGAAGTGGGGACAAATGGAACAGTGGAAATCCTTCTTTTGGGGACAAATCAAGTTGCAACAGTGATCAAGCTGAATTTCACAGCGGGAGCAAAGGTCTTGCTGCTAATCTATCTTCAGGAGGACAAATTGATGGTGCTGGTTGGAATGCACCCAAGTCAGTTGACAGGAACTCATCTTCTGGATGGAACGATGGTTCTGCTGCAGATGAAGTACCTGGTGTAAGTTTGGGTGGAGGCAGCCACTGGAAAACAGGGAAAGCTTCATCAGGTGACAATACAACTGGATGGAAAAGTGGAGCAAGTGGGATTGGCACCCAGAAGTCTGACTGGGGTGCCCCAAAAACTACCGAGGTAGACCAGTTATCAAGCTGGGATTCTAAAGTGGGTCATGTAGATGCCAACCAATCATCTGGTTCGGGTAATAAAAGCAGCTGGGGTACTCAAAAGTCTTCTCAAGAGAAGCCTGGTTGGAATCAGGAATCTCCTGAACTTGAAAAGGACAGCAAGAGAGATGGAAACCAGGAATCTAGCTGGGGTAATAAAAGCGGTTGGAACTCTGGATCAAGTGATGCAGGAAGAAATTCCGACTCTGCTTGGGGCAAGAAGAGCATTTGGAACTCTGAATCCAGTAATGCTGATGGAAATCAAGATTCTGGTTGGGCCACCAAAAGCAACTGGAACTCTGGGTCGAAAGATGCAAACCAAGGTTCTAGTTGGGCCAAGAAAAATAATTGGAACTCTGGATCTAGTGATGCAAACCAAGAATCTGGTTGGGGCAAGAAAAGCAGTTGGAGCTCTGGATATGGTGATGGTAACCAGGATTCATCTGTAGCCTGTGATGGTAAAGGCCAAACAGAGACTTATGGTAATAGGGCAGGTGTTGGGGGCTGGAGAGGTGGCGTTGGTGGCAGGGTTGATCCAGACAGAGGGGGCTTTAGAGGTAGAGGCGATAGAGGAGGTTATGGAGGTAGAGGCAAATCTGACACGGGTGGTTTTGGAGGTAGAGGTGGTTCAGACCGAGGGGGCTCTAGAGGTAGAGGGGACAGAGGCGGCTTTGGTGGTAGAGGCAGAGGAAGGAGAGATCAAAATGGTGGTTGGAGTGACAACGGTTCTGCTGAAGATAGTACCTTTGGCTGGAAGAATGGGGCAAGCAATAGCAGTGGAGGATGGAAAAATAATGGTGGTGGAAGCAATTGGAACCAAGGAGGTGACGATAAGGGCCAACATAATAGCTGGAATTCTGGTGGTGGTGGAACAAGCAATCGAGCTGGTGGTTGGAGCAGCCAAGATTCAGACTGGAACCAGTCAAGAATGGCCAAAGATAGTTGCAGTAATGACCTTGCTGGTGGTTGGAACAAGGGAACTGGTGCAAATAGTGATGCTGCCTGGGGTCAAGGAAACAGCTGGAAGTCATCAAATTCTTCTGGTGGGGACTGGAATTCAAACAAAGAAATTAAAGGTTCTGATGATCAAGGAAGTGGCTGGAACAAAGGATCTGGTTCTTGTGTTCCAGGTGATGGCTGGGGGAACAAAGGAGCTGGTTCAGGAGATGCAGGGACAACTGGAGGTGATGCGAAGCCCTGGAATCAATCTAGTGCTTCTGGCGGAGGCCAATCATCTGGCTGGAGTCAATCAATGGAGGTAAAGGAAGAAACTAACGCTGGTGGAGAACCAACCGGTCCATGGGGTAAAGCATCGACAAATTCTTGGAATCAATCAAGCAAAGACATAAAAGGTTCTGATGATCAAGGGAGTGGCTGGGGGAACAAAGGAGCAGGTTTGGGAAGTGCAGGGGCAACTGGAGGTGATGCCAAGACCTGGAATCAATCCAGTGCTTCTGTAGGAGGTCAATCATCTAGTTGGAGTCAATCAACAGAGGCAAAAGGAGCTAATGCAAGTGGGGAACAAACTGATCCATGGGGTAAAGCACCAGCAAGTTCTTGGGGAAACAAAGGGAATGATGGAAGTTCCAAAGGAGGGTGGTAATTGCTTTGCAAACTAGCAATGTAACTTATTTTTTGAAGTTTAACGGTTCTGTATATAGTAACTTATTGTGTTATTCACTACTAGGAAGGATCCAACAGCAGTATCTCCTCTTGAAACTCTGCACCAGTGTCCAATAATTTATGTATGTTTCCTTGAGGCATTTTGAATTATGGTACTCCCCAAAAGAAGCTGCTCTTGGAGCATTGATCATGGAGACGGTTTCTAGTTTATGACAGTATGTACATAGTTATGTTATCCTGTACACGGGCATTATTTATATATTATTTGTATGTCGTGATGCTAAATCTAGTGCCAGAAAATGCCTTGTAGGTGAAATTGCATGGGTATCCATGTTTGCATGAAGCGTTGTGCTTTGTCCACTTCAACAGAAAGCAGTGGAATCAATTTTTTGAATGCTTATGTTGAACAGATGATAAAACAGGTTGTGTGAAGGAAATAAATTAACATGCATGGCGAGCTTCATTCTTAAAGAAACTTGGTGAGCTTAATCTTCATTTATGGAGGAAATAAATAGCATTTGCCTGCTATTTTTCAACGTTGTAGCGGCTAGTGAAGGCTGCCAAAGTGGGCGTGTCACCTTTGGTAGCTTTCTCCTGCAAACGATAAACGTTGCTTGCTTGCATTATGAACAACCCACGAGGGGTTGATGTTGAGATTTGGCGATTTTGAGCTTTCTCCTGCAAACGATAAACGTTGGGCGGCCCCTTGTGTGAAAACGATGTGCTTTTCATATCCTCACGGGCCGAAAAGCATTCGTGGGCCCTACTTTCTTGGAGGATCTCGTTATTTTCCCTAGAAAGTTGGTCATGGTGTCCGTAGAGTCGTAGACATGTTATGAAGTAAAGGACCTCGTGAATGAATGATCTTTGCTTGATTCGAACAGAAGCTTCAAACGATAGATATTGATATGTAAATGCCCTACATTCAAGATGCCGTCTTAGCTCAGCTGGTAGAGCGCATGGCTTTTAACCATGTGGTCGTGGGTTCGATTCCCACAGACGGCGGTGATATGATTTTTGTTTTTAAATTCAAACTTTCGTATTTCTATCACAATAAAGTCTACTAGGACGGTTTGGCAATATAAAATCTACTAGGACGGTTTGGCAAGTTTCTCCGACAAGACAGCCCCTGTTAACTACATCATTAACTCATGGAAATGACAGACCGATGGCAAATAAAAAGACTACAAAAGAAAAGGGAAGCAAAAATATCCTGAAATTGACATTAGATCCGAAACGCCACCCATATCTATCCCTTGCCAAAATTTTATTTCAGTCACTTCTTTAGTTAGGCGAGAATGGACCAATCCACATGCATCGTTTGTATTCTTCATATTGACCCAACATGACGGGGCTAGTATTAGTGAAAATTTGATGTTATATCTATACAATTGTAGCATTCAGCAGGGCTTGCAATGGAATCCAACTAGTTGCGATGACATTTTCCCCTTTAAATCTTTAATATTGATGATGAATTTTTCTCTCCTTCAATTTAGACTTCTATAATGATAATAATGGGAAAGATTCCAAGGCAACATGGTTGGTGATGGTGCACAGAATTAAAATAATTAGAAGGGACAAAAAGATTAAGCTGGTAGATGTAGGTGGTGGAGCACCGCTCCCGAATATCATTCCGAAGTAATCGCCATCGCCACCGCTGGACCCGGACCCCTGGACGCCGGTGTTGGTTGTGGAGCTAGTCCCACCTCCGCTGAATCCCGGAGTAGAAATGCTCCCACTGTCATCTCTGTGCAAATGATTGAAAACCAACTAGAATACATTATTTTGAAGATCAAATGATGACATGATTCAATAGAAAATGATGCTTACTAACGAATCTAACAGTAGAAGCGTTTAAAAAAATGGTTGGCCCTAATGCTTAATGGCCAAAAGGGTTGGTGTAGGGGCGGTCGTATATGTGGAGACTGTTTGGGCCATGGAAGGTCTACATGGGACAACCACAACAGAAGCGACTGCCCATGGCATTAGAAAAACAACAGCAGATAATTATTATGGAGTAGACAAATTAGAACTGGAGTGGAGTCTCACGTGAGATTAAGGGGTTGTGGGGCTTAAGCTAGAGCTTCTCTTGACATGTTTGAATTGCAGCTACATTTTCCAGCAACAAAGGGAAAAGGAACACAACTCATAAAGATGATAGCATATGTATGTTAAAAAAAAAGGTAATGGAGAACCAGAGAAAGTAAAGAGGAAATTTAGAGAAGCTTAACAAGCAAAAGTCAAGCATCAGGAAAACGCACAGCAACTAGGTCACAAGGAAAGCTCCTTTTCCAATACTGATGATGCACACCTACATGTCCATGTCCAGTTAATACCCCACCAATTAATGAGTGGGAACCACAGTGTGTTGAAAGCCATGGACTTGGCCCCATACACATATTTGCTGGAAAGCAGATCAAGAGAATATAACTGCGTCACCTTACCATACAAAACACTGAAACACACCACCACACTAGCATATGTCCTTTGCCCTATGTGGGTCTACTAAAATTATCTCTAGAGGAAAAAGCCAGACTTTGCAACTAAGCTCATTTTTCTTCACCCCTCCTGATCTAGACACCTCTGTTTGACACAGACATATAAACCTACACGGTACATGGCAAACTTAAAACTACCACATGGCAGTGACAAATGGAAGAATTTCTATCAACAGTTTCATTTTCTGGACAATTAAGAGTTCCCGGAGACAAATTGCAATCGGAGTTAATTCAAGTCCATGTTTAATTAAAAATCCCTACCAGAAGCCCCTTTACGTGAGCCCACGCTCAAAGGGCTACAGGCTCCAGTAATGCAAGCATGGGTTCTCTCATACAAGAAGTTCATAATAATGCTCGAGGGCTAAGAACAGCGACACGGTAGCGGATCACATGCAACAAATCTTGTGCCCGATTCACACATTCGGCTAAGATCCACAAATGCCTTAGCAAAGATGTAGTGGAACCAAGTTTTAAGGCCTAAACCCTAAAGCGAGCAAGTCCAAGAGGGTCCACCAACACGAGATACAATGAGATCCAACGGTAACAAAATCAAAAGCACGGAACTTAAATAAAAGAAGACCCTATTTGCCATGCAGTAGCAGTACTGGAAAGGCACAGGAGAGAGTGGAGACCACCAAATGAACTGTAAGGCTGTTTTTGGTGGTACTAGCTAGATTCCCAATGCAAACGCATGATCACGTGCACCAGTGTAAAAAAAGTATTTTATATAGGCAAGGACTCTCGCTATCAAGAGGCGTTTGTTTGTTTGTTTTTGCGCATAGAGGTTCGCATGAAATAAATAAATAAGTTTATATATTATTTTTTTAGTATTTTGATGTGATATTGCAAAAAAAAAATTATATATATATATATATATATACAATAAAAAATAATTTTAATATATTAAAAAAAAACACATTTAAAAAAACCATACTACTAAAAAACTCCTATCAAATTTTTTGGTTGGATCCAAAAGCCATCTTTGCAAGCACAAAGCTAAGCTAACAATAAAAACACAGAAAGCTTTCCCTCAACAAAGATTAGGCATAGATTGCCAAAAAAACAGACTACGAAATGTCTACTTTTATTCACTCCACACAGAATAAGACTGATCAAACCGAAAGATTTTCCCTGAAAAACTTTCAGCGATTGAGTTTCTGGAATAGTGACACTACAGGGAATTATTTCAACACCTAATAAAATGCAATTAATTAGGGGAAGGGTCATTAAGAGTAACAGGTAATTCTTTAAAAATAAAAATAAAAAAAGAGTAACAGGTAATTCAGTTGACAAAAGGCGCTCAAAAAGTTGAAAAAGAGAACACAAAGTGGGGTCAAGTTAGTAAGGTTTACCTAGGGTCACCGAAGACACCAGCATTCAAGGTGAGTTGTTGAATTAAACCAGCAGACTTGGGTTCCACACTGGAGGCTTTACTATACTGTGCACTCAGACCGGCTCCTGAGGGCACAAAGAACGCTCCGTTTACCATTATGTCCCCATCTGTTCTCCAATTCCAACCTGCCCAGTCTCCCTCGTTTGTGTCCACCCTCTTTGTTACCTGTAAAGATTTCATGAGGTCACCGTCAGAGATTGCGCTCCACGTTCCGAAAGTGAGAGTGGGAGCATGCAGGGGATTTTGTACTGCATTTTAATGGCTGGCAGGCACCAAAGAGATCACTCTCATGCTGACAGTGGTTTCGATTTATTTTTTATGGGGGTAACAGCTTGCTTTTCATGGATGTTGCCATCAACTTTACTTAATCGAGATCATTAATCAATCATATTCTACTTTCCTTAAATGATGAGAAATAATTCAGAGCAGACTAACCTCTTTGGCATTATCATCAGTTGGTGCGGTATATCGATTCCCTTGACTATTTATGGTAGGATTCGCACTACCACCAATAGCATACATCTCCCAGGCTGTAAAATCATTGTTCACCACATGTATATACCCTCTTCTACACCTTGGCATACGTTGCACCAGCCCTTGGCCGAAGTGATTAAAGGCTATGGTAACTTGCATACCTGTGTCCAGTGCATACTTATCATCATGACCCAATAGCATCACTTCATCATGGTGGGTAAAATGGTTGTTTGATATGGTAATCCCAGTGGACCCCATTATAGCATCAATCAAACCATCAGTGCAATAAGATAAAGAACAGTGATCGATCCAAATCTTCTGGGCCCCAAAAATGGAAATGCCATCACCGTCTGATCTCCCTCTCCATCCAACATGTGTTGGTGATGCTGCTATGTTAGTATTTCCAGAAGGCTTGCAGTGGTGAACGTGGATGTTGTGGATAATAATGTGTGATACGTATTGAAGTGTTATGCACCCATTTCCTGTAATGTGAACATTTGCGCCACGGCCATCAATAGTTTTGTAACTATTGAAAATAAGCTCATGTTTGAGCTTAATGACCATATTTGAAGAGAAGATGATCCACAGGGGTTGGTCTTGGATGACACCGTAACGTAAGGTGCCTGGTTTTGGGTTGGCTGGATCATAGTCAGAGGAGTCAGTGACCACATAGATCTGACCACCTCTTCCACCTAACGAGCCTTGACCAAATCCAATGGCGCAGTCAGCTAAACGTTGGCGGTTGTTAGCCCAATTAGAGTTGCATCTCCAGCAATCGTCGATGGGGTTTCCAGTTTGGCATTGGTCCTTCTCTTGAATGGACAAAAGGTGCCTTCTTGATAGAGATGCATTGACTCTCCTGCATGATAAAATATAAAAAAATATCAATAATGTGATAAAAGTATGGAAATAACATTTGGTTGGCTTGAAGAAAATGTAAAATTGGGGAAGATAAAATAAGCCATGTAGCTAAATGACTTGGGGTAAAAAGGAAGGTTAAAAAAACAGGGGAAACAGGTATGCTCTGTTTGTTTCCCGGGAAAATGCAATGACAGCAAGAAAAATGACAACTTTGTTTTGTTTTGGTGTTGTAGATCGGTAAAGAGTTGAAAATGAGAGGCACCCGTGAGACAGAACCCTTCAATGAACAGAACCCAGACGGGGTTTTGTTGGACTGTCCCCTGTTTGGTTGCTGAGAAAATATGGCAAATCAAGAAAATGTGGTTTTATTTTCCATTTCCAGCTCAAAATCACTGCAAAAGAGAGATCCTAAAGCAATGAGAACAACCCAGGTAAGAATTTGTTCAAAATCAGGAAAACAGAAACTACCATAAACACCAGAAGCAAAACCCAAGTTAGCATTTTTCTCTAGCTAGTAGGCTGAAAGTTGGAAACTACAAAAAAACCATGATGCAAAACCATAAAATGAGCTAACACAAGATGGGTTTCTAGTGATTTGTAGCAGAAGGCTGTAAAGGCCTCACCGTTTTACATCTTCAGCAACAGCCTCAGGGTCTGGATGTTGGTGTGGAAGGGTGAGATTGAAGGCAGTAGTTTCAACAATGAATCGAGTGAAAGAAGTAAAGAGGCAAATTAAGAGAATGTAGATACTGGGAAGCTTCATCGAAGTAGCAATTAAAATGGCTTAGGTTATTAGGTCTTCGTTGTTTAACCTTGAGCTTCTCTGTAGAAGAAGATTCTTCAAAGAAGGGGTGGATGTGTGTTTCTTGAAGAAGAACCCAAAAAAACTTAGGAAGCTTTAAATTTTGGGAAAATGTGATGTGTTTGCAGAAGCTTATATAATGAAACAAGATTATAATAATATGACATGGCATAAAAAAACTGTCACTTCCTCGGCAGGGCTCTCCGGTTTGTCTTTTCAATTATGCCAACAACGAAGAAAGGAAGAACAGAGAGGAGGGGCGTGGTGGCTGTGACGGAGACAGACAAGGGGGGTGGTTATATGGGAGGAAGAGAAAATGTTACTCTCCCTTTCTCTCTTGTCTTTAATTTTTTTTAGTGTGGGAGAGCTTATCCAGAAAAAATGCTGAGATTTCTTTCTTTTCCTTGTTCTGGTTTGATTTTTTTTCTTTTTCTTTTTAGATTCTTGCAGGAATGGCTGCAAGTAATTTATGTTCTGTTCTAATCTACTAGTAAAGCCTACTTCTCAGGTGGAGACAGAACCCACTTCTCTGCTGGCTTGGCTAGACTAATAAAAGGGAGATTAGATTAAATTATGCTATCAAGGTTGCAGCTTTTCAGTAATTTCTCTGTGCAAGTTGAAAACTTAAAACTAAGAGCCTTTACTTTGTTATCAACTATCTAGGGTTCTCATTTCCCTAGGAAGCGGAAAAGGTCAAATTACTCCAAAATCTTTAGGGTGGTCCCAGTTATTTGCAAGATGATTTGAACTGTCTGGGCCTTGCAGAGATAGCATGTGGGCTCAAGTGTCATCCTATCAAGGAATAGGTTAAAGATAAATTATCTAGATAATAGTTTAGTAATAAA
>Ga0307515_10021095_pt1 | contig 11569 bp, 17 predicted proteins | sample 17_EM_MG_FD_194513 | JGI IMG/M metagenome (GOLD analysis project Ga0307515, IMG submission 194513) | Populus trichocarpa ectomycorrhiza microbial communities from riparian zone in the Pacific Northwest, United States - 17_EM | ecosystem: Host-associated > Plants > Roots > Unclassified | place... | reverse complement strand
TCACGGACATTCCTTTTTACGCGATCCGGAGTATTATGATTCCGATGTCACACGATGTATCTATAACTACAGATTGTGGTTACCAATGTGATACATGCTTAGGAGCCATTCCCTCATAATCGAAGAGTGGGGTGTGGATAGGCTGCTTTCCAGGTCATGCGTAGGGTGAGGGGTGAGGACGTGGAAGGTTAGAAAGGGAGCGGGAGCGAGGGAGCGAGAGAGCGAGAGGCCAAATACTATAGGTCTTGCAGCAAGCTCCGTGGGTATTAAGGCAAGAGCCTATATAAAATAAACGAGCGCTATAACCTCGCCCTCTGCTTTCTTTTGAAGGATACCGGATTGAGGCAGTCGAAGTGTCGTGATTAAGCTCTCGGATAACACAGCTTGGGTCCTTGATCCATCCTCGAGACCACCAAACTCGCAAAGAAATCGATTCTATCTGGACAGGTGCATACATCCTCAGTAGGTCAGCTTTTCTGCAGTCCCTTGAGCGAACACTGACTCCACTGTGAAGCTGCTTTTCAAAGTGTGCCTCCACCTCTTGATCTCACAAGTGGCTCGCTTATCATTTACTATATAAGTAAGAATAAGCAACAGCGGCGTATTATTACCCATCAATGGAGCATGTTTCCGTCGAGATATGGCAACAAATCCTCCTCAAGGCCATGGAGGCGAATGATTGGCCTATATTTGGTACCAGTTGTACCCCGTACACTTTTCTCGCCTTCATGCATCTGTACGATTTCCACCAAAGGGACCGGAAACCGTATCAGGATTACCTGACACAGCGCAGAGGTCTTCGACTTGTCTGTCGTGCGTGGAACAAATTTGTCCTTTTCACCAGTCACCGCTGGCTGTTACTAGAAGAAGCCTTGAGCCCGATGTACAAGGTAGACCCGACAACTTCTTACGCCGAAGGAGGGGTTGGTCCCGTCGAAAAATTATCCACCGTAATCAACTCGAACGAGTTGGGAACCCCAATCCTTTCTTGGGTTTCTCACATTCTGAAACGCCCCGCGAGTCAGACCCCCCTGCGGACTTACATCCTCTGGATCAGTGGTGCGCTTAGGCAGGGGTACAACCCGCTCGACGACCTCATCGGAACAACGACGACGCAGAACCCCGGATGCTCGAATACGAACACGAATACGAATACGACGCTACGCGCGCTCTCAATCGCCATCACATCCCCCACACGCAACTTCATCTCGCTCTCGCAGATCAGTCGCACCTTCACGGGTCTGCGCATGCTCTCCCTATTCAATATAAATGCGACACCACAACAGACACTAACGCTAGCACATCTAGAAGTATTATACGTGCGCCTTCCGTCGAAGACGCTGCTGGAGTCGATGGGGACATGGGACGTGCCTGCACTGCGGCATGTCTCCCTGGGGAATTTCAGCATGATGTCGCTAACAGACGTTGTCGACCGCTTTCTGGGGCGGTGGGCACATCAAATCGAGAGCCTTTTCTGTAAGGAGTTTGACCGCTTTCGTTGGTCTATACTCGCGTCGCCTTTACTCGACCTCCCTTCCGGGTTCTGGGCTCAGTTTCCCGTGTTGCGTCTGCTCGGATTGGATCCTGAGCCTCTCCAGCTTGAGGAATGGTCCGGGTGGTCCGTTGTACCACCCCCCACCCACCCGTGCCGATACCTCGTGTGTTGTCTCTACTCTGTGGAGGAGATTGGGGTCGAAGACATCCGCACGAACTGGACCTGGCATGATGGCGTGAGATTGGTAGCTGGAGATGCACAGTCGAACCAATATTATGTGGTGAAAAATATCCGAGACGACCCGTCGTTTGCAAACATGGAAAAGACTGTTGGGGTTTTACCAGAATTGTAGGATACCCGGCTTGATTTCTAGGACGTTTCTACAGCAGCCTGAGTGTTTGTAATAGTGTGTATTGAGACAATCCATTATCCAAGGAGAGGAATATACTTGCGAGATTGAGAGAATGCACGAATCGCGTTTACAGTATGAGATCATTTGTGCAGAGGTACGTTGTGCAAAAGTACCAACTACTAGCCAGTTTATATGGCGTTTTATATGGCGCAGGCCCGACAGTCCTCGACTTGAGGATCGAGCGGATGATGGCGCTGAGAACGACAGGTGTACAAACACATCCCAAGTAGGCGTAGTGAAAACAATTTATTACCCAAGGAGAGGAATATACCTATGAGGTTAATACAATGTGCGAATCGTGTTCACAGTTATAAAGTCATTGTGTAGAAGTATCTCCAGCTAGTCCACGGCGTTCCTTAGGGCACAGGCTTCTCTTTAACCTCTCTCGCTTCCTCCTCGATTTGACGATCAAGAGGATGTCGATGGCAGTGAGGATGGCGAGCACATAGGCGCCAAGGAAAGCGGAGAGCATGTACACCTCCCCCTGAGGACGCTACGATAGGACTCGAATGCTCGAGCCATGAACTCGCTCTCCTCATCAGCGGTGCGATTGCCAGACGCCGCTGTACCTACAGGGGCGGCGAGCTCCGTGGTGTTGACCGCACTGAGCTTCAGCACATTGGACGAGACGCGTGGTAGACGGAGATTGAGGTTTTCTTTCATCCACGCCAGGCCCTTCTCCAGCGCGAACACCTTGCTGCCGATGATACAGCGCAGGAATTCGATAATGCGCGGTGCCGTCAAACGTGGAATGCACACCGTTCTCGATTTGTGCGTAGAATTGCACGATGGTGTTGTTATCGGGTTCGCTGCGGTGTTGGTGAACCCAAGAGGTCGTTGTTCACGGTCGCGGTGGGTGTCGTCGAGGAACTGGTTGACGGCCGCTTCGTACGCCGCACTGTCGATACCGGTGGTATTGGTAATCTCGTTCTCGATGTTCTGGGTGATCTGAATTTGCCAATGATGATACCTTCCGTGATACTGACGGTGCCAATGAGAAGGCACATGAGCGCGGGAGGGTAGTGGTGTACGCGGTGTACGCGATGAACGATGCGACCGTGTCTCAAGTTTGAGGCCGCAACTTGAAAACGCTGGCAAGGAAGCCAGCTGTGCGGGTGCCGAGGTCGCGTATCTCGTCGATCCTCTCCTGAACTTTGTGGAATCGGAAATAGGAGGTGTGCCGTGCGGGTGTGGACTCGCTTTTTCACGTGCTGAACCGATTTGTATATTATATAACTCCCCGTTGTCGATTGACTTAATTTCAGACTTAGTTCGCTACTACCCCGAACTGTTGATCTTCGCCGCGCGCCAAACTGTGCGCGTTTCTTGCTGCCCTCTTTTTCTACGTGCGCTCTCGATTTGTATATAAAGCCACCTCCACTGGCGGCTTTCAAACACGCTGAGCTTACATTTCCCTAGGGGTATTAACGACACGAACTGAGTCACTCAACAATTATCATCAATGGAGCGTGTTCCCGTCGAAGTATGGCACCAAATACTCCTCAGGGCCATGGAGACGAGTGATTGGCCTATATTCGCCACCAGTTGTACCCCGTACACTTTCCTCGCCTTCATCTATCTGCACGATTTCTACCAAAGGAAGCGGAAACCGTATCAGGATTACCTGACACAGCGCAGACGTCTTCGACTGGTCTGCCGTGCGTGGAACGAGTTTGTCCTTTTCACCAGTCACCGTTGGCTGCCACTAGAAGAAGACTCGAGCCCGATGTACAAGCTAGACTCGACGACTACTGCTCGCACCAACGGAGGAGTTGGTCCCGTCGAAAAATTATCCATGTCAATACGGTCCTCGGATGCGACCCCAATCCTCTCTTGGGTTTCTCATATTCTGAAACGCCCCGCGAGTCAGACCGCCCTGCGGACTTACATCCTCTGGATCAGGGGTGCGGGTAGGCCGGGGAGGCCGGGGTACAATCCGCTCAACGACCTCGTCGGAACAACGACGACCCAGGACCCCGGATGCTCGAACACGAACTCGACCACGAATACGACGCTACGTGCGCTCTCAATCCACATGTCATCCTCCTCACGCGGCTTCATCTCGCTCTCGCAGATCTGTCGCACATTCACGGGTCTGCGCATGCTCGTCCTAAGCAATATAAAGGCGACACCACAACAGACACTAACGCTAGCACATCTAGAAGTATTATGCGTGCGCTTACCGTCGGAGGAAATGCTAGAGTCGATGGGGACATGGGACACGCCAGCACTGCGGCATGTCTCACTGGGGCATTTCAGAATGCCGCTAACAGGCATGCTTGACCGCTTTCTGGGGCGGTGGGCGCACCAAATCGAGAGCCTCTGGTTTAGTGAGGTTGACCCCGCTCACTCTTTACTCGCGTCCCCTTTACACGACCTCCCTTCCGGGTTCTGGGCTCAGTTTGCCATGTTGCGTCTGCTGGGATTGGATTGTAATACACTACAGTGCAAGAAATGGTCTGGGTGGTCCGTCGTGCCACCCCCCACCCACCCGTGTCGATACCTCTTGTGTACTATCTTCACGGTGGAGAATTCTGAGGTCGAGCGTTACGTGGGGCGTCAGGTCGAGGACATCCGCGCGAGATGGACCTGGCATGATGGCGTGAGATTGGTAGTTGGAGATACGCACAGGGGCCAATACTATGTAGTGAAAAATATCCAAGACGACCCGTCGTTTGCGAACATGGAAAAGACTGTTGGGATTTTACCAGAATTGTAGTGTACCCGGCTTGATTTCTAGGACGTTTCTACAGCTTTAATTTGTAATAGCGTGTATTGAGACAATCCATTATCCAAGGAGAGGAATATGCTTGCGAGATTGAGAGAATGTACGAATTGGGTTTACAGTATGAGATCGTTTGTGCAGAAGTACGTTGTAAAGAGGTACGTTGTGCAAAACTACGAACGACTAGCTAGTTTATATGGCGCTTTTATGGCGCAGGCCTGGCGTCCTCGACTTAACGCTAAGATCGAGTGGATCGATGATGGTGCTAAGACGACGACTATACAAACGCCAGAGAAGACAGAGAACATATGTTCATCTACCCCTCGATAGGATCCCAAGTCGGCGTAGTTGAAACAATTTATTACCCAAGGAGAGGAATATACCTATGAGGTTAATACAATGTGCGAATCGTGTTTACAGTTATGAAATCATTCGTGTAGAAGTATCTCCAGCTAGTGTACGGCGATCCTTACGGCGCGTGCTTCTCTTTAACCTCTCTCACTTCAACTGGCATGCGCGTGGTGGTTATCCTCGATTTGACGGTCAAGAGGATGACGGCATGACGAGCACATAGGCGCTAAGGAAAGCAGAGAACATGTACACCTCCCCCCTGAGGACGGTACGATAGGACTCGAATGCCCGGGCCATGATCCCGCTCCTCATCAGCGGTGCGATTGCCAGACGCCGCCGTACCTACAGGGGTGGCGAGCTCCCTGATGTTGGCCACACTGAGCTTCAGCACATCGGGCGAGACGCGTGGCAAACGGAGATTGAGGTTCTCTTTCATCCACGCCAGGCCCTTCTCGAGCGCGAACACCTTGTTGCCGATGATACAGCGCAGGGATTCGATAATGGGGGCCGAAAACGCGATGCACACCGTTCTCGATTTGTGTGTAGAATTGCACGATGGTGTTGCTCATCGCGTTCGCCGCGGTGTTTGTGAACCCAAAGAGGTCATTATTCACGGTCGCGGTGGTGTCATCGAGGAACTTGTTGACTGCCGCTGCGTACGCTGCGCTGTCGATACCGATGGCATTGGTAATCTCGTTCTCGATGTTCTGAGTGAGTTTGCCAATGATGATACCTTGCGCATTCGCAAACACGCTCTCAAGGGGCTTGATAAGAGCGAGTTCAATGAGCGCGGGAGGGTAGGTGGTGTACGCGATAAGCCATGCGACCGTGTCTCGGGTTTGGGGCCGCAACCTGAAAGCCCTGGCAAGGAAGCCAGCTGTGCGCGTGCCGAAGGCCTGCTCGAGCTGAGCGTAGAGCGTGAGAATGTCCTCATCGGTGAGTTGGAGAGTGGGAAGCGAAGTTGTTCGAGGAGCCGCGGGGTCCACTGTTCGCGTATCTCCTCGATTGTCTCCTGAACCTTGCAGAATCGGTACCATTCGACGATTGCATTGACCAGGGCAACAAAAACGACGAGTCCGATGAGGATGAATGCTGAGGTCTGAGCAATGTGAACCAGCGGGCCGCCAATGTCGTCAACGATAGAGGTGCCAGCATTATTGCAGAACTAGACGGTTCGAACCGCTGGCAGAGGGAGCTGAGCCGCGCCGAAAGTCGAGGCGACTTCGGTGAATGTGCTGTTGATTTCGCCCTTGAGCGAGTTGAATGGCATACTAATTAGGTTTGCTCAGGCGGTGCGAAGATCATTCAAGGTCGGTAGCTTGTTGTGAAGATCGGTCAAGGGGACCGTCCAAGACTCTTGGGGTGACAGGCCGGAGAGGGTCATAGTGGGTACCTCCAAAACCAGGGATACTGCCGAACGCCGAGTTGACGCCTCCAGTTGTGGAGTTGAGGGTGCTTTGAGTGGTATTAGCAGCACTACCAAGGGTGGTTACCATATCATCAAATGCCTTTGTCGGAAATAGGCGCTCTGTGCCTTCGCCTAGGTATATTATCCGTTAGTACGTTCTGGTTACACGTTTCTAGTATACGGACATTCCCTCCCTTCCGTAAATTCACGGATAGTCCTAATGTGCCTAGGCTTGTGCCTGTGTTATGGGCAACCTAGTATAAATACCGCTCGCAAACGGACTTACTAGGCTCAGTTCGCTGTTCACGTACTGAGCCTGTAAGTCCATTATTCGTACTGCCATTACTATGTACAGTCCTGACCGGAGTATCGTAGAACACTACTTAGGTATTCTAATACATTTCAGTTCGCTGTTCACGTACTGAGCCTAACACTACTTAGTTCCAACAGCCTTTTCGACATATTTAACGACCTTCATGGAGAAAATCAGGTAGCACAGGGCCACAGAGAAGACCAATTGGCACATACACGAATAGGAGGCCTTGTAGGTGTCAATGAGGAAGACGGTGGTGTTTTCGACAAGATGTTAATCTGGATCTGGAGAGTGCTCAGTGAAGTATTCGTTGAACGAGCTGTGGGTGGGATCATGGACTCACGCTGTCTCTGAACGCGTGTATAGAGGAGAATGAGGCTTTCTGGAGTTGTTCGGTCTTGTTCAACGCCATCCAACGCGGCATAGAGACGGCCACGTTGGCTGCTCGCTAGGCGGCGAAACCCTTGATGACCGCCCCTTCTCTCATCGCATGCACCGTCATCTCACTTGAACTTGTTGCTTTCAGATTCTACCTCGCTGCTCTGCGTGCCCATGATCTCAGTCGAGGCTTCAAAAAATACCTTCCTCAATGCGTCCTGTGAGGGTCGGCTTGAGTGGGATGTGGATGGGCTGCTTTCCAGGTCATGTGTAGGGCGAGGGGTGAGGACGTGGAAGGGTAGAAAGGGAGCGGGAGCGAGGGAGCGAGAGGTGTCTTGCAGCAAACTCCGTGGGCATTAAGGCAAGAGCCTATATAAAATAACGGCCGCTATAACCCCGCCCTTTGTGGTCTTTTCAAGGGCACCGCATTGAGGCAGTCTAAGTGTTGATATCAAGCTCCCAGATAACACCGTTTGGGTCCTTGATCCCTCCTCCAGACCATCAAACTCGCAAAGAAATCGATTCTATTTGGACAGGTCCATACATTGTTTCACTTCCTCAGTAGGTCAGCTTTTCAGCAGTTCCTTGAGCGCACACTGACTGGACTGTAAAGCTGCTCTCAAAGTATGTCTCCACCTCTCTATTTCACAAGTGACTCGCTTATCATGTACTATATAAGTAAGAATAAGCAACAGAGGCGTATCAGTACCCATCAATGGAGCGTGTTTCCGTCGAGATATGGCAACAAATCCTCCTCAAAGCCATGGAGGCGAATGATTGGCCTATATTTGCCACCAGTTGTACCCCGTACACTTTTCTCGCCTTCATAGATCTACACGATTGGTATAATAGGTACCAGGAATCACACCGCAAATACCTGGAACAGCGTAGACGGCTTCGACTGGTCTGTCATGCGTGGAACGAGTTTGTCCTTTTCACCAGTCACCGCTGGCTGCAACTAGACGACTGGAGCTCGATGTACAAGCTAGACTCGACGACTACTGCTCGCACCAACGGAGGAGTTGGTCCCGTCGAAAGATTATCCATGGCAATAATGTCCCGGGACGTGACCCCAATCCTCTCTTGGGCTTCTCCCATTCTGAAGCGCCCCGCGAGTCAGTCCCCCCTGCGGGCTTACATCCTCCGGTTCCAGCTCGATAGAATGCTTGCGCCAAGGGACAGCCTGTTTGACGAGTTCCTCTTCGGAAACACAACGACCCAGGATCTCAAATGTACGAACACGAGCACGACGCTACACTTGCTCTCAATCGCCACGATCACCCTACAATGCAAGGTCCACATTCCCATCTCGTTCTCGCAAATCTCTCGCACCTTCCCTGGTCTGCGCTCGCTCTTCCTATACAGCGTACAGGTGACGCCACAACAGACATTAACGCTAGCACATCTAGAAGTACTATCCATATTCTGTCCGTCGGAGACGCTGCTAGAGTCGATGAAGACATGGGACACGCCAGCACTGCGGCATGTCTCCCTGGGGAATTTCAGCATGATGTCGCTAACGGACGTTGTCGACCGCTTTCTGGGGCGGTGGGCGCACCAAGTCGAGAGCCTCTTCTGCAGGAATTTTGACCTCCTTCGCTCGTCTATACTCGCGTCGCCTGTACTCGACCTCCCTTCCGGGTTCTGGGCTCAGTTTCCCGTGCTGCGTCTGCTCGGATTGGACGGTGAAGCTCTTAAGCGCAAGGAATGGTCAGGGTGGTCCGTCGTGCCACCCCCCACCCACCCGTGTCGATACCTTGTGTGTTGTGTGTACTCTGTGAAGGAGCCTGAGGTCGTGGGGCGTGAGGTCAAAACCATCCGCACGAAATGGACCTGGCATGATGGTGTGAGATTGGTAGTTGGAGGTCCGCACGGGCTCCAATACTATGTGGTGAAAAATATCCGAGACGACCCGTCGTTTGCGAACATGGAAAAGACTGTTGGGATTTTACCAGAATTGTAGTATAGTGTACCCGGCTTGATTTCTAGGATGTTTCCACAGCAGCCTGAATCTTTGTAATAGCGTGAATTGAGACAATCCATTATCCAAGGAGAGGAATATACTTGCGAGATTGAGAGAATGCACGAATCGCATTTACAGTATGAGATCGTTTGTGCAGAAGTACGTTATACAGAGGTACGTTGTGCAAAAGTACGAACGACTAGCTAGTTTATATGGCGCTAATACAAACGCCAAAGAAGACAGGGAAATATGTTCATCTACCCCTCGATAGGATCCCAAGTCGGCGTAGTTGAAACAATTTATTACCCAAGGAGAGGAATATACCTATGAGATGTGCGAATCATGTTTACAGTTGTGAAATCATTCGTGTAGAAGTATTTCCAGCTAGTCCACGGCGGTCCCTAGGACGCAGGCTTCTCTTTAACCTCTCTCACTTCAACTGGAACATGCGTGGCAGTCCTCCTTGATTTGACAATCAAGAGGACGATGCCAGTGAGGACGAGCACATAGGCGCCAAGGAAAGCGAAGAATATGTACACCTCCCCCTTGAGGACGGTACGATAGGACTCGAATGCCCGAGCCATGATCCCGCTCTCCTCATCAGCGGTGCGATTGCCAGGCGCCGCTGTGCCTACAGGGGTGGCAAGCTCCGTGATGTTGACCGCAGTGAGCTTCAGCACATCGGGCAAGACACGTGGCAGACGGAGATTGAGGTTCTCTTTCATCCACGCCAGGCCCTTCTCGAGCGCGCACACCTTGTTGCCGAAGATACAGCGCAGGAATTCGATAATGGGCGCCGAAAACGCGGTGCTGTCAAACGTGGAATGTACACCGTTCTCGATTTGCGTGTAGATTTGCACGGTGGTGTTGTTAATCGCGTTCGCCGCAGTGTTGGTGAACCCAAAGAGGTCATTCGCGGTGGTGTCATCGAGGAACTTGTTGACGGCCACTGCGTACGCAGCGTTGTCGATACAGATGGCGTTGCTAATCTCGTTCTCGATGTTCTGAGTGAAATTTCCAATGATGATACCTCCCGCGTTCGTCAACACGCTCTCAAGAGGCTTGATGACAGCGAGTTGGATGAGCGTGGCAGCGATACCGACGGTGCCAATGAGAAGGCGTATGAGCACGGGAGGGTAGGTGGTGTACGCGATAAACCATGCGACCGTGTCTCGGGTTTGCGGCTGTAACCTGAAAACCCTGGCAAGGAAGCCAGCAGTGCGCGTGCCGAGGGCCTGCTCGAGCTGAGCGTGGAGTGTGAGAATGTTCTCGTCGGTGAGTTGGAGAGTGGGAAGGGAAGTTGTTCGAGGAGCCGCGGGGTCCGTCCACTGTTCGCGGATCTCGTCGATCGTCTCCTGAACTTTGCGGAATCGGTACCATTCGACGAGTGCATTGACGAGTGCAACAAGAACGACGAGTCCGATGAGGATGAATGCTGAGGTCTGAGCAATGTGAACCAGCGGGCGGCCAATGTCGTCAACGATAGAGGTGCCAGCATTATTGCAGAACTAGACGGTTCGAACCGCTGGCAGAGGGAGCTAAGCCGCGCCGAAAGTCGAGACGACTTCGGTGAATGTGCTGTTGATTTCACCCGCGAGTTGAATGGCATACTAATTAGGTTTGCTCAGGCGGTGCGAAGATCATTCAAGGCCGGTAGCTTGTTGTGGAGATCGGTCAAGGGGACAGTCCAAGAATCTGGGGGTGACAGGCCGGAGAAGGGAGAAGTGTTCATGGTGATAGTGGGTATGGTGGCATGATCTCCAAAACCAGGGATACTGCCGAACGCCGAGTTGACGCCTCCAGTTGTGGAGTTGAGGGTGCTTTGAAGGGTATTGGAAGCACTACCAAGGGTGGCTACTGTATCATCAAATGCCTTTTCGACATATTTAACGACCTACATGGAGAAAATCAGGTAGCACAGGGCCACAGAGAAGATCAATTGGAACATACACGAATAGAAGGCCTTGTAGGTGTCAATGAGGAAGACGGTGATGTTATCGACAAGATGTTAATCTGGATCTGGAGAGTGCTCAGTGAAGTATTCGTTGAACGAGCTGTGGGTGGGATCATGGACTCATGCTGCTTCTGAACGCGTGTATAGAGGAGAACGAGGCTTTTTGGAGTTGTTCGTTCTTGTTCAACGCCATCCAACGCGGTATAGAGACGGCCACGGTGGCTGCTCGCGGGCGGCGAAACCCTTGACGACCACCCCTTCTCTCATCGTATACACCGTCATCTCACTTGAAATTGTTGCTTTCAGATTCTACCTCGCTGCTCTGCGTGCCCATGTTCTCAATCGACGCCTCAAAAAATACCTTCCTCAATGCGTCCTGTGAGGGTCGGCTTGAGTGGGGTGTGGATAGGCTGCTTCCAGGTCATGTAGGGTGAGGGGTGAGGACGTGGAAGGGTAGAAAGGGAGCGGGAACGTACGAGAGAGCGAGAGGCCAGATACTGTGTGTCTTGCAGCAAGTTCCGTGGGCATTAAGGCAAGAGCCTATATAACATAAACGAGCGCTATAACCTC